>JACDJA010000136.1_pt1 | contig 99706 bp, 84 predicted proteins | sample 7449241 | NCBI WGS metagenome assembly JACDJA01 (sample SAMN14253289, study PRJNA609438) | sludge metagenome | isolation source: initial anaerobic sludge | collected 2018-12-20 | reverse complement strand
TCTGTTTGTGGTGAGATTGTTCCCGTTCGTGGTGAGCTTGTCGAACCACGAGTCAGTCTGCAGGCGCTGGGCACATCCTTCGGCAAGCCCAGGATGAGCGGTAGTTACGGAAACATCCTTCGACAGGCTCAGGATGAGCGGATGATTTCTGTTTGTGGTGAGATTGTTCCCGTTCGTGGTGAGCTTGTCGAACCACGAGTCAGTCTGCAGGCGCTGGGCACATCCTTCGGCAAGCCCAGGATGAGCGGTAGTTACAGAAACATCCTTCGACAGGCTCAGGATGAGCGGATGATTTTTGTTTGTGGTGAGATTGTTCCCGTTCGTGGTGAGCTTGTCGAACCATGAATCACCCGCAGGAATAGCGTCCTTGAGTTTGCCCCGGCGGGCATAACCCAACGACTGCCGCAGATCGAAAATCAAGGATTCTGACGGTGCTTGCGTTTCACCTCTTCCATTAGCGTGTTCACCATCTCCTGTTCGGATATCCTGCCGTCGTTATCGGCATCCATACTGTTGAAGTCCCATAATTCCGGGTTGGCCGAGCGTTTTTGCCGGGTGTCAGCAAACGGTTTGAACTCGCTACGGTCCAGGTAACCATCCTGGTTGGTGTCATAACCCGAGTATGTCCCGCCGCCATCGGCCGTGGCCTGCTGGGTGAGAATCGGCAACAGTGCCATTGTGACTGTCAGGAAAAGCGGTTTCATCAGGGTGAGGTGCGGTTTGCTGGTCATGCTGTGGCTCCTGTTTGCAAGGTGTTGTCAGTCATCATGGTCACGCCTTCTATAACGGCGATCGTTGTCGCTGCCCGAATCGAACTGGCGCTGCATTTCGCTGCGGTAACCGCCGGATCTCCAGATCCGTTTCGCCTCGTCCTCGTCGCCGCTACGGTGACACTCCACGCAGTTTTCATAGTCCCGGATACCCTCTTCAAAATGCTCCTCGCGGATTTTTGAACGGGAGTGTTCATGGCATCCATAGCAGGTGTATTGCGCATAGTTATTGTTGATGTGGCAGGTGGCGCACTCGGTGTCGTGATCCCGGTCAAAGCGGAAGTATTTTTCATGCTCGAAGGTCGCGGGCAGCCACGCCTCGTTGGTATGGCACTCGGCGCAGTTCCCTGTGATCTTCCGGTGTAGGGCGTCATCGGGATTGCTGTGGCAACTGTCACACTGTTCCTGTACCGATATTTCCAACAGGGCATGGGAGAACTGACCAATGGGACGGAACGGCTGTACCCCCTTGTGTTCGCTGTGGCAGGCAATGCAGTCCTCCTCGACCAGCTTTTGGTGAAAGGCGACGTTCTTCTGTTCCTTGTCGATGGCTATGCCCTTGGTGGTCGTGAGTCCGATATCCGCCACTTTATGGCAGGCGATACACTGTTCGGCCGTACTGCCGATGAAGGGAGTGTGGCAGGCGAAGCAGTCATCGGCCAGTTCAGCGTGGGCATCAATCGGATTGCCCGGACTGATCATCAGTTGCGGTGCAAGGATGGTCAGCAGTACCAGGACCAGGAGATTGGCAGCGACGATCAGGGTGAGTCTCTTTTTATTCATTTCCATTGCCAGAAAAGAAGGATGCTGAGGATATGGGTGAGGCCAAGCACAGCAAAGGCCAGCGTGATCGGCAGATGGATGGTGCGCCACTGTTTCATCAGGTCGTAGGTGGTGGCGTCCCAGAAAAGATGTTTCTCAACCTCCTCCTCGGAAAGCCCCTGCTGCAGATAGCGCTCTTTTTTATCTGCAAGAAAACGCCGTGACCGGTCCAGCAGGTATTTTCCGGTCATGCCGCTGATGACATTGATCAGCATGGCGATCAGGGCCAGCCAGGGCAGAATGGCGTAAATGTGAATGCCGGCATGTACCAGAATGAGTAGTGCGCCGATCCAGGTCAGGGTTTCATGTAGCGTGAGCAGTGTCTTGGGCTTGCCGAAGCTGATCTTTTTGCGTTTGCGCATCGAATACAGGAAGGACGCGAGGATCAGCAGCGTACCGGGTATGCCCAGCCAGCGTCCGATCCAGGCGAGTTCAAACTGGTGCAGCAAGGCATCCGTGATGAAGGTGGCCAGGATCAACGAGCCGAACATCAGCAGGAAAGGGATAACTTCTTTGCGTATGAGTGAGCGTTGCATAATGTCAACAGGTCCTATGCAGCCAGTGTCAGATCGTTTTTGGGTCTGGTGATGTATAGCAGGCAGTGACCCGGCTGCACATCCGCATCGGCCTGCTGGTCGTACTCCACCTCGCCGGACTCGATGGTTGTTTGACAGCCGCCGCAGCTACCGGCCCGGCAGCCGGAGTCCACATCGATGCCTTGTGTCTCGGCAAACTCCAGCAACGAACCGCTATTCCAATCCCAGGGGATCTGCTTGCCGGATTTGCTGAAGGTGATGGTGATCGGGTTGTCAGTCACCTCATTGGTGTCTGTTGCAGCTTTGTTATGTCGGATAAGTGTAGCGGGTCCGAAGGATTCATAATAGATGTCGCTGCTCTGCACACCCCACGCTTCCAGGCCGGGAACCAGGCTCTCCATCATCGGTTGGGGGCCGCAGATGTAGAACTGATGACGCGTCAATGGCAGGGTGGCGCGCAGCAGTGGGATATCCACCCTTCCCCGGTGCTGGAAATCAACCCCTTCAATTTCGTTGGCGGTTGGGCTGCTGAAACAGCAGTGCAGATGAAAATGGGGGTGTTTTTCCGCCAGCGCGAGGAGATGCTCCCGCATGATCTGTTCGCTCCCGTTGCGGATTCCGTAGAAGAGCCAGACTTCCCGCTGGCTGCCCGTTTGCAGCAGGGTATTGAGTATGCTGAGCATGGGCGTAATGCCGATACCTCCCCCGATCAGTACCACCGGCAGGGTGGATTCCTGGATCAGATGAAAATGGCCGGACGGGGCGCGGACCTGCAGATGGGTACCTTCCATCACCTGGTCATGGAAATAGTTTGATGAGACACCGGCCGGCAGTTCCGGGCGGTCGGCCGGGGCGGGCACCCGCTTGATTGAAACCCGGTAGTGGTTCGGATCGGGGCTGTCGGACAGGGAGTAACAGCGAATCACGGATTTGCCCGCCTGGGGCGCCGGCGCCTCCATGTCCAGCTTAAAGGTCAGAAATTGCCCTGGCTTGAACGGCGGCAGGGGTTTGCCGTCGGCCGGTGCCAGATAAAAGGAGCAAATCGAGCCTTGTACATCCTCCAGTTCCCGGCGCTGAACCACAAATTGCCTGAACCCTTTCCAGGCGTTCGCTTCAGCAGTTGCCGGTACGTCTGAAGTGGCGGACGGCTGCATTCCGGAGAGAGCGGTTACCCCCGTCCTGAACTGTCTGCGGCGACGGTAGAGGCTGATCAGCATGACGATCGTCACCTGAACAACAATCGCCGCAAAGATAATTATTGCAAGGATTCCAGTTGTCATGTTTTGTCCACCCCGCGGACCAAGTGTCAGTCCGATTCATTGACTTTCTACGTTGAATGATTACACGGGGTGATGAAATGAAGCTGAAAACTGGTGGTGCTGTTTAGTGCCAGGTCCTGAAAAACAGTCGGTGACGTGGTGATCGCAATGTATGAAAACTATCCGGCAACCGAGTGTTCTTGCCTATACCTGGAAAAATCGGACGGGCAAGCGTTTCCGCCTCGTCCTGGAGTGCCAGCAGGCGCCGCACGCGCTCGGCGGTATCGGGATGGGTCCTGAGCAGGGAGGGCTCCGGGTCGCGATAGCCCGGCAGCAGAAGGCGTTGCCACAGGCTGCTCTGCCGATGTTCGATCTTGCCCAGCGCGGAAGCGAGGCCTTCCGGGTCACCGGTAATATGCACCGCGCTCAGGTCGGCCTGGAACTCCCGCACCCGGGAGAGACCCAGTTGCAGCAGGGCACTGAGGGTTGGGGCGGCGATCAGCAGGAAGAGTCCGGGCAGTGGCAGCGGGGCCACGCCGAAAAGCACCAGCGGCAGGGAGATCAGTGCCAGCAGGATGCCGATCACCGACAGCATATGGGTGAGGCGGCTGATGACATCCGCCAGGTTCATCAGGCGCATGTCATTATTGGCGATATGGCTGGTCTCATGGGCCAGTACCCCGGCCAGTTCCCGGGGATTGAGCAGCCGCAGCAGACCGTCGGTAAGGGCAATGGCCGCCTCCTTGCGGCTGCCGACGGAGAAGGCGTTGCTGGCGCGACTCGGGATCCAGTAGAGGGTCGGTGTCGGGTGAACCCCTGAGCGCTGGCTGATCTCCTCCATCAGCAGGGAGAGGTCCGGGGCCGCGTCCGGGTCAATCGGGCGCGCCTGGTAGAGCCGTAACAGCCAGTGGGGCGAGATGTCGGGCAGGGTGCTCATGACGAGAATGACCCCGACAAATACCCAGGGCCAGACGCCCGCGCCGAACAGCAGTTCACTGATCAGCGCCAGCAACAGCGCCATGCCCCCAATCAATAACAGGGTATGACCCAGATTACGCCATTTGTGATCAGTGGTTGCTCTTTTGTGCATGGTTTCTGTGTGTGGCAAAGTGCCGTGTCAGTATGAGAATTGTGTGTCCGATACGGTTTTTCAAGCGGACTCCGGGCCGTTGCCGGTTACTGGCCCCACGGGGAACGGCGTTACCGGAACCCAACCCTCGACTTGTCAAGGTTGCCGTATGGATCAGATCAGGAACAGGGTCGCCAGTCCAAGGAAGCTGAGGAAGCCGATAACGTCGGTGACGGTGGTCAGGATCACCGCGCCCGACAGCGCCGGATCGACACCCCAGCGATTCAGCAGCAGGGGAATGGCGATGCCGGAAAGCGCCGCCGCCAGTAGATTGAGCACCATTGCCGCGCCGATGATCAGGGCGATGCCGGGTTCACCAAACCAGAGGTAGGTGACCAGGGAGACCACCAGAGCCCAGACCACGCCGTTGACGGCGCCCACCAGCAACTCCTTGATGGTCAGCCAACGCACGTTGGCGCTGGCGATCTGGTTCAGGGCCAGGCCACGGATGGTCAGGGTCAGGGTCTGGCTGCCGGCGATGCCCCCCATGCTGGCGACGATCGGCATCAGCACGGCCAGGGCGACGATCTGGTCCAGGGCCTGCTCGAAGCGGCCGATCACCCAGGCGGCGGCAAATACGGTAACCAGGTTGATGCCCAGCCAGAGGCCGCGGCGCCGGGCGCTCGGCAGTACCGGTGCGAACATATCCTCCTCCTCATTCAGGCCGGCGCTGCGCAACAGGGTGCGGTCGGACTCTTCGCGGATGACGTCGACGATGTCGTCGATGGTGATACGCCCCAGCAGCTTGCCGGAAGCGTCCAGTACCGCCACCGAGATCAGGTCGCGGCGCTCGAACAGGGTGGCCACATCGTGCTCGCTCAAGTCGGCGCGCACCGTCACCGCCTCCGGTTGCATCACGGCTTCCACCAGGGTAGTCGGGTTGCTGGTCAATACGTCAGCGACATCGAGCTTGCCGAGGTAGAGCCCCTCTCCCTCATCATCGATCACCATCAGGCTGTCGGTATGGGGCGGCAGGGACTCGTGCCGCCTCAGCCAGCGCAGCACTACTGCAATGGTGACATCCTTACGTACACTGATGACGTCGGTGCTCATCAGTCGTCCGGCACTCCCCTCCTCATAATTGAGCACACTGTCGAGGCGCTTGCGGTGGTCCGTGTCCAGTGCCAACAGCAGGCTGCTGGTCAGATCCTCCGGCAGTTCATCAATAAACTCGGCCAGGTCTTCCGGGGACATGGATCCGGCGGCCGCCACCAGTTCACCGGGGTCCATTTCGTCGACAATGGTGGTACGGGCTTCATCGCGCAGAAACGAAAGTACCTCGCTCTCCTGTGCCGCCGGTACCGCTTCCCACAGGTCACTGCGCTGTTCAGGGGGCAGGGATTCCAGCAGGCTGGCCACTTCCGCGGGATGGGTGGCGAGCAGCGTCTGGGTGAGGGCCTCCTGGCGGCCGGTCTCCAGATCGGCAATGACCTGGTCCAGTAACTGGGTCTGGGACGGGGATGCTTCGTTTTCGCTGATCATGATTCGTGCTTCTGTCGCGGCTGTTGGGAAGATATCGGGGTGAGCGGCCTGTCTGTCGGGCAGAGAGGTCTCTACAGAGTGTAGAGGGCGTATGTGGCTGCGGGTTCGGGGGGATGCTCAGGGAGGCGCTTCGATAGGCAGATCGCCGGGCTGGCTGATGCCCTCGACCTCCAGGGTGATATGGCTGACCCGTGGCAGCTGCCGCCGGATGGCCGCTTCCAGCTCATCAATGATCTCTTCCGTCCGTTGCAGACTGATAATGACGGCCACCCTGGATCCGTGGGCCATGCCGGTCACAAGCCCTTGATGAAGACTTTGGAGTTGCGCTGATAGTTGTACAGCTGCTGCCTGGCCATCGGCAGGGTGCTGACCTGGGTCGGCACGAACCCCCGTTCCCTGAACCAGTGAGCCGTCTGGGTGGTGAGCACGAACAGCCGGTCAATGCCGGCACTGCGCGCCCGCCGCTCCATGTGGGCGAGCAGGGCATCCCCGCGGCCGCTGTTGCGGTAGTCAGGATGCACGGCGATGCCGGCCAATTCGCCGATCTGCTCTTCGATATAGGGGTGCAGGGAGGCGCAGCCGATGATGGTGCCGTCCAGTTCCACCACGGTGAAGCGCTCGACCTGGGTCTCCAGCAGATCCCGGGAGCGGCGCACCAGGGTGCCGTTTGCCTCCAGTGGCGCGAGCAGTTCCAGAATGCCGCCGATATCCTCGATGCGTGCGCCGCGGATCTCTTCATAGGGTTCGGCGGTCAGCAGGGTGCCGATACCGTCGCGGGTGAACAGCTCCTTCAGCAGGGCGCCATCCATCTGGCGGCCGATCAGATGCGTCCGCTTGACGCCGCCCCGGCACGCCTTCACTGCACAGTTCAACTGCTGGACCAGCTCTTCCGGCAGGCTTCTGCGCCGCTGCAGTATCGATTCCATCTCTCGTGGGATCAGGTTGGTCAGCACTTTCCCCCGGGTGTCGGTGACCCCTTTGCCCTCGATCAGCATAATCAGCTTGTCCGCGCCCAGGGCGATGGCCACGGTGCTGGCCACATCGGCCGCGCTGAGATTGAATACCTCACCGGTGGGTGAATAGCCCAGCGAGGGGACCAGGGCAATGGCCCCTGCATCCACAACGCGCTGGATGGCACCGGCGTCGATACGCCGTACCATGCCGGTGTGGCCGTAGTCGATGCCTGCGTGGATGCCGATCGGCTGGGCGGTGACGAAGTTGCCGGAGACCACCCTGATGCGCACTCCGGCCATGGGCGAGTTGGCCAGTCCCATGGAGAGGCGCGCCTCGATCTCCACCCGCACCGCACCGGTGGCGTCCTTGACGCAGGCCAGCGCCGCCTCGTCGGTGACCCGCAGGCCGTTGATGTACTGCATCTCGGTCTGGTGCAGGCCGAGCCGCTCCTCGATCTGCGGCCGCGCACCGTGCACCAGTACCAGCTTGATGCCGAGCCCATGCAGCAGGGAGATATCGTGAATCAGGTCGGCAAAGCTCTCCTCGGCCACCGCTTCGCCACCGAACAGGATGACCATGGTCTTGCCACGGTGGGCATGGATATAGGGTGATGAGTTACGAAACCAATCAACGAAAGGATCATGTCTGTTTTTTCTTTTATTTGTCACGCCTACAGTTTCCGTTTGCGCCATTATCCAGGGTAAGGGTTCAGGTCTGGCCTGAGCCCTTAATGTAAACTGCATTACGGAAGAATTCGAGCGGTAACCCGAGATATTGTCGGTCAGGCTGCCCCGGGCGGGGAGCCGGTCTGTGATCAGGCGTGCGGGGCCTGTTTCCCGGAATCACCTCCGGGCTTTTGCAGGGTTGCAGCAGCCGGTCCGGCTGATTTGACCAAATGGGCGGCGCTGGACCACCAGGGGTTTTCAGCCGTCATAGGGCGAGATCTTGTCGAGCAGATCCTGCCCGATCCTGCCCAGATAGGCGTAGCAGCGTACGGCAAACAGGCCCAGAAACAGTACCCACCAGCTCCAGAAAACGAAGCCGGCGGCGATCAGAATGACGGCGGCCATAAATGAACCGACAAGCGCCCAGAAGTAGAAGATCATGCCGAAACCGTCATAACCACTAAACAGGGATTGCAGGCGCGCCTCAAAGGTCCGGGGTGACTGTTCGTTGGCGAGGGGGGGAAGTTTTCGGAACATGGCTGTTTCTCCTGTCTGATTGGTTCGTCGATTACGGATGGAACGGCCGTCATGGACGGTTCCGCCGTGTCACATACCCCGCTGATCAGGTCGGGAACGGTGCAAATGGTGAGTCATGATCCGGCTGCCGGTTTCTAACCTCGTGAAATAACCTCTTGATGCTAAGGTACGCCCGGAATATCAATTACACAAACGATAAATAATCAACGATAATATTAACAATAGTTATATTAAAAGGTTGTGAGAAACCCATGGATATCGAATTTGCCCGTACCTTTTTAAAGGTCGTGGATACCGGAAGTTTTGTGCGGGCCGCGAAAGTGTTGCATGTCACCCAGGCGGCGGTGAGCCGCAGAATCCGCACCCTGGAGGAGTATCTCGGCTGTGATCTTTTCGTGCGTAACAAGGCGGGTGCCGTGCTCACCCCCAGCGGCCGGCGGTTTCTCCGCTATGCGGCCAATCTGGTGCAGACCCTGGAGCGTGCGCGCCATGAGATCGGGGTTGCCGGTGCCTTCGAGGGTTCATTGGCTATTGGCGGACGTTTCGGGCTCTGGGACGGGCTGCTGCTGCACCTGCTGCAGACCATGCGGGTCGAGCGGCCAGAGGTTCAGGTGCGCGCACGGATTGGATTCGAGGAGGGGTTGATGCAGTCGCTGGTGGATGGAACGCTGGATATCGGCATCATGTATACGCCGCAAAACCGGCCGGCACTTCAGGTGGAGCGGCTGCTTGAAGAGGAGCTGGTGCTGGTGACCAGTCGGAAACAGGGGCGCAGGATGCCCGAGCCGGACAGCTATGTGCATGTGGATTGGGGACCGGAGTTTCTGACCCAGTTGAGTGGTAGCCTGCCGGAACTGAGCAGTCCGCGCCTGATTGTCGGGATCAGCTGGTTGGGGTTGCAGTTGATCCTGACGGATGGGGGATCGGGATATTTTCCCTACCGCCTGGTCAAGGAGCTGATCCTGCAGGAGCGCCTCTACCGGGTTGCCGGGGCGCCCAGTTTCCAGCTGCCGGCCTATGTCGTCTATCCCGGGGCGAGCAATAATCCGCTGGTCGCGCCGACGGTCGCCACCCTGCATCGGGTGGCGGATACGGTGATGACCCGAACCGTGTAATGAACCGTCGGGGGAGAACGGGTGGCTGGAGTGATTGTTTTCAAATTGTGGCGGAGATTAAAATTGCCCGATAAAGGCTCTCCGATAAAGCAGAACGTGCAGTGCTGAAACCGTACAAGACAGTCGTATTTTCCCTGATGGCCATGCTGGTGATCCTGCTGGCGGGTTGCCGGGAGCCCCGCCAGGTGACGGTTCAGGTGGACAATGTCAACGCCCGGGTGGAAGTGGCTGTCACGCCGCAGCAGCGCCAGCACGGCCTGATGTATCGTGAATTCCTCGGCAAGGATCAGGGCATGTTGCTGATTTTTCCTGAACCGCAAGCGGTGAGCCTATGGATGCTCAATACCCCGATACCGCTGGATGTCGGTTTTTTTGATCGCCAGGGGGTGCTTCGGTCGGTCATGCGGATGCAGCCCGATGGCGGTGACAGACTCTATCATTCGCCGCCCGGGATCCTGTATGCCCTGGAGATGAACCGGGGCTGGTTTGACCACTACGCCCTGCGTCCCGGTGCGCATCTGAAGCTGCCGCAGCCGATGACCGGGGAGTGAAGATGAGGGGTATCAGTTGCGAGCGGTATGCCACGTAAGATGGGCAAAGCTTACCGCTTCCAGCTAACGCCCGCCCCCACCGACATCCGTATAGGTGAGACGCAGTGTGCCCATCATTTCTGTAGAAGGTCCACCCCGGGCCGAATGCGCGGCGGAGATGCCGTTCCTCCAGCAATCCCCGCGCCACAGGTAATCAAAGGCAGAAATGGCGGATCAGTCCCTGCAGCAGGTTGACCATCGGCTGGATGCGCTCCAGCCCGATAAACTCATTCGGCTGATGTGCCTGGTCGATATCGCCCGGCCCCAGGATCAGGGTCTCCATGCCCAGCTGCTGCAGATAGGGCGCTTCGGTGCCGAAGGCAACGGAGCCGGCGCTATGGCCGGTGAGCTGCTCGGCCGTGCGCACGACCTCGCTGTCGGCGGCGGTCTCCATCGAGGGGATGCCGGGAAAGGGGGTAATGATCTCCAGGCGCAGTTCACTGTCTGACAGCAGGCGGCTCAGTCGCTGTGCCAACTCATCATGCAGCTCCTGCAGCACCATGCCCGGCAACGGCCGCAGGTCGATCTGCAGTTCGCAGCTGGCGCAGATGCGGTTGGGATTGTCACCGCCGTGAATATGTCCCAGGTTGAGTGTCGGTACCTCCACCTCGAACAGCGGGTTCCTGTGGCGTGCCTGCAGCTCATTACGCCAGTCCAGGATCTCCCCGATCACTCGATACATCCCCTCCAGCGCACTTACTCCCAGGGCCGGGTTGCTGGAGTGGCCGGAGCGTCCATGCAGGCGGATGATCTCCATGCTGATGCCCTTGTGCATGCGTACCGGTTTGAGGCCGGTGGGCTCACCGATCACCGCATAACGACCCAGCCGCCGATTGGTCTCCAGCAGCGCCTGGGCGCCGCACATGTTGCTCTCCTCATCGGCCGTGGCCAGCAGCGTCAGGGGGTGCTTTAGCCTGTTCAGATCCAGCCCCCGCACCGCCTCCAGTGCCAGGGCAAAGAACGCCTTCATATCCGAGGTGCCGAGTCCGTAGAGCCGGTTGCCCCGTTCGGTGAGGCTGAACGGGTCGGTTTGCCAGCGCTGCTCGTCGTAGGGAACCGTGTCGGTATGACCGGACAGAACCAGCCCCCCCGGCCCCTTGCCGGCGCTGGCCACCAGGTTGAACTTGCCGCTATGCCCCGGGATCGGCAGTACCTCCACCTGGAACCCGGCGCTGCGGCACCAGTCGGCCAGGTGCTGGATCACCCGTTCATTGGATTGGTCCCACTGGGGGCTGATACTGCTCACCGAAGGGGCGGCGATCAGCTGTTGGATCATCGGGATCAGGGCGGGTGTGGACATAGATGCTCTTGTCGGTCTGGTGGATTAATGGATTGCAATATCGGCATGGGAGGCGTGCGGGATGGATAAGCGTCTCACCCGGCGGTCAGGCATAACGGTCGAGATTCTCCAGCCAGCGGTTGATCTCTTTGGTGCCGCGTTCGAGAAATCCGGGGTCCTGATATATCTGGGTGATCACGATGATCCCCTGGCCTCTGGCCAGCAGTTCCAGGGAAAGTTCCCGCGCCTCTTCCGGGTAGCCCATCTGGGCAAACTGCTTGGCCAGCCACTGCTGAAACAGGTCAAACAGCTGCTTGGCATCGCCTTTCAGTTCCGGCTGGTCTTTCGCCAGTTCCACGTTCAGCGAGCCCATCGGGCAGCCGGAACGGAGCAGGGCCGGGGTGCTGTCATACATGATCTGCACGAACCGCTCCAGCCGGTCGAGGGGCGTCTTGATGTTCTTCTCCCACTCCGACAGCATCAGCGTGGTGGTCTCCATGCGGTGTTTGATCACCGCCCGCAGCATCTCCTCCTTGGTCTTGAAGTAGTAGTAGATGTTGCCCCGCGGCACCTCCGCCTCATCCACTACATCGGTGAACGAGGTGCGGTTGTAGCCCTTGCGGTAGAACAGCTGGTTGGCGGCATCGATGATGCGCTGCTGGGTGCGTTCGCTTTTTGTGGTCATGGTGGTGGACTGTGCTCAGATAGTGGTTTGGATTATAGTCCTAAATTTTTGCTGCAAAGGGAATCGACTATGCTAATTAATTATGGCTGATGGCGGGTTTGACGAATGCGACTGATAGCAATGGCGTTGCTGGTGCTGTTCTGCAGCGGCTGGGTTCGGGCGGAACGCTTGCCGGATCTCCGGTTGCCGGACGGTTTTCGGATCGAGATTGCCGTCAGCGGCGTGCCCGATGCCCGCTCCCTGGCGCTGGGGGAGCGGGGGACGCTGTTTATCGGTACCCGTCGCATGGGGCGGATCTATGCCGTCACCGATCAGGATGGGGATGGCCGTTTCGATCAGCCGAAAATTCTGCTCGACGGTTTGAATATGCCCAACGGCATTGCCGTCCACCGGGGCGCGCTCTATGTGGCGGAGAATCACCGCATTGTCCGCTATGACCGGATCGAGCAGCAGTTGGGGCAGCCGCCCGAGCCGGTACTGCTGGCCCGCCTGCCGACCGAGACGCATCACGGCTGGCGCTATCTGGCGTTTGGTCCCGATGGTCGGCTCTACGTGGCTATCGGCGCCCCGTGCAATATCTGCAACGAACCGGGTTTTGGCACCCTTATCCGCATGCGGCCGGATGGCAGTGAACGGGAGGTGATGGCCGCCGGGGTGCGCAATTCGGTCGGTTTTGACTGGCAACCCGGCAGCGATGTGCTCTGGTTCAGCGACAATGGCCGTGACTGGCTGGGAGATGACCTGCCGCCGGATGAACTGAACCGTGCTCCGGAACCCGGGTTGCACTTCGGTTACCCTTACTGCCATGCCGGTGATATTCCTGATCCTGAGTTTGGGGATCAACACTCCTGTCGGGAGTTCACCCCGCCGGCGTTGAAACTGGGTGCCCATGTGGCCGCCCTGGGGGTGCGCTTCTACACCGGTTCGCAATTCCCGGCCGACTACCGGGATCAGCTGTTTATTGCCGAACACGGCTCCTGGAACCGCACCGAGCCGGTCGGATATCGCATCGGGCTGGCGCGCATCGAGGGCGACCGGGTGATCTCCTATGCGCCGTTCGCCGAGGGCTGGCTGGGACCGGACGGGGTGAGCGGCCGGCCGGTGGATCTGCTGGTGATGCCGGATGGCTCGCTGCTGGTGTCGGATGATCATGCCGGGGTGGTTTACCGTATCTCTTATATCCCCTAGTCAGTCAGGGGTGCTGCAATCGTCCAAAAAGTGGATAATTGCCCCGATATTTATCGATTCAGTTGGAGAAGAGCATGCCTCAATACCGTTCCCGTACCACCACCCATGGCCGCAACATGGCCGGTGCCCGTGCCCTGTGGCGCGCCACCGGCATGAAAGACGGGGATTTCGACAAGCCGATCATCGCCGTGGTCAACTCCTTCACCCAGTTCGTGCCGGGACATGTGCACCTCAAGGATATGGGCCAGCTGGTGGCGCGCGAGATCGAGAAGGCCGGCGGCGTGGCCAAGGAGTTCAATACCATCGCCGTGGATGACGGTATCGCCATGGGCCACGGTGGCATGCTCTACTCTCTGCCGTCGCGGGACATCATCGCCGACTCGGTGGAGTACATGATCAACGCGCACTGCGCCGATGCCATGGTCTGCATCTCCAACTGCGACAAGATCACCCCGGGAATGCTGATGGCCGCGCTGCGGTTGAACATACCGGCGGTGTTCGTCTCCGGCGGCCCCATGGAGTCGGGCAAGACCCGACTGCACGGCAAGGATCTGAAGCTGGACCTGGTGGATGCCATGGTGATGGCGGTGGATGACAGCGAATCGGACGAAGATGTGGCCGCCATCGAACGCTCCGCCTGCCCCACCTGCGGCTCCTGTTCCGGCATGTTTACCGCCAACTCCATGAACTGTCTGACCGAGGCGCTGGGCCTGAGCCTGCCGGGCAACGGCTCGCTGTTGGCGACCCATGCCGACCGTCGTGAGCTGTTTCTGGAGGCGGGCCGCCTGATAGTGGACATCGCCCGCCGCTACTACGAGCAGGACGAGGCGGCGGTGCTGCCCCGTGCCATCGCCAGTTTCGAGGCGTTTGAGAACGCCATGTGTCTGGATATCGCCATGGGCGGCTCCACCAACACGGTGCTGCACCTGCTGGCGGCGGCGCACGAGGCGAAAGTGGATTTCACCATGGCCGATATCGATCGGCTGTCACGCAAGGTGCCGCATCTGAGTAAGGTGGCCCCCTCCACACAGCAGTACCACATGGAGGACGTACATCGCGCCGGCGGCGTGATCAGTATTCTGGGCGAACTGGAGAAGGGTGGCCTGATCCATTCCGACGCCGGCAGCGTGCACAGCGGCACCCTGGGCCAGGCGATCGACAAGTGGGACATCGGCCGCAGCCGGGATGAGACGGCCCGCAGCCGTTACCTGGCGGGTCCGGGGGGCATTCCCAGCCAGACCGCCTTCAGCCAGTCGACCCGCTGGCCCGACCTGGACCTGGACCGGGCGGGTGGCTGTATTCGCGATATCGAACACGCCTACAGCCAGGATGGCGGACTGGCGGTGCTCTATGGCAATCTGGCCGAGGCCGGCTGTATCGTCAAGACCGCCGGGGTGGATGAGTCGATCCTCAAGTTCAGTGGGCCGGCGCGCATCTTCGAGAGCCAGGAGGCGGCGGTGGAGGCCATCCTGCATGACCGGATCCAGGCCGGTGACGTGGTGCTGATCCGTTACGAGGGGCCGAAGGGTGGCCCGGGCATGCAGGAGATGCTCTACCCCACCAGCTATCTGAAGTCCAAGGGGCTCGGCAAGGCGTGCGCCCTGATCACCGACGGCCGTTTCTCCGGTGGAACCTCCGGACTCTCCATCGGCCACTGTTCACCCGAGGCGGCCGAGGGGGGCACCATTGGCCTGGTACAGGAGGGTGACCGGATCGAGATCGACATCCCCGGTCGGACCATCAACCTGATGGCCAGCGATGAGGTGCTGGCGGATCGTCGGGCGTTGATGGAGGCGAAGGGAGTGCATGCGTGGCGGCCGGAGAGCCGTGAGCGGGAGGTCTCCCAGGCACTGCAGGCCTATGCCGCCCTGACCACCAGTGCCGCACGGGGCGCGGTGCGGGATGTCAGCCAGTTGAAACGCTGATCCGCCGTCGCGTTATAGAGCGGGGCGCTCTACGATTACGTAGGGGCAGGCCCCCGTGCCTGCCCTTTTCCCAACAGAGCGCCTGCCGTTACAACGATCCCCAGGAGCTCTTGCGTTTGCGCATGCGCAGGCTTGGCAGGATCAGTCCCAGAATAATACCGCCGACCACCACGCCACCGCCGATCAGAAACCAGCGCTGGGCGCTGTCGTTACCCAGCTCTCTATTGGCCTGTTTCAGATCTTCGGCTTCCCGGGTCAGGGTCGCAACCTGTTTGCGCAACTCGTTGCGTTCTTCGGCAATACGGACCGAATTGGCCGCGGTACGCTTGAGGGACTGAAACTCGTCATCCAGTGTCTGTTTCTCCTGTGCCAGCTTGTCGTGCTGTTCGGAGAGGGCCTTGTATTCATCCTGCAGTTTGCTCAGTTTGGCGCTGAGTAGTCCGGGAGCCTCCTGCAACTCGGCCAGCTTGGCCTCGGCCGCCACCAGCCGGTCACGGGCGCTCGGAATCGACATCAACTGCCGGGTGAGGATGTAACCGGTGGTGCCATCCGGGGTTTTTACCAGGGAGTAGCCGTTTTCTTTGTTGCTGCTGATCAGTTCCACAGGATAGCCGCTCGGCAGCATGCGGGTGATCTTGTGGCCGGTACTCTCCCCGGAACGCAAATTCACCTTGAACTCATCAGTCACATACCGGGTTTCCGCCTGCAGTGCGCTTGCTGCTGCCAGCAGGAGGAGGAAAATGAGCTGTTTTTTCACGCTTACCTCAATAATGTGGGTGGAAATTTTTTACGCATTCTTTCAGATAGGCTCTAGTCTGTCCAAGCCGGAGATCACAAATACCCGCTGGTCCAGGTTGCCTGGGCGCCTGTTATACACACCAACATGGGTGCGCCTAGCTTAGTTAAAATATACTGTCAACAGTCCAGGCGTTTTTTTGTAACACATTGAATTTATTAAAATTAATTAACTGTATGAAAAATCATCAATCTAACGCGAACACAGTAATCTTGCGGCCTTAGGCCGGTTTCCCAGAATTTGTCCACAAAGTTATCCACAGGTTCTGTGAGTAACCGGTAAACGGCTTTTGTGACAAGCGGATGACGCTTTTGTTGCAAGCGCTCTCTTATGAAGCGTGGCTAACTTACTGACGGTTAATGGTAACAGCAGAAAAATGGCTCCACATAAAGGATAGATGAGCCAGCCAACATGAAGTTGTATATAATGCGCCGCCTTTAATCCACCTTGGTTTGCGGTCCCGCACATGAAACAGTTACGTAATATCGCCATCATCGCCCACGTCGATCATGGAAAGACCACCCTGGTCGACAAACTGCTGCAGCAGTCCGGCACGCTCGGCGACCGGTTTGGGCCCCTGGAGCGGCTGATGGACTCCAATGACCTTGAGAAGGAGCGGGGCATCACCATCCTCTCCAAGAACACATCCATCACCTGGAATGACTACCGGATCAATATCGTCGACACCCCGGGGCATGCCGATTTCGGCGGTGAAGTGGAGCGCGTGCTCTCCATGGTGGACTCCGTGTTGCTGCTGGTGGATGCGGTGGAGGGGCCGATGCCCCAGACCCGTTTTGTGACCCAGAAGGCGTTTCAGCATGGCCTGAAACCGATTGTGGTGGTCAACAAGATCGATCGCGAAGGGGCGCGTCCGGACTGGGTAATCGATCAGACCTTTGAGCTGTTCGACCGTCTCGGGGCCACGGATGAGCAGCTCGATTTTCCCATCATCTATGCCTCCGCTATCAATGGCTACGCCAGTACCCGGAATGATGTGCGGGGGGGGGATATGACTCCGCTGTTCGAGGCTATCGTCCATAACTGCAGCGCTCCGGATGTGGATCCCGACGGGCCGTTCCAGATGCAGGTCTCGACCCTCGCCTACAACAGCTACGTGGGGGCTATCGCGGTGGGTCGCATTACCCGCGGTACGGTGCGGCGCAATATGCCGGTTACCCTGATCACCCGCGACGGCGACCAGCGGCGGGAAAAAATCGGCAAGGTGTTTGGTTTTCTGGGGCTGGAGCGGATTGAGGTGGAGAGCGCTTCCGCCGGCGATATCGTCGCCCTCTCCGGTATTGCTGCGCCCAATGTCTCCGACACCCTGTGTGATCCCGAGCATCCGCAGATCATGCCCCCGCTGACGGTGGATGAACCGACGGTGAGCATGACCTTCCAGGTCAATACCTCCCCCTTTGCCGGCAAGGAGGGCAAGTATCTCACGTCCCGGCAATTGAAGGAGCGGCTGGAGCGGGAGCTGATCCATAACGTGGCGCTGCGGGTCGAAGAGGGTACCGATCCGGAGAAGTTTCGCGTCTCGGGGCGCGGTGAACTGCACCTCTCCATTCTGCTGGAGACCATGCGCCGCGAAGGCTATGAGCTGGCCGTCTCCCGTCCCGAGGTGATTTTTCGCGAGGTGGATGGCGAGGTGTGCGAGCCTTACGAACAACTCACCGTGGATGTGGAGGAGGAGGACCAGGGTGGCATCATGGAGGCCCTGGGCAGTCGCAAGGGTGATCTGCAGGACATGGTGCCGGACGGCAAGGGGCGGGTGCGTCTCGACTACATCATTCCGTCACGTGGCCTGATTGGCTTTCAGACCGAGTTCATGACCCTGACTTCCGGGTCCGGGTTGATCTACCATGTGTTCGATCATTACGGTCCAGCCCAGCACGGCGGCATCGCACCGCGCAACAATGGCGTGTTGATCGCCAATTCCACCGGCAAGGCGCTGGGGTATGCCCTGTTTAATCTACAGGAGCGGGGTCGTCTGTTTATCGAGCATGGCATGGCGGTCTATGAGGGACAGGTGATCGGCATCCACTCCCGGGCCAACGACCTGACGGTCAATCCGCTGAAGGGCAAGCAGTTGACCAATATCCGTGCCGCTGGTAGTGATGAGAACATCATCCTGACGCCACCGGTCCGTTTCTCGCTGGAGCAGGCCCTGGAGTTTATCGAAAATGACGAGCTGGTTGAGGTGACCCCCGGTGCCATCCGTATCCGCAAGCGTCATCTGAAGGAGCATGAGCGGAAGCGGGCGTCCCGGGAGACCAGTTCGGACTGAGGGTTTTAATAGACAGGCTCTGTCCCGATGAGGCCCTGGTACCGATTTGGTCGGGGGAGATGGGTCCGTAGAAGATTTTGTGTTTCCTATCAATTCCCAACAGTGGAATCGAATTGTAGGAGAAGCGGCTTCAGCCGCGAAGGGGGTTCCCGAAGCGGGCCCTGATCGCCGCCCCCCACAAATACACCGTTCCCATGCAATACAGGGCTGGGATAAGGCCAATAAAAAACCCCGGCAGCCTTCCCTGCTGTCGGGGCATGTCGCCGGGCTTGGTTGGCAAAGGGTTCCACTCCTTGGACTCGTCCGTGATGTGTTGTGCCGATCCGTGGCGTCCGTCGTTTGGCGACAGCTATAGATTGCCACTGTTCCCGGGCTGATGCTGTGCGCTGAATCCCTGTGCTTTGTAGGATAAATCTGAAGGATGGAGGAAAGGGGTCGTTGGCCAGCACGACTGGCTGCCCCAGTGACACAGAGATGGGAGGTGAAGTTGATTGGTCTGCTACAGCGTGTCTCCACCGCCAGGGTGGAGATCGATGGTAAACAGGTTGCGAAGATAGGGCGCGGCCTGCTGGTGCTGGTGGGTGTCGAGCCCCAGGATAGCACGCAGCAGGCCGACAGGCTGCTGGAGAGGCTGCTCGGCTACCGGGTGTTCCCCGATATCGATGGGCGGATGAACCTGGGCCTGCGGGATATCGGCGGTGGACTCCTGCTGGTTCCCCAGTTCACCCTGGCCGCCGATACCCAAAAAGGTACCCGCCCCGGTTTCTCCACGGCGGCCAGCCCGGAGATGGGTGAGCGCCTGTTTGATTATCTCTGCCGGCAGGCAGCATCCCGTCATACGCCGGTTGGGTTTGGTCAGTTTGGTGCGGACATGCAGGTGAGTCTGACTAACGATGGGCCGGTGACTTTCTGGCTGCAGGTGTGAACTGTGCGGCGCGCGAGCGGTGGGCTGTGCTGTAGGAGGCCCGCCCCGGGCCGAATTCGCGGCGAGGGCGCCGCTCCTACCCTGACGGTGTGGGTTGTCTCTGCGGCATCAGTCCATCCCTGGCAGCGCCGCTCCCGACCATCCCTCGGCTCTGGCTTCCTGCGGTGCGCGAGCGGTGGGTTGTGCTGTAGGAGGCCCGCCCCCGGGCCGAATTCGCGGCGAGGGCGCCGCTCCTACCCGGATGGTGTGGGTTGTCCCCGCGGCATCAGTCCATCCCTGACAACGCCGCTCCCGGCCATCCCTCGGCTCTGGCTTCCTGCGGTGCGCGAGCGGTGGGTTGTGCTGTAGGAGGCCCGCCCCCGGGCCGAATTCGCGGCGAGGGCGCCGCTCCTACCCGGATGATGTGGGTTGTCTCCGCGGCATAAGTCCATCCTTGGACAAATCAGGCATTTCCCATAGAATGCGCTATTGGCCGTGGTGATGGGGCCGGTGCCTTGTCCCACCACGGACGCATTAGAAACCGCTGGAGTCGACCCATGCAGCGCCAAGCCGAGATCGAACGCAACACCCTGGAGACCCGCATCCGGGTCAGCCTGAACCTGGACGGTAGCGGTGAGTCGCGCCTGGATACCGGCATGCCGTTCCTGGAACACATGCTCGATCAGGTGGCCCGTCATGGCCTGATCGACCTTGAGATCAGCGCCCAGGGTGATCTGCACATTGACGGACACCACACGGCGGAGGATATCGGCATCGCCATCGGCCAGGCGGTTGCCAGGGCGGTGGGTGACAAGAAGGGTATTCGCCGCTATGGACACGCCTATGTCCCGCTGGATGAGGCGCTGAGCCGGGTGGTGCTCGATTTCTCCGGTCGGCCCGGCCTGGAGTTCGATGTGGCCTTTCCGCGCGCCATGATCGGCGCCTTTGATACCGACCTCTTCTACGAGTTTTTTCAGGGCTTCGTCAACCACGCCGGCGTGACCCTGCATATAGATAACCTGCGTGGCCGCAACAGCCACCACATCGCCGAGACCCTGTTCAAGGCGTTTGGCCGGGCGTTGCGCATGGCGCTGGAAGTTGATCCGCGGATGGCGGGGGTGATCCCCTCCACCAAGGGCAGCCTTTAAACCTCTACTCGCTGGCAGTCTGAAGTTATGTCGAAAACCATTGCAGTCATTGATTACGGCATGGGTAATCTGCGCTCGGTCTCCAAGGCGATTGAACATGTGGCGGGGACGGGTGACCGGATACGGGTGACCGATGATCCACAACTGATCCTGCAGGCCGACCGGGTGGTATTTCCCGGGCAGGGTGCGGCCCGCGACTGCATGGCGGCGATCTCCAACCACCACCTGAACCGTGCCGTGCTGGAAGCGGCCAAAAGCAAGCCGTTTCTCGGTATCTGCATGGGTATGCAGGTGCTGATGACCTTCAGCGAGGAGAACCAGGGTACCCGGCTGATGGGGCTGTTTCCCGGGCGGGTCAGGCACTTTCCGGAATCCCGGGATGCCCAGGGCGTGCGGCTGAAGATCCCCCAGATGGGCTGGAACCGGGTTAGCCAGACCAAGGCCCATCCACTCTGGGAAGGGATCGAGGAGCGGAGCCGCTTCTATTTCGTGCACAGTTATTATGTTGACCCGGAAGAGCCGGATCTGGTGGCGGGAACCACCGACTACGGTATCCCTTTCACCAGCGTGATCGCCCGGGACAATCTGTTTGCCACCCAGTTCCACCCGGAGAAGAGCGCCGAGGCCGGGCTGCGGCTGCTGCGCAATTTCGTCCACTGGGAACTCTGAAGGCGACGCCGTTGCCATTGACTTTGATATAGGTACTGAATGTGTTACTGATACCCGCAATTGATCTGAAAGATGGTCGCTGTGTGCGTCTGCGCCAGGGCCGCATGGAGGATGAGACCATTTTCTCCGATGATCCGGTCGAGGTGGCCGGGCGCTGGGTCGAGGTGGGTGCGCGTCGGCTGCATCTGGTGGATCTGAACGGTGCCTTTGCCGGTGAGCCGGTGAATGGCGGGGTGATTCGGGCCATTGCCGGGGCCTATCCCGATCTGCCGATCCAGGTGGGTGGTGGTATCCGTGACGAGCAGACCATCCAGGCCTACCTGGATGCCGGGGTCGATTTTGTCATTATCGGCACCCAGGCGGTCAAGGAGCCGGCCTTTGTCGGCCGCGCCTGCCGCACCTTTCCCGGCCATGTGATTGTCGGTCTGGATGCCAGGGAGGGGATGGTGGCGATCGACGGCTGGGCCACCGTGACCGATCAGGAGGTAACCGGACTGTCGCGCCGCTTTGAACAGGACGGGGTCTCCGCCATCGTCTACACCGATATCGGCCGTGACGGCATGCTCACCGGGCCCAATGTGGAGGCGACCGCCGCCCTGGCCAATGCGGTCAACATCCCCATTGTGGCCTCCGGCGGCATTACCGATATCGGTGATATCGAGGCGCTGTGCCGGGCAGACACCCGCAACATCATGGGCGCCATCACGGGTCGTGCCATCTACGAGGGCACCCTGGATTTTGCCGCCGGCCAGGCGCTGGCGGACAGTCTGGCCGCTCGCCTGAGCGCTTGAACGTTTGGAACCACCGGAGAGATCAGAGCATGCTGGCCAAGAGAATCATACCCTGCCTTGATGTGGATGCCGGACGCGTGGTGAAGGGCGTCAAGTTTGTCGACATCCGCGACGCCGGCGACCCGGTGGAGGTGGCGCGCCGCTACAATAGCGAGGGGGCCGACGAGATCACCTTCCTGGATATCACCGCCAGTTCCGATGATCGGGAGACCATCGTGCATGTGGTGGAGCAGGTGGCCAGCGAGGTGTTCATCCCGCTCACCGTGGGCGGTGGTATCCGCACCACCGAGGATGTGCGGCGCATGCTCAATGCCGGTGCCGACAAGGTAGCGATCAACACGGCCGCCGTGTTCAATCCGGAGTTCGTCAAGGAGGCGGCCGGCCGCTTTGGCTCCCAGTGCATCGTGGTGGCGATCGACGCCAAGCGGACCAGCGGTGAGGGGGAACCGGCCAGATGGGAGATTTTTACCCACGGAGGCCGTAAACCGACCGGCCTGGATGCCATCGACTGGGCGCGCAAGATGGTGGAGTACGGCGCCGGTGAGATCCTGCTCACCAGCATGGACCGGGACGGCACCAAAATCGGCTTCGATCTGGAGCTGACCCGCGCCATCAGCGATGCGGTCACCGTGCCGGTGATCGCCTCCGGTGGTGTGGGCAATCTGCAACATCTGGTGGATGGCGTGGTGCAGGGCGGCGCCGACGCGGTGCTTGCCGCGAGCATTTTCCATTTCGCCGAATACAGTATTGAAGAGGCCAAGCGTTTCATGGCCGACCAGGGCGTGGAGGTACGGCTGTGAGTGACCCGCTGCAGCGACTGGCCGAGGTACTGGAGGCCCGCAAGAACGCCGATCCCGATTCCTCCTATGTGGCCAAGCTGTATAGTCAGGGGCTGGACGCGATCCTGAAGAAGATTGGCGAAGAGGCCACCGAAACGGTCATGGCGGCCAAGGACGGTGAGCGGGAAAAAATCATTAATGAGATCGCCGACCTCTGGTTTCACTGTCTGGTGCTGCTGGCCCATCAGGGCCTGAAACCCCGGGATGTGCTGGATGAGCTGGATCGCCGCTCCGGACTTTCCGGTCTGGAGGAGAAGGCGCGACGCGGTAAATGATCCGCTGTTAAAAACCCTGCGCCTGGGGTTTTTTTCAGTTATTATCGGTAGTTCCCGGCGGACTCGCGTCCGTCTATCGAGTGATTGTTTCAGTAGGCCATGTGTTCGGGTCGAATCTGGCCGTTGTTTTTGAGGTGGAGAAACGTATGGGTTTTGGCGGAATCAGTATCTGGCAGCTGTTGATTGTTCTGGTAATTGTACTGCTGCTGTTTGGGACCAAGCGGCTCAAAAATATCGGCTCCGACCTGGGTAATGCGGTCAAGGGCTTCAAGGGCGCCATGAAGGATGAAAAGAAGGATGATGACAGTGCCCGTCTGGAGCAGGCCGAGGAAGAGAAGATCATCGAAGGCGAGGTGACCAAGAAGGAAGACTCCTCCAACTCGAAACACTCCTGATCTGCCAGCCCTAACTGACCGCCAGGTTTTTGAACTATGTTTGATATCGGCTTCTGGGAGTTGGCAATCATCGCGCTGGTGGCGCTGTTGGTGGTCGGGCCGGAGCGTCTGCCGAAACTGGCCTATACCGCCGGGAAGTGGCTGGGCAAGGGCCGAAAAATGCTGCAGCAGGTGAAAAACGAGATTGACAAGGAGATCAAGGCCGAGGAGCTGAAAGAGATCCTCGCAGAGCAGAAAAAACAGCTCAATCCGCTGGAAGAGATTGTGGAAGAGACCAGCGAGAGCCTGCGTGACCTTAACCAGAAAGCCAACAAGTCGGTTCGCGAGATGGAACAGGCACCTGCAAGTAAGGATGCCGCACAGGACCCGTCCGGTGATTCCCCGAAACAGCCTTAACGAACCCCATGACAACAGACAATGACGGGTTTGATCCCCTGACCGAGCAACCCTTCGTTACCCATCTGCTGGAGCTGCGTGACCGGCTGTTGCGGGCGGTGATCGCCGTGGGCGTGATCTTTGCCTCGCTGTTCTATTTCAGCAATGATATCTACCAGATGGTGGCCGGACCGCTCATGGCCCATCTGCCGGAAGGCTCCTCGATGATCGCCACCGAGGTGGCCTCGCCCTTCCTGACGCCATTCAAATTGACCCTGATGTCGTCGATTTTCATCGGCATGCCGTTCATTCTCTACCAGCTCTGGGCGTTTATTGCCCCAGGGCTGTACAAGCATGAAAAGCGGCTGATGATTCCGCTAGTGGCCTCCAGCGCCCTCCTCTTCTATGTCGGTGTACTGTTCGCCTACTTTGTGGTGTTCCCGCTGGTGTTCGCCTTCATGGCCAGCACCACCCCCGAGGGCGTGGTGATGGCGACCGATATCGCCAAATATCTCGATTTTGTCCTCAGCCTCTTTTTCGCCTTTGGGCTTGCCTTTGAAGTGCCGATCGCCACCATTATCCTGGTCGCCATGGGCATGACCACGCCGGAAAGCCTGGTGCAGAAGCGGCCCTATATCATTGTCGGGGCCTTCTGCCTCGGCATGCTGCTGACGCCGCCGGACGTGATCTCCCAGACCCTGCTGGCACTGCCGATGTGGATCCTGTTCGAAATCGGTGTCTTCTTCTCGCGCATGATCAAGCGCGAGAAGGAGCAGCGTGAAGAGGCGGCGGAGACGGAAGAGCCGGAGACAGGGGGCGTCGGCGCCCGCGGTGGTGATGCACCGGTAAAACCGGCGCCGACCGGCGCTGCCGGGTTCGTCTCCGACCCCGCCTTTGACGTGGATGATGCACCGCTGGATCCGGAACGATTCCGGCCATTGACAGAAGCCGAGTTGGAGGCCGAGCTGGATACTATCGAGGCCGCAGAGGATGAGGGTGGTGACCTGGGCGAATCCGATGATGCAGGGCTGTATGACGACGTGATCGAGGAGAAGCTGAGACGTGTTCAGGAGCTGCGCGATCAGAACGAACCGGTGCAGGCCCGGGGGCTGCTCTATGAAATTCTGGGTGAGGCTGGCCCGGAACAGGCCAAGGTGGCGCGGAACATCCTCAATCAACTGGATGAGGATTATTGAACGGCCCCGCATGCGCCTGTCCAGTCATCTTTTGCATGCCCCGGATTTGATGGGCATGCTGCACTTTGCCATTCTCCAATCTGAAGAAGCGTTCGGCAAAGCCGCGGCGCTCAGCGGTAGCGCATGCGCGTACCGTGTACCAGGGATAGGGTGATCTCCTCTGCCGTCAGCTGTTTCGGAAACAGGGTGCCGGAGATCTTTGCGCCACTGATGCTGGCGCCTTCCAGATGGGTCTCCGAGAGATCCAGTCCGCGCAGATCCGCCTGCCGCAGATAGCTGTCCCGAAGGTCGAGATTTCTTGCGTCAAGCTTGCGCAGGTCCAGGGCGCGCAGATCGACACCCCGCAGGTCGCAAGGGGTCCCGGACTGGTGATGCTGGTTGAACTCTTCAACATGTCCCTCGCGGAGCATCAGGTAAAGAGGGTCGTCTTTGATTGTCGGTGTGGCCATAGGGTTGTCGTTCTGCGGCTATGTTATCGATTATATTTGATGGGCAGGCAAACCTTGCCCATGCTCCCTGGCTGACATGCAGTCAAAAGCATTATAGCCAGAGAGCGCTCTCCCTGCGAATCGGTTTCCGGTTTGGCCGGTCGCGTTCAAAATCTCCGAACTGCCTCTCTCAGGCCGGCACTGCCTGTACGGCCGAGAACTTGAATTCGGGTATCTTGCCATCCGGGTCCAGTGCCTCGTTGGTCAGCAGATTGGCGGCCGCCTCGTAATAGCAGAAGGGGAGAAAGATCTGCCCCGGCTGCAACCCCCGGTCGCTCTGACTGGTGATGACAAGCTCACCGCGACGCGAGCGTATGCGGATCGGCTCTCCGGGTGACATGCCCAGCTGCAGCAGATGATCCGGATGCAGCATCGCCACCGGTTGCGGCTGCAGGGCGTCCAGCACGCTGGCGCGGCGGGTCATGGCGCCGGTGTGCCAGTGCTCCAGCTGCCGTCCGGTGATCAGGATCCACGGGTATTCACTGTCGGGCAGTTCATCCGCGTGAGTGAAGGCGGCTGGAATCAGTGCCGCCCTGCCCCCGGTGCGGGGAAATGTCTCAGTGAATAATACCGCGGTGCCAGGGTCGCCCTCTTGTTCACAGGGGTAGGTGATGGCGCTCTCTGCCTCCAGCCGCTCCCAGGTGATGCCGGCGATACTCGGCATGGCGCGACGCATCTCCTGGAACACCTCTGCGGGGTCACTGTAGTCCCACGCCAGCCCGAGCCGATTGGCCAGATCGATAATGATCTGCAGATCCTGGCGTGCCTCGCCGGGCGGACTGATGGCCCGGCGACCCATCTGTACCCGCCGGTCGGTATTGGTAAAGGTGCCATCTTTTTCCGGGAAGGCGGATGCGGGCAGGATCACATCGGCATAATGCGCCGTCTCGGTCATGAAGATGTCCTGCACCACCAGGTGCTCCAGCGAGGCCAGCGCCGCCCGGGCCTGATTCAGATTGGGATCCGACATGGCCGGATTTTCACCCATGATGTACATGCCCCGGATTGTGCCCTGCTGGATGGCGTGCATGATCTCGACCACGGTGAGTCCGGGATTGGGATCGAGCGGAACCTGCCAGAGTGCTTCGAATTTTTCCCGGGCCGCGGGGTTGTCCACCCGCTGGTAGTCGGGATAGACCATGGGGATCAGCCCCACGTCGGATGCCCCCTGCACATTATTCTGTCCGCGCAGCGGATGCAGTCCACAACCGGGGCGGCCGATCTGGCCGCTGATCAGGGCGAGATTGATCAGGCAGCGGGCGTTGTCGGTGCCGTGGACATGTTGTGAAACACCCATGCCCCAGAAGATCATCGCGCCCCGGGCGCCGGCATAGAGGCGGGCCACCAGGTAGAGGGTCGCGGCGGGAATGCCGCAGATGGGCGCCATGCGCTCGGGGGTGTAATCGGCCAGGTGCTTCTTCAACGCCGCATAGCTCTCGGTGCGGCGCTCGATAAACTCCCGGTCCACCAGCTCCTGCTGGATCACGGCATTCATGATGGCGTTCAGCAGCGCCACGTCGGTATCCGGATTGAACTGCAGGAACAGTTCTGCGTGGCGGGCGATCTCGGTCCTGCGCGGGTCCATCACAATCAGGGTCTTGCCAGCGCGCGCGGCCTGCTTGAAAAAGGTGGCGGCGACTGGGTGATTGGCGGTGGGATTGGCACCGATCAGCAGTATCACCTCGGCCGCTTCCACGTCGGAAACGGGATTTGACACCGCCCCGGAGCCGATCATCTGCAGCAGCGCGGCGACCGAGGAGGCGTGACAGAGTCGGGTACAGTGGTCCACGTTATTGGTCCGGAAGCCGGTACGCACCAGCTTTTGAAACAGGTAGGCCTCCTCATTGGAACCCTTGGCGGAACCGAAACCGGCCAGGCCCTGCGGGCCGACCCGGTCCCGGATCTGCTGCAGTCCGGCAGCGGCGACCCCCAGCGCCTCCTCCCACTCCGCCTCGCGGAAGTCGCGCAGGGGGTTGTCGTACTCCATATCCATGGCGGCCCGCTTCGGGGCATCCGCCCGGCGGATCAAGGGTTTGGTCAGGCGCTGGCGATGGCTGACGTAGTCGAATCCGTAGCGCCCCTTGACGCAGAGCCGTCCCCGGTTGGCGGGGCCATCCCGCCCCTGCACATACAGGATCCGGTTGCCCCGGACATGATAGGTGAGCTGGCAGCCGACACCGCAGTAGGGACAGACCGAGTGCACCCGCCGGTCGACCGGCTGGATGCCCACCTCACCGGCCGGCATCAGCGCGCCGGTGGGGCACTCCTGGACACACTCGCCGCAGCCGACGCAGCTGGACCGGCCCATGGGATCATCCTGATCGAAACCGATCTTCAGGGCGCTGCCGCGGCCGAAGAAGCCAATCACGTCGTTGGCCTGGGTTTCACGACAGGCGCGCAGGCAGCGCCCGCACTGGATGCAGGCGTCGAGCCGGACCGCGATGGCGGGGTGGGAGCTGTCCGGGGCCGGCCGGTTCCGTGCCGGGAACCGGTAGCGGGTGACGCCCAGTTTGTCGCACCAGTCATCCAGCTCGTTATGCAGGGTATAGCTCTCCTGGTCATGGGGCATGTCCGACTGCAGCAGTTCAAGCACCAGCTTCTGTGCCCGCAGGGCCCGTTCCGAACGGCTCTGCACCACCATCCCTTCACTGGGTTGGCGGCAACAGGAGGGGGCGAGGGTGCGTTCGCCGTCGATCTCCACCATGCAGGCGCGGCAGTTACCGTCCGCGCGCAGGCTCTCCGTGTAGCAGAGGCGGGGGATCTCCACGCCGTGCCGTTGCGCCGCCTGCAGAATGGTTTCATCTGTGCGTGCGGTTACCAATGCCCCGTTCAGGGTGAAGGTGACCGCCTGTGGCTGTTCTCCGGTCTGCCTGGCCATGAATTAAAACTCCTCCGGAAAATATTTCATCGCACAGCGGAGTGGATTTGGGGCGGCCTGGCCAAGCCCGCAAATGGAGGCGTCCGCCATCACCTGACAGAGCTCCTGCAGCAGGGGTTGATCCCAGGTGGCTTGATCCATCAGGCTGGCCGCCTTGGCTGTGCCGACCCGGCAGGGGGTGCATTGGCCGCAGGATTCGTGGGCGAAAAAGCGCATTGCGTTCAGTGCCAGATCGCGCACGCTGTCCTGGTCGGAGAAGACGATGATGGCGGCCGAGCCGATAAAGCAGCCATATTCATTCAGGGTATCGAAGTCCAGGGGCAGATCACCGAGCTTGGCGGGCAGGATGCCGCCCGAGGCGCCGCCGGGAAAATAGCCTTTGAAGCGGTGCCCCTCCAGCATGCCGCCGCACTGCTCTTCAATCAATTCCCGCACGCTGATGCCGGCAGGGGCGAGATGCATGCCGGGATGCTTTATTCTCCCGCTGACGGAAAAACTGCGCAGCCCGTGGCGTCCGCGCCGCCCCTGTGCAGTAAACCATTCCGCCCCTTTCTGCAGCAGTTCCGGGATCCAGTAGAGGGTCTCCATGTTATGTTCCAGGGTGGGGCGGCCAAACAGCCCGTGCTCGGCGATATAGGGGGGGCGCAGCCGTGGCAGGCCGCGCTTGCCTTCGATCGACTCGAGCATGGCCGACTCTTCGCCGCAGATATAGGCGCCGGCACCGCGCCGCAGTTCGATCGGGGGGAGTCGGCAGGGCGGGTCGTCGCGCAGCGCCGCGAGTTCGCGCTGCAGCAGGGCGCGGATGCCGGCATACTCGTCACGCAGATAGATGTAGATGGCCTCGATCCCGACCACCTGGGCGGCGATCAGCATCCCCTCAAGAAATTGGTGCGGGTCATGCTCCAGATAGTAGCGATCCTTGAAGGTGCCCGGTTCCCCCTCATCGATATTTACCGCCAGCAGGCGCGGGGCCGGATAGTCCCGCACGATGCGCCACTTTCGGCCCACCGGAAAACCGGCTCCGCCCAGTCCACGCAGCCCGGCGGCCTCCAGGTTTTCGATAATGGCCTCCCGGGCGAGGGCATCGTCGGATTCCACCAGCGACTTCAGCAGGTCGTAGCCGCCGGCTTTTTTATAACTGCTGTAGTTCCGTGCGGTTGCCGGTGCCTGATCGCTCCGTTCTCCCCGCGCCCGCGCCTCCTGGACCCGTGCCGGGGTGGCGGGTGCTACCGGCCGGGTGCCGACCACCGCCACGGGTGCGTTATCGCAGCGGCCGACACAGGGCACCGGCTGGATGCGTACCTGTTCACCAAGGGCGGCCTTGAGGTCGGTGATCAAGGATTCCGCGCCGGCCATCCGGCAGCTGATGGAGTTGCAGACCCGAACCGTGAGGGCGGGGGGCGGGGAATCGCCTGCCTTTACGAGATCGAAGTGATGGTAGAAACTGGCCACCTCGTACACTTCGCCGGTGGATAGCCGCAGGGTCTCGGCCAGTGCGATCAGCAGGCCGCTCTCCAGGTAACCCCGGTCGTCCTGGATGCGATGCAGATATTCGATCAGTCGATCACGTCGGCCGTGGCCCGCATCCAGGTAGTGCTGTATCGCGGCAAGGTCTGCAGCGCTTGCCTGGGATCCCCGGGGTCGGTTGTCTCTGTTTTTTTCGGATGTTTTCACTGCTGACTCCACGGGACTGGCTTACCGCCCTTAAGTGTAGCAAGGCAATTAACCGTTAACCCGCAGTGAGATCCAGTTTGTGCTGTTTGTCTGAAAGCCCGGATGAACGAAAACAGTTGCGCCCCGACGCCTTGGCGGCATACAGTGCCTGGTCGGCGTGTTGCAGCAGACTGTCCAGCGGTTCATTTTCCAGGGACAGGTGTCCGCCGATGCTGGCGCTCAGTCTGACAACTTCATCCGCGCTGTTCAGTACCTGCCTATTCTCGGCAATCTTGTGACAGAGACGGCTACCGATCTGGTCAAGGGTTTCCGCATCCGCCGGCTGCACCAGCACCAGGAACTCATCGCCGCCCCAGCGTGAGGCCACATCGTAGGGACGCAGCGTTTCACGGATCATGTCAGCCATCACCTTGAGGGCCTGATCCCCCACGGCATGGCCGTACTGGTCGTTGATCTGTTTGAACAGGTCCACGTCCAGCCAGAGCAGGCCGACGTGGCTTGACTCGCGCTGGATCCGTTTCAGTTCTGATTCGATCCGCTCGGTCATACCGCGCCGGTTCAGCAGCCCGGTCAATGTATCGATCTTGGCCAGGCGCTCCAGCGCCAGGGTCCGCTCCTGCACCTTGGACTCCAGGTCGTGGCGTGATTCCCTTACGGCATGTGCCATATGCATAAAACGCTGCATCAGGCGCCGGACCTCTCCGGTTCCCTGTTCCCCGAGGTTTTCGGCCACATTCTCACCCGATTCCACCCGCGCCATGGCCCTGTCAAGCTGACTTAACGGGTTCAGTACCTGGTGGTTGAGAAACAGGTTCAGCAGTAAGAATGCGCCCAAGAGGGTAATGGCATAAACCAGCAGAATGCCGCTGAACTGGCTGAATGGGAGTAATACATCGAGATCCAGCAGGGTGATTTCATACCAGCCGATCTCGGGCAGGTAGACGACCCCGGCCAAGTGCCGCTTGCCGTTGACGCTGACAAACTCGGTGATGACGGTCTGGCGGAGATCCTCAAGTGCCTTCATGGCGGCCAGGATCGTTTTGCGATCGGATGGCTGCTCAAACAGCAGGTTGATGGTGCGCTGTTCAGTGATCTGCTTGCTGATGGAGCTGAAATCGATCAGGGATTCATTTCTGTGTATCTGGATGGCACCGGCGTGGTCGACAAACAGGCTGGTGACGCCGGGGACTCCCTCTTCCACCACGTTGCGTATGAAACCCGTGAGGTCCAGGCCGGTTCCCGCGATGCCCAGTATGTCGTTGCCATCGCGGATCAGCACATCGACCCAGAGCTTGGTGATGCCCAGTTCCGGGTCCGGATTGACATTGATATGCAGATCCCGCCCCTGGCGGATGAGATCGTAGAACCAGGCATCCTTCTTCTGCCGCGGATTCAGGATGTAGCGGAACTCCTTGCCGCCATATTTGTTCTCCGCATTGTTGTAGTAATAGTGACCGTTTTTCAGCAGTCCCACGAAGTAGTTCTGGTCACGAAAATTCAGCCGGAAACTCTCCATTTCGGAAATGGCGCGCCGGGTGCTCTCCTTGCTGCCCGGATGTCGGGCCCATTCGCGGATATACTGGGAATTGGCCAGTTGGCGGGCCAGCGCCACCTCGCGCAGGATCGGCTGCAGGGTGCGGCTCTTGTCGTAAAGCGCCTGTTTTTCCGCATAGCGCATTGCCCACTGCTCGACAATATCTTCCGCCAGTGTGCGTACCGACCACCACCCGCCAATCGCCGAGATAACGATAAGCAGTATGGTGACCAGGTGAAAGCGGGGCTTGAGGTTCATGATAGAGAGATAACTGCCTTGTCGTTATCTCTGTATCGGGATGCAGGGGGAAAACTTGATAGTTTAATTTTTTCAGCCACCCGTCCCCGGCTGATAGTTATCCAGAAGCTGCAGATAATTGGCCCGGGCGTAGGCGGATGCATCGCCGGCATGGCGCTGGCTCAGGATCCCCTTGAACTGCTCCAGGGAATCGAACGGGCTCTCGTCCAGCCACGCCTCGATCCCTTGCAGTATCTGCGTCAATCTGCCGGGACCGTGTATCAGCAGCGTGCTGCAGAGGTGGACCACATCGGCCCCGGCGAGCAGCATTTTCACGGCATCGTTGTGATCATGTATGCCCCCGGTCGCGGCCAGGGTGAGGTTGACCCGGCCATGCAGAAGTGCGATCCAGCGCATCGCCAGCAGGGATTCGGCCGAGCTGGAGAGATGCAGTTGTGGCGCTACGCGCAGGCAGTCGATATCGATGTCCGGCTGGTAAAAACGGTTGAACAGGCTGACGCCGGCGGCGCCCACCTTTTCCAGATGGCCGACGATATTGGCCACTGAACTGAATTGGGGGGACAGTTTCATGGTGATCGGCAGGGTGACCTGTTGCTGCAGTTCGTGCAGCAGATCGATGTAGCGTCGCTCCACCTCGGCACCGCTGACCTGCATATCCCCGGCGATGTAATAGACGTTCAGTTCCAGCGCATCGGCCCCGGCCTGCTGCAGCGCCTTTCCATGCTCGATCCAGCCTCCCGGCGTGATCCCGTTGAGACTGGCGATGACCGGTATCTCCAGCGACTGTTTCAGGCGTTGCAACTGCTCCAGGTAGTGCTCCTGCCGGGATGGCATGTCTCCGTGCAGCGGCAGAAAGCTGGTCGCCTCGGCATGGCCCAGGGCCTGGTTGTTCAGGTAGGTATCCATCACCTCCTGGTCGTGTTGCAGCTCCTCTTCGAACAGAGAGTACATCACCAGGGCGGCAGCGCCCGCATCCTCAAGCTGTTTGGCGCTGTCGAGGCTGCGGGAGAGCGGTGAGGCGGATGGTACCAGCGGGTTTTTCAGTGCCAGTCCGAGATAGCGGGTTTGCAGGTCCATGATCACTCCTTCGCCTGATCGGGTTGATCCTTGCCCGGCCTGGCGTAACTCAGTTCCGCCAGTTGGCGGTAGTGCTGGAAATTGCTCAGGGCGTGTTTTTGCGCGGCGTCGAGGAACCGCTCGGCCGCCTCCGGATGGCTGCGCCAGAGCATGCTGAAGCGTGTCTCCTGGCTGACGAAATCACGATAGGCAATGGACGGCTCCTTGGAGTCCAGTTGCAGCGGGTTCTCCTGCTGCGCGGCGCGCCGCGGGTCATAGCGGAACAGCGGCCAGTGGCCACTGCGCACGGCGCGATCCTGCATGGCGTGATTGTGCACCATTTCAGTGCCCCAGGCGGTACACGGACTATAGGCGATGATCAGGGAGACACCGGGCCAGGATTCGGCCTCCATGAAGGCTTTCAGTGTCTGTACGTCCTTGGCGCCATAGGCCACCTGGGCCACGTAGACATCGCCGTAGGCCATGGCGATCATCGCCAGATCCTTTTTCGCCGTCGGCTTGCCGCCGGCGGAGAACTTGGCCACCGCTCCACGTGGTGTGGCCTTGGAGGTCTGGCCACCGGTGTTGGAATAGACCTCGGTATCCAGCACCAGGATGTTGACGTCGCGCCCGGAGGAGAGCACATGGTCGAGACCGCCGAAGCCGATGTCATAGGCCCAGCCGTCGCCACCCACGATCCACACGCTGCGCTTCACCAGACTGTCGGCCAGGGTCTCCAGTTGCCGTGCATCCGGGTGATCGATCTGCTTCAGCTGCTCGCGCAGGTGAGCGATGCGTTGGCGCTGTTCGTGAATCTCCGCCTCGTCCTGCTGGGTGGAGCCGAGCAGCGCCTCCACCAGCTCCGGGTCGATCCGCGCTGCCAATGAATTGAGCAGTTCAGCGGCGTGCTCCTGCTGTTTGTCGATGGCAATGCGCATGCCGAGGCCGAATTCGGCATTGTCTTCGAACAGTGAATTGTTCCAGGCCGGGCCGCGGCCCTGGGCGTTTTGGGCCCAGGGCGTGGTGGGCAGGTTGCCGCCATAGATCGAGGAGCAGCCGGTGGCGTTGGCCACCACCATGCGATCACCGAATAGTTGCGAGGCGAGGCGCAGGTAGGGTGTCTCCCCGCAACCGGAGCAGGCACTGGAGAATTCGAACAGCGGCTGCAGCAGCATGGCGCTCTTCATCACCGTGCTGCGCACCTCGCGCCGGTCAAACTCCGGCAAGGCGAGGAAGTAATCGAAATTGCTGCGCTCCTGTTCGCGCAGAGGCGCTTGCGGCGCCATGTTGAGGGCGCGCCGGCCGGGGTGTGCCTTGTCCTTCACCGGGCAGATATCGACACACAGGCCACAGCCGGTGCAGTCTTCCGCCGCCACCTGATAGACAATATGCGCCCCCTCGGGGAACTCCTTGCCCTTGACCGGCATGTGCTTGAAAGTCGCCGGCAGGTCAGTGGCCAGGGCCGGATCGAACAGCTTGCTGCGGATGGCGCTGTGTGGACAGACGAAGGGGCACTTGCCGCAGGCGATGCAGAGCTCCTCGTCCCATACCGGAATCTCCAGTGCAATATTGCGCTTTTCCCAGCGTGTGGTGCCGGTGGGCCAGGTGCCGTCGGCGGGGATGGCGCTCACCGGCAGCAGGTCTCCGTTGCCGGCGATCATGGTGGCGGTGACCTGTTGCACGAAGGGTGGCGCGTTGGCGGCCACCGCCGGTGGGCGATCAAACAGCGAGGTCACCTTCTCCGGCACGCTGACCGGGTGCAGGTTGGCCAGTGCCGTGTCGATGGCGCGGAAGTTGAGTTCAACGATCTTGCCACCCTTCTTGCCATAGGTATTCTGCACCGCACTCTTGATGGCCGCGATCGCCTGATCCCGTGGCAGCAGGTCGGAGATGGCAAAGTGGCAGGTCTGCATGATGGTGTTGATGCGCTGCTGCATTCCGCTCTCCTGCGCCACCCGATAGGCGTCGATCACGAAGAAGCGCAGCTGCTTGTCAATCATCTGCTGCTGCATGTGGCGTGGTAGCGTGTTCCAGACGGATTCCGGTGCCGCGGCGGTATTGAGCAGGAACACTGCGCCCGGCGCGGCCTTCTCCAGCATGTCGTAGCGCTCCAGGAACACCGTCTGATGGCAGCCGATGAACTGTGCCTGGTTGTTGCCGATAAGGTAGCTGGAGCGGATCGGCTGTCGGCCGAAGCGCAGGTGCGATATGGTGACGGCGCCGGACTTCTTGGAGTCGTATTCGAAATAGCCCTGGGCATACAGATCGGTGGCTTCACCGATGATCTTGATGCTGTTCTTGTTGGCACTGACGGTGCCGTCGGAGCCGAGGCCGTAGAACAGGGCGCAGTTGACCGCGCTTGCGGCGTCGGTTCGAAAGTCCGCGTCCCATTTCAGACTGGTGTGGGTGACATCGTCGTGGATGCCGATGGTAAAAGCGTTTTTTGGATTTTCTTGCTCCAGCTCGTCGAATACCGCTTTGATCATCCCCGGCGTGAACTCTTTCGACGACAAACCGTAGCGTCCACCGATGATATGGGGCAGCGTGCTGAATGGTGACCGGCCGGAGGAGAAGGCCTGGGCAACGGCCGTCAGGACATCCTTGTAGAGGGGTTCGCCATCGGCCCCCGGCTCTTTGGTGCGATCGAGTACGGCGATGCGGCGTACAGTGGGAGGCAGGGCGGCGAGCAGGGCCGCTGGGTCGAAGGGACGATAGAGCCGGACCTTGAGCAGGCCCACCTTTTCACCGCGTGCCAGCAGGTGGTCTACCGTTTCGTGTGCCGCTTCGGCGCCGGAACCCATCAGTATGATCACGCGTTCGGCGTCGGCGGCCCCAACATAGTCGAACAGGTGGTACTGGCGTCCGGTCAATTCGGCGAAGCGGTTCATCACGTTCTGCACGACCAGCGGCATCTTCTGATACCAGCGGTTGACGCTCTCCCGCCCCTGGAAGTAGACGTCGGGGTTTTGTGAGCTACCGCGCAGTACCGGGTGTTCCGGGTTGAGGGCACGGCTGCGGTGCGCCAGCACATGCTCGTCGCGGATCAGTTCGCGTACCACGCCTTGAGCGATGGTCTCGATCTTGGCCACCTCGTGCGAGGTGCGGAAGCCATCGAAGAAGTGCAGGATCGGCACCCGCGCCTCCAGAGTCGCCGCCTGGGCGATGAGCGCCATGTCCATCGCCTCCTGTACCGAGTTCGAACAGAGCAGGGAGAAACCGGTGCCGCGGGTGGCCATCACGTCGGCGTGATCACAGAAGATGGAGAGTGCCTGGGCCGCCAGGGAGCGCGCTGCCACATGCAGCACCATGGGGGTCAGCTCACCGGCGATCTTGTACATGTTCGGCAGCATCAGCAGCAGACCCTGGGAGGCGGTAAAGCTGGTGCAGAGTGCGCCGGCCTGCAACGCGCCGTGCAGCGCGCCCGCGGCACCGCCCTCGCTCTGCATCTCGACAATGCCCGGCACCGTACCCCACAGATTCTTGCGCCCCTGCGCCGACCACTCGTCCGCGTGTTCACCCATAGGCGAGGCGGGGGTGATGGGGTAGATGGCGATGACTTCGTTGGTGAGATGGGCGATGGTGGCGGCGGCTTCATTGCCGTCAATGGTGACCCGGTGCTGCATGCTGTTCTCCCGATGTTGAACGGGGCGTGTCTCCGTCCCTGACTGCAAGCATAAACCAGCATTCGATTTGGATCATCCGCCCGTTGGCAATTATACGCGTTCCCACGCTTTGCGTGGGAACGCGTACCCGGGCACCATAAAACCTTCCCCACCGCTAGATTAATCCCTCGAACGCCTTGCCGCACAGAATCTGGTCGTAACTGCTGAGAAACTCAATGATTTCAAGGAGCTAATTCAGCTCATATCACATAATTCGATCGCGCCTGTTATTCCAAGGTATGGTTTGGATCAGTTACAACAGGCGTGTACTGTTTGTGTCGTTGGCGGTGTGTGCAGTAAGGCGTAGGCTGCGGGAGCTTCGGCCTCTGCATTGGGTGTGTAGGCGCCGAACCACCATGCTACCTCGTTCCCGCGCAACGCTGTTACGCGATCTCAGCAGATATTCCCCGAATTGCCTTGAAGGACAGCTGCCGACATGAAGCGGACGCTCACCATGTAAATGGCATACCTCGGTTTCGGCCAATTTTGGACTTTAGCGACGACCCTGACATTTGGCAGAAAACAGCTCGATATTAGACCTAGACGCCTTCAAGGAATATAGGTGGTATAGTTTTACTCAGAATGACAAGTCTCTTTTTTCACTTTATGTGCGAGATGTGCGATCTACATAATTCCAATATGGCGCGAGACGTATAATCAGATGCATCAATCGCAAGTTAAGGAGAACAAAGTTGGTTACATGCCATATCCGTTATGTTATAGATCCGAAGAAGATAAATGAATTTGAACACTATGCGAAGCTTTGGATCCCGCTGGTTCAAAAATTTGGAGGGGAACACCACGGATACTATCTGCCATCTGAGAGTGCCAATAACATAGCGCTGGCGCTGTTTTCATTTCCGAGTTTATCGGAATATGAAAGATACCGGCAGGACTCATTTAAAGATCCTGAGTGTCTTGCCGCATTTGAGTATGCAAGACAAACAGACTGTGTAATAAGCAACGAGCGTAGTTTTTTTCGACCAGTTTTTGAATAAATGCATAACAAGAGGGTCAACGTTCGGCAGCAAGCTGCCTGGACCTCCGCAAGCTGCGCTTGCTCCGGCCCGTTACCCTAAGCGTTGAACTAAACCGCTTCGCGGTAGCCTCTTAAGGCGCCGCATTTTTCTTCTGTTCACCACACTCTCCAAAGACCACTTCCGGTCTTGCCACAGGAGAGTGATGATGACTTCGTTACGTCAACAGATGGTCGAGACCATGCAGCCGACGCCCCGGTGGTGGGTGACGCCGCTACCGTTGCACGGGGGAGAGGTATAGAGCTAACAGGCCCCAGGGGCCTGTCGGGCAGGTAGTGGTCAAGGGCTGTAAAATAAGGCATTATGAAGAAAAATCGCCATAAAAACCGACTGATAGCCTTCAGGAAGCGTGGCCGGAATACACAACACGGGTGCCCTTCCTGCGCGAACAGCAAAAAAAGTGGACGACTGGGCAACCGGTAAAAAAACAATTTCTTATTATAGAGTTGGGCAACCCTATCGAGGGCGGCTCAGTTCAACAGACATTTATGTCTCATGCGCTGCACGAGGCATAAATGCTTAGCTGTTATGCTTCACTCATTACATGGAGGTAACCATGAAAATTAAATCACTGATTACTATCGCACTCGCGTTTGGCATTACAGCCTGCGGCGACAACAATGAAAATGCTGTTGGGCTTTATAAGTACAGCCACAATTTATCAGGCACTGAGAAAATTGCCGAAATCAAAAAAGATGGAGATGCATACCTCTTTGTCGAGGACGTTATTCGTAAAAGCAATGCTATCGCCCTTACCGAGACAGCCGACGGCTTATTCTACAACAACATGTCATTGAAGCTCTCGGAGAACGGGAACATTCTTTATTTTGGCCCAATAAACGGAACACGTGTTGACACCAATTACCTTACCGAACGGCTAATAACCATTGAGAACAATAAAAAAGCATGCGCTCAACTACAGAGTGAAGTAGAACAAAACGACAAATCCATGAATAAAGAGCAGTGGAACAAATACATAAAATCAATTAAAGGCAAAAAGCCAGATGACTGCCACATCATTGGCGCCGGCATGCGCTGGTAAAGCATAACAATTGGTTCAAATAGCTGCGCTTCGCAGGCGCGGTTGGCTTCAAACGTTATGCGCAAAAGGGCCGCGCTGAATGATTAACGAGTTTAATTTTGATGATCGTAAATCCATTGACTTGCCTCTTGGATTCTCCGTGTTCTGCGATTTGGATGGGACTTTGGTCGATACCGATTATGCCAACTATCTCTCATACAGAAGAGCGCTTATAGAAGTAACAAGCGAAATTTATGATGTGGATTTCAGTAATGAAAGGCTCAACAGGGAAAGCTTGAAGAGAAGACTTCCATCGCTAACTGATGCGCAATTAGAACTGATCGTCTCTCTCAAGTCCGAGTATTTCAACGGATTTCTCTCCGAAACTCGTTTGAATATCGAACTGGGAGATTTAATCGCCAGCCATCACGGCAAAAAACCAATGGTATTGGTCACATGCTGTCGAGAAATGAGAGCTGTGGAAGTTCTAAAGCATCACAAACTGCTTGAATGCTTTACTCGAATGATTTGCAGGGAGGCTTTGCTTCTGGGTGGATTATCCAACAAGTATGAAAACGCCATAGCCTTAATGGGGGTAAGCCGAGAAAAGATCTTAATATTTGAGGACGATAATATCGGTATTGAACAAGCAATAATCGCAGGGGTACCCAATGGCAATATCTACAAAGTTTGTTCCTGGATGGAGTAGAATGTTATGAATCAATTTCAAATTAACGCCAACAATTACTTGTCAAGACATGTAAGAGCATTTTTCCATGTGCCGTACACCAGAATGGGCAATGTAGGAAATCCGGATTATCTTAATGACCTAAAAAACACCTTCAACAATTTCTCAGAAGCCAAATTGCGGTCTGCCGTACAAGATTTACATAACACTCTGCTAGAAGATCTACCTCAGATATCCCAGTCGCTGGAAATCAACCCGATAGTCGTGTGTGTCGTCCCTAGAGCTAAAGCTGAAAACGCTTACCATAGGAATCAGCAACTATTTTGCGCTACAGTCCAAGAAGTTATTCGGTTGGTCCATGGTTTCGTTGACGGAACGAGCTATTTGCGTCGACATACAAACACCAAGACAACACATCTGCGCAATCCGGTTCCTAATTACATAAATGATGGTCCGGAGCCCTATCCGGGCATTACTGAACAGACCTGTGATATTTCAACCGATGTTGCGGGCAAGAATATCTTGCTCATCGACGATATATATACACCCGGCGTTAATATAGATGAAGACGCAATCAACGCCCTGCTCAATGCAGGTGCGAAAACGATAACGTTCTATGCCGTTGGAAAAGTCCAGAGGTATTGAAATTATGAAGTTTACAGAAAATGCCATTAATGTAATGGCTGCCAGAACCTGCAAAGGAATCGGCAAAGCATGGATAACGAAGAATCTTTCCACTCCTAAGCCAGAATCCGAAATTGTAGAGCTTTTGAATAGCTCATCTAAATTTAGTGGCCTGCTAACAGTAGACGAGTTCAATGGTAAAAAGAATTTGATTAAAGGGCTGCTTGCTAAGTCATATGGCATGATTGATGGAGTTGTCGCCCTGGGAGATGATGATTTTCCGCCTCATAGAGGTGTTGTAAAAGATAGCGAGAAGCCGATTTTCATTTTTTATCGCGGTAATCTGTCCCTTTTAACGGCAGAGAGCAAAAATATTGCTGTGATTGGCTTGCTAAATCCGGATCAAGAGATTGAGGCTGTCGAGAGAGAACTCGTAGCTAGAATGGTGGAAAATGGGGCAGTAATAGTAAGTGGACTGGCTTTGGGTTGCGATACTATTGCGCACAGGCAGGCCCTTGATTCTAAAGGGCGTACTGTGGCAATTCTGCCCGGCCCACTAAATGATGTTTTGCCTGCAAAGAATCGCGGTCTGGCTGAAGAGATCGTAGAAAACGACGGTTTGTTGATTTCTGAGTACTTGACCAGTGCTAAGTCAAAAATGGAATTGAGTGGGCGATATCAAGAAAGAGATAGACTGCAAGCTCTTTATAGTAATTCGATTGTTCTGGCCGCAAGTTACGCAAAAAACGATATCGGCAATGACAGCGGATCAAGATTGGCGATGGGATATGCAAGAGATTACTCAATACCGAGAGTTGTTATCTACGATGAAGAGAAGGACTCTAATAATTCAAAATATGATTTGAATAGACAAATAATTGGCGAGGACTCAAATGTGTATATGGTGAGCCGGCTAAATATGCCGTCTGCTGTAAGCGATATATTGCTGCTGAAACCAAAGATTATAAAAAAGCAACCAGTTCAGCAGAGCATGATATAGCCGGTCAATATGTGGGTATTCGCGAGGTCAGTGACAAAATTTGGCTTGTCAGCTTTATGCAATATGACTTAGGATTTTTTGATGAAAACGAAGAAAGGGTTGGGCGCAGGCTCAACCCTTTCCTGACCAAAGTGTTACCTGTCTCTCCGGTATAGAGTGTTGCCGATGTGCTCGGTACACACCCTTTCATATTGGTGGGCCCACCAGGACTCGAACCTGGGACCAATGGATTATGAGTCCACTGCTCTAACCAACTGAGCTATAGGCCCGAAAAGCGCTTGTGGTTACAGATCTCCGTCGAGGAAGCTGCGCAGGTTCTCTGAGCGGGAGGGGTGACGCAGCTTGCGCAGTGCCTTGGCCTCGATCTGGCGAATGCGCTCGCGGGTGACGTCGAACTGTTTGCCCACCTCTTCCAGGGTGTGATCGGTGTTCATGTCGATGCCGAAACGCATGCGCAGCACCTTGGCTTCACGGGAGGTGAGGCCGCAGAGCATGTTCTGGGTCGCCTCGCGCAGACCCTCGCCGGTGGCGGAGTCGATCGGCGAGATGACGCCGGAGTCCTCGATGAAGTCGCCCAGATGGGAGTCTTCGTCATCGCCGATCGGGGTCTCCATGGAGATCGGCTCCTTGGCGATCTTCAGCACCTTGCGCACCTTGTCCTCGGGCATGTCCATGCGTTCGGCCAGTTCTTCCGGGGTTGCCTCGCGGCCCATCTCCTGCACCATCTGGCGCGAGATGCGGTTGAGCTTGTTGATGGTCTCGATCATGTGCACCGGAATGCGAATGGTGCGGGCCTGGTCCGCGATGGAGCGGGTGATGGCCTGACGGATCCACCAGGTGGCGTAGGTGGAGAACTTGTAGCCGCGCCGATATTCAAACTTGTCGACGGCCTTCATCAGGCCGATATTGCCCTCCTGAATCAGGTCCAGGAACTGCAGGCCGCGGTTGGTGTATTTTTTCGCAATGGAGATCACCAGGCGCAGATTGGCCTCCACCATCTCTTTCTTTGCCCGGCGCGCCTTGGCTTCACCAATGGACATCTGACGGTTGATCTCTTTGATTTCGACGATCGTGAGCTTGCAGCGCTGCTCCAGTTCCAGCAGTTTCTTCTGGGCGCGCAGCACCTCTTCCTTGACGGTCTCCAGCGCCTCGGAGTAGCCCTGGCCTTTTTCGATCTGACGGTCAATCCAGACGATGTCTGTCTCATTGTCGGGGAAGGAGGTGATGAACTCCTTGCGCGGCATGTGGGCCGTGTTGACGCACAGGTCCATGATGGCGCGTTCCTGACTGCGCACAAAGGCGATGGCTTCCCGCAGGTTCTCCACCAGGGTGTTGAATACCTTGGGACTGTAGCGGAAGTCCATGAAGGCGGTCGTCAGCGCTTCCGTGGCGGCAATGGCTTTTTTGTGCTCGCGGCCGTGTTTCTCCAGCAGCGCGGTCTGGGTCTTGAATGCCTTTTTCAGCACTTCGCTTTTGCGCGCCGCCTCTTCGGGATCGGGGCCGCGGTTGGGATCTTCCTCCTCCGCGTCATCCTCGTCCTCATCCTCGTCGTCATCGTCAGTGTCTTTGCTGGTGGAGGCGCTGCTCTTCGGTGCGGGTATCGGTGCGGCGATCTCTTCCGCTTCCTCTTCCGGCTGGGCAAAGCCGACGATCACGTCGGTCAGACGCATCTCTTCCGCCTCGACCTTGGTCAGCAGGTTGATAATGGTGTTGATGGTGTCCGGGTAGGTGGAGAGGGCGGTCAGAACCTGGTTCTGACCCTCTTCGATGCGTTTGGCGATCTTCAGTTCGCCCTCGCGGGTGAGGAGTTCGACCGTGCCCATTTCACGCATGTACATACGCACCGGATCGGTGGTACGGCCGAAATCGCTGTCGACGCTCGCCAGTGCCGCAGCGGCCTCTTCCGCCGCATCATCATCGGCGGAAACGGCGGAATCACTCATCACCTGATCATCGGCGTCCGGGGCACTCTCGTGCACCTGAATGCCCATATCATTGATCATCCGGATGATGTCTTCAATCTGCTCGGGTTCTACGATGCCATCGGGTAGGTGGTCGTTTACTTCGGCATAGGTCAGAAAGCCTTGTTCTTTACCTTTCGCGATCAGTTGCTTAAGCTGGGATTGCTGCTGTACCTTATCCATTTCCTGCCTTAAATTCTAAGGGGCGTGCGCGAATGTCAAGCGGCGAAGTATAACTATTATTTCGCAGGTTTTCCATACGCGCACAACAAAAAAGTCACGTCTTGATGTGCTCTGGCTCACGCTCCGCCAGGCGGATCAATCCGAACGTCTATGCGAGTCAGCAATTTTCTGTTTTTCAGAAAGTAGCTGGCCCAGGCGCTGCTTCTCCTGTTCGGAAGCATCTCCTGCGCTGACTCTCTCCAGCAGTTGGGTGGTTTCCTGTTCGCGCTGTTGTTCCACGAGCCGTTGCAGGGCTCCACGAAACTCCATTTCCATACCGTCTTCGGGGGTGGGCAACTCAGCAGCTGTACTCCAGATTTTTTCCAGGTGTGGATACTCCGGCCTGTCGCGCCAGCGTTCGATGATCTGTGCTGTCCTAAGGTTAGGCTGGTTTTGCGCGATTTCAAGGAGTTGGCTCAATAAATTGACACCGGGTGCGTGAAACTTGCGCCATTCACAGGGCAGGTTTGCGATCTGCCCGAGAGCTGGTTTCAGCAGCAACAGGGTAATGGCGCGGCGGACCGGTGAGAGGGTCTGCCGGGCACCCTGTTTTTTCCGCAGTGGCGGGCGCATCCGGTTGTCTGTTTCCGCGGCTGGCTGGGAACCGAGCTGTCCCGGTTGCAGGCCGACCCGTTGTGCCAGCCGCTGGTGCATCATCTCCCGAAGCAGGCCGGATGGCAGTCTGGCGAGCAGTGGCTTTGCCTGATCCGCCAACCTTGCCCGTCCGCCCAGAGAACTCATGTCCACTTCTGATGCGAGCTTGTCAAACAGGAAGCTGGAGAGTGGCGTGGAATTGACAATGCGTTGTTCAAACTGTTCGCGTCCCTCCTTGCGGATCAGGGTATCGGGGTCCTCGCCGTCCGGCAGGAACAGGAAGCGCGCCTCCCTTCCGTCCCGCATCTGCGGCAGGGTGGTCTCCAGCGCCTTCCAGCCGGCATCCCGTCCGGCCCGGTCACCATCAAAACAGAAAATGATCTCGGAGGTGGTGCGGAACAGCCGTTCCAGATGTTCCGCCGTGGTGGCGGTACCCAGGGTTGCCACGGCATAGCGGATGCCGTACTGGGCCAGGGCTACCACGTCCATATAGCCTTCAACGACCAGCAGGCGATCGATCTTGCGCAGCGCTTTACGCGCCTCGTAGAGGCCGTACAGTTCGCGGCCCTTGTGAAATACCGGGGTTTCCGGTGAGTTCAGGTACTTGGGTTTGCCTTCTCCCAGTATCCTGCCGCCAAACGCGATGGTCTGCCCGCGATGGTTGCGGATCGGGAACATGATGCGATCCCGGAAACGGTCGTAGCATTTCTCTGCGTCGGGCTCCGATATCATGCCGGTGGTGCGCAGCAGTTCGAGGGATTTCGGCTCTTGTCCCATCTGCCGGATCAGGTTGTCCCAGCCTGGCGGGGCGTAGCCGATGCCGAAATCGGCGCTGATTTCTCCAGTCAGGCCGCGTTGCTTCAGGTAGTTGATGGCCTTGCCGGCATCCGGATGTTTGCGCAGTTGCCACTGATAGTAGCGGGCGGCCTGGTCCAGGGTGTCGTAGAGTGGCCGGTAGTCGGGACCGCTCTCGTTGCCGCCCTCGCGGGGAACCTCCAGTCCGGCCTTGCCAGCCAGCTCTTCAATGGAATCGACAAAGCCCAGGTTGTCATACTCCATCAGAAAGCCGATGGCGGTGCCGTGGGCGCCGCAGCCGAAGCAGTGGTAGAACTGCTTTTCCCGGCTGACGGTGAAAGAGGGGGTCTTTTCATTGTGGAACGGGCAACAGGCCTGATAATCCTTGCCGGTTTTCTTCAAGGGGACACGGCTGTTGATCAGGTCGACAATGTCCACCCGGTTCAGCAGTTCGTCAATGAAGTGTGCAGGGATCTTTCCGGCCATGCTGCAATAGTACCCTTGCCCGGACACAAAAAAAGCCCCGGTCATGCCATATGCCAGAGCTTTATTCGGTATGGCTGGTGTTAGATCAGCGGCTGAGTTGCTGCTTGATCAGGGCGCTGACGGCCCCCATGTCGGCGCGTCCCTGCATCTTTGGCTTGAGTTGCCCCATCACCTTGCCCATATCGCGCATCGACTCCGCGCCAGTGGCCTGGATCGCTTCGCGGATCATGTCGCGGATCTCTTCTTCACTCAGGGCTTCCGGCAGATACTCCTGGAGAATGGTGATCTCGAAGGCCTCCTGCTCGGCCAGTTCCGGGCGACCCGCCTGTTCGTACTGGGTGATGGAGTCGCGCCGCTGCTTCACCATCTTGTCCAGCACCACCAGGATCTGTTCGTCGTCCAGTTCGACGCGCTCATCCACTTCACGCTGCTTGATGGCGGCCATGAGCAGACGAATCACGCCCAGGCGGGGCTTGTCACCCCCCTTCATGGCGGCTTTCATGTCATCCTGGATGCGCTGTTTTAGCATGAGTAGCTTCAGGGCAGGGTGGATCAGTACTGACGATCCCACTTGCGGTTTTCGCGGGAGACTTTCTTCAGGTGACGCTTTACCGCAGCGGCAGCCTTGCGTTTGCGCTCAGTCGTCGGCTTCTCGTAGTGCTCGCGACGACGCACTTCGGCCAGGACGCCGGCTTTCTCGCAACCGCGCTTAAAGCGGCGCATTGCAACTTCAAACGGCTCGTTTTCTTTGACTCTTACGTTGGGCATTTCCCACCTCAAAAATCGTACCAACGGGATGCTGGAAACTTAAGAGCGCGAATTCTACGCACTGTCGTGGCGTTTTGCAAAAAAATTATGGATTCTTTCCAGGGTATGGTGGAATTGCCATTCCTCTACGGAATGGCTCTCGTTTCGGCTTGGCGGCTATCTTTTGATGAATGCGCCGCCGGCTTATCCGCCCTACAATATAGCGTCTGCGTCGAGAGTGCCTTCTTTAAATATATTCTGGAGACAGCCAGGCACTGGGTTGTCTCCTGAACAGCAGCGATCTGAGAAATAAATGCGGGTACTGGGAATAGAAACCTCCTGTGACGAAACAGGCTTGGCCATTTACGATAGCGAGCAGGGCCTGCTCGGGCATAAATTGCACAGCCAGGTTGATCTGCATGCGGTGTATGGTGGCGTGGTGCCGGAACTGGCGTCGCGGGACCATGTGCGCAAGACTCTGCCGCTGCTCTCCAGACTGCTGGCGGAGACCGGGCTGGCTAAAACGGATATCGATGGTGTCGCCTATACCGCCGGCCCCGGACTGGTCGGCGCCCTGCTGGTGGGGGCCGCGATCGGCCGTAGCCTAGCGTGGGCCTGGCAGGTTCCTGCTGTGGGTGTACATCATATGGAGGGTCATCTGCTGGCACCGATGCTGGAGCCGACGGGGCCGGAATTTCCCTTTGTGGCCCTGCTGGTCTCCGGCGGGCATACCCAATTGGTGGAAGTGAAGGGGATCGGCCGATACCGAATGCTGGGCGAGTCCCTGGACGATGCGGCGGGTGAGGCATTCGACAAGACGGCCAAGATGATGGGGCTGCCCTATCCCGGTGGGCCGGAGCTGGCGGCGCTGGCGCTAGGGGGGGATCCACGGCGTTTCCGCTTCCCCCGCCCCATGACCGATCGGCCCGGACTCGATTTCAGCTTCAGTGGCCTCAAGACCTTCGCCCTGAATACAATGCAGCGTGAAGTGACATCCCGGGATGACGACGAGACGGCCATGCAGACCAAGGCCGACATTGCCCGCGCCTTTGAAGAGGCGGTGGTGGATACCCTGGTGATCAAGTGCCGGCGTGCGGTACGCGAATGTGGCGCCGCCACCCTGGTGCTGGCCGGCGGTGTCAGTGCCAACCGGCACCTGCGGGAGCGGATGCAGGCGGCAATGAAGCGGGAGGGGACCCGGGTGTTTTATCCCCGCACCGAGTTCTGTACCGATAATGGGGCGATGATCGCCTATGCCGGTTGGCAGCGGCTACGGGCCGGTGCCCGGGAACCGCTGGGATTTGGTGCCCGGGCGCGTTGGCCGATGGACACCCTGCCCGCTATCTGAACAGCGGGCCTGGGTCACCTTTCAGTGTCTGGACCCTGTTCGTCCTTTATTTTTCCCTCTGATCCGGTGAGTAGATTGCGGATGTTACTGCGGTGACGCCAGAACAGCAGGGCGCTCATCATGAGTTGCATAACGATCAGCTCCGGTGCCGGCCAGACATACCAGACCACCAGCGGCGCCAGCGCCATGGAGACCAGTGCGGCCAGGGAGGAGATATTCAGCCCTTTTGCCATCAGCAGCCAGAGCAGCGCCACCATACCACCGATCTGCCAGTGGATGCCGAACTGGGTTCCCAGTGCGGTGGCTACCCCCTTGCCGCCCTGAAAGCGGAAAAACAGGGGATAGAGGTGTCCTAGGAAGGCGGCCATGGCGACCGCCGCCAGTACCAGGGGCGGGACGCCGATCAGTTTCGCGGCCAGGACCGGGAGAAAGCCCTTCAGGCTGTCACCCAGCAGGGTAATGGCCGCCGCCTTCTTGCCGCCGAGGCGCAGTACGTTGGTGGCGCCGGGATTGTTCGAACCCTGGGTGCGTGGGTCCGGCAGGCCCATCAGGCGGCAGACAATGATGGCGCTGGAGAGGGAGCCCAGCAGATAGGCGACGATAATCAGTAAGGCGTTGGTCATGGCGGATCCTGTGCGCTGGGCGGTGCCCATCGGGTCTGCGGAATTCTCCCGGCTGCGGGGGTTCAGGGTCAAGGCTATTTGTTATCCGCCCTGGCTGCTTTAACATGGCCCGACAAAATGACAGGCATACGGAATACCCATGGATATAGTTTTTTTGCGTGATCTCAGGATTGATACGGTAATCGGTATCTACGACTGGGAGCGGGAGATCAGACAGACCGTGGTACTCGATATAGAGATGAGTACCGATGTGCGGCGTGCCGCTGCCAGCGAGAATATTGCCGATGCGGTGGATTACAAGGCGGTTTCCAAGCGATTGGTCAGTTTTGTCGAAGGGAGCCAGTTTCAACTGGTGGAGACCCTGGCGGAGCGTTGCGCCGAGATCATCCGCGAGGAGTTCGCAGTGCGCTGGGTGCGGCTTACGCTGAACAAGATCGGTGCCGTGAGCGCTGCCAGCGATGTGGGGGTGATTATCGAACGGGGCGAGCGTTTCTGAATGAGCCGGATCTGGATCAGTCTCGGCAGCAATATCGATCGTGAGCGCAATATCCGTGCGGCGCTGCATGACCTGCAGGCGGAATTCGGCAGCCTGTTGATCTCCCGGATCTATGAGAGCGAGGCGGTCGGTTTTTCCGGTGATGCCTTCTATAACCTGGTGGTGGGGATTGATACGGAGCGCCCGGTGGACGAGTTGATCCGGCTGTTTCGCGCCATCGAGTCGGCCCACGGCAGAACCCGGGAAGGGGGCGGTTTTGCGGCACGCACGCTGGATATCGACTTGCTGACCTATGGCGATCGGGTCATGGATCTGGGCGGGCTGCATCTGCCGCGGGATGAGATCACCCGCTACGCCTTTGTGCTGTTGCCCCTGTCGGAACTGGCCGGTGAGAGCCGTCATCCCGAGCTGGGCGAAACCTACGGTGAGCTCTGGCGGCGCTTTGACCACGCATCCCAGCGGCTCTGGCCGGTGCCGTTCGAGACCGGGCTGAACCCGGAAGCTTGATCCCGGTCACTGCTGCAGGCTGCGGCCCCCGTCCACCGCGATGATCTGCCCGGTGATATAGGGCGCATCCAGGGCCAGGAAACGCACGGTGCGGGCAATATCCTGTGGTGTGCCCGATTTTTCCAGCGCGGTGCGGGAGAGGATTTCGCGTTTCGCCTGTTCGCTCAGCTCCTGTTCCGGCCAAAGAATGGCCCCGGGAGCGACGCCGTTGACCCGGATCTCCGGGCCCAGTTCCCGCGCCAGCGCTTTCACCATCATGGCGTTGCCCGCCTTGGCCATGCTGTAGACCGGGTGATTTTTCAGCGGGCGTTCGGCATGAATGTCCACCAGGTTGATGATGGCTCCGCGGCTGGCCCTGAGCAGGGGCGCAGCGGCCGCGGCGAGAAAAAACGGCGCCTTGAGATTGGTGCCCATCAAGTCATCCCACTGCCCGGGGGTCAACTGCTGCAGCGGTGTGGGGTAGAAGCTGGAAGCGTTGTTGACCAGCAGGTCGAGCCGGCCGCGCCACTGGCTGATTTGCGAAATGATACCGGCATGTTGCTCCAGCACGTTGAGATCGGCCTGGATCAGCCGCACCGAATTCGCCCGCTGCTGTTCCAGGGCCTCTTTGAGCGCTTCGGCGGGGGCTTGCGAATGGCGATAATGCAGTGCGATATCCAGGCCGCACTGATGCAGGCTGCGGGCAATCGCGGCCCCGATCCGCTGGGCGGCGCCGGTGATCAGGGCGACGGGTCGGTTCTCTTGAGTCACGTTCGGTACTCCCTCGATTTCTGCTCTCTTCCCGGTCTTGTTAGACTAGCCGTGAAAAGCGCGCTTCAATAACAATCACTTTATACCGAACAGACGAGTTTACGAAATTCATGAATGAGCGGATCAACCCCCGGGCGGTCGAGGCCGTGGTGGCCCGGTTGCCGGAACCCGACGCGGATGCCCGCCAGCATAGCCTGAAACTGGTCTCCCTGATCCGTGATGAGATCGCCGCGGCCGGCGGCAGGATACCTTTTGACCGCTATATGGAGCTGGCACTCTATGCCCCGGGACTTGGCTATTACACGGCCGGTGCGCGCAAGTTCGGTGGGTCGGGTGATTTTGTCACGGCGCCGGAGGTCTCACCGCTGTTTGCCCGCTGCCTGGCGCAGCAGTGCCGGGAGGTGCTTGATAATCTCGAAGGGGGCGCGATCCTGGAAGTGGGGGCCGGCTCCGGCATCCTCGCCGCCGATCTGCTGCTGGAACTGGAGCGGCTCGACTGCCTGCCGGAACGCTACCTGATTCTGGATCTGAGTCCGGAGTTGCAGCAGCGCCAGCGCCGGACCCTGAGCCGCTGCGCGCCTCATCTGCTGCAGCGGGTGGCCTGGCTGGGGGCGTTTCCAGAGACCGCCTTTTCCGGTGTGGTGATCGCCAATGAACTGCTGGATGCCATGCCGGTGCACCGTTTCAGGCTCTCCGCCGGTAGCCTGTTGGAGCAGTTTGTCAGCTGGAACGGGGAGCAGTTTGCATTAGGTTGGGCCGAGCCGGCCTCGCCTGATTTTGCGAAACAGCTGGCCGGTCCCCTGGGCCGGTTGGATGGAATGGATGATTACGAGTCGGAAATCAATCTGCGCGCCGCTCCCTGGCTGGATGCCCTCGCCGGCAGCCTGGCGCAGGGGGCGGTGTTGCTGATCGATTACGGATACAGCCGCGCCGAGTATTATCACCCGGCGCGCAGCCGCGGCACCCTGATGTGCCACTACCGGCACCGCGCCCACGCCGATCCGCTGGTCTATCCGGGATTGCAGGACATCACCGCCCATGTGGATTTTACCGCGATCGCCGAGGCGGCGCAGTCTGCGGGGTTCCAGGTGGCCGGCTACACCACCCAGGCGTTCTTCCTGATGGGGAGTGGACTGGAGCGGCAGGTTGCCCGGTCCGATGCGGATGATGCGGCCGCCCATCTGGCGCTGGTGCAAGGAGTGAAACGGTTGACCCTGCCGACCGAGATGGGGGAACGTTTCAAGGTGCTGGGGCTGACCCGCAGCTGGGACAGGCCGCTGTGCGGTTTTGCCATGAGGGATCTGCGTGAACGGCTCTAGCTGGCGTGCCGGGATCTTGTCCATCATGTTGCTGACCGGCTGTGTTGGTGCCCCCGATCGCGACTCGCCGATCAGGACCCGGCAGTTCCAGGTGGATGATATCGCCAAGAGCGATGTGGACATGGTGGCGGAGATTCAGGTCCGCTTCTCCATGGAGTATGTGCAGGAGTTGATGGAAAAACTCTATCGGCGCAATCCCCGGGAGTGGCGCAAGGAGGGCGTCGCCAGCCTGGAACAGGCCGTTGAGCGGGTGTTTGGCGCGGCGCGGAACGAGGCTTTTCCTGAGCTGCAGGGGAAGCATGGCAGTGATGCCATCATGCTGGCCTTTGATGAGTCGTACCCGGGGGACCGGGTACTCGCCTTTGCCGAGGGCCTGCGGGGCATGATTCTGGCGGCGCATAACGGCAAGCAGGTGTTCTACCTGACCGATGAGCTGGATCCGCAGAAACTCTACAACGCGGCCCGCAATATCGAGACTGCCGCCTGGAAGCTGGCCCATGCCCGGGACAGTCAGGGCCGGCTGTTTCTGATCAGCAACCAGACGGCGGGACCGGTGATCAATCTCAGTTATGAGCGCCTGTTCGGCAAACTGATCGCCCTGCAGGACGGGATGGCCAGAATTGTCGCGCAGAGCAGCAATCGACGTATCAAGACCATCATTCAGTCGGTCGCCTCCGCGGTATTCATACCAATATGAAGTTATTTCTGATCCCTATCGAATAGTTGCAAACGATACGGTTTTGCGGCTAGATTGTTCCTGTGTGGAACATTTCAGCGAGTGAATTTTATGTCTTCCTATAAAAGCGATTTTGAACCCGGCGATATTCTGGAGCTGTTTGGCGAAACCTATCAGGTGCTGGAAAACGATGGTGTTACCGGACAGCTAATCCCTTTTCCCTCGGAGGAGATCCCTGCCCATGCCGTGGTCTGGGCGGAAGAAAAGGGCGAGTACAACCGCATCGGCAAGGCCGAACTGCCCGGTCCGGCGCCCTGTGCCACCAATAATGGCAGTTGCCCGAGCAACGGTCAGGGTTCGCCGCTTTACCAACCAAAGATATTCAAGATGTAGATTCGGGATGGCCGGCTTTACCGGCCATCCGGCTGGTCTGGGCGGTTTGCGGTGCCGTCTTGGCACTATTTTGTCTCGTCGATCATTTGGCTTAACATAGCCCTTTTCCCGGCTGCACAGGGCCGGGTTTCTTGCTGTACAGGAACTCCCCGCCACATGATCGCCGTATTCAACGCACTGATGCCGGTTATCGCCATTATTCTGCTGGGGATGCTGCTGCGCCGTACCAGCCTGTTCACGGACGAGAGCTGGCTCGGTTTTGAAAACCTCTGCTACTTCGTGCTGTTTCCGGCGCTGCTGATCAAAACCCTGGCGACAGCGAAAATCGCCTCCACCGAACTGCTGCTGTTTTCCGCCATGGTGCTGTTTGCCATCTTTGGCATGAGCCTGCTGTTGTTGCTGTTTCAACCGCTGATGCGGCGTTGGCTGGGTATTGGCGGCCCGGCGTTTACCAGCCTGTTTCAGGGGGCGACCCGCTGGCACGGGTTTATCGCCCTCTCCATTGTCGGTCTGCTGTATGGTGATGAAGGGGTCGCCTACATGGCGATTATCATGGCGGTCATCATCCCGCCACTGAATGTCATCAATGTCTCGGTGCTGGCCCGCTTTAGCGATGGTGACAGCGGTCTGGGTGACGTGTTGCACAAGCTGCTGAGAAATCCCTTCATCATCGCCTGTGTGGCGGGCGCCGCGCTCAATCTCTCCGGCATCGGGCTGCCGTCGCAGATCTTCTCCCTGCTCGATATTCTCGGCGGCGGTGCGCTGGGACTCGGTCTGCTGACAGTGGGGGCCGGGCTGCACTTCTCCCTGGTGCTGGATCACCGCTTGCTGGTCAGCTTCGGTGCCGCCATCCGCCTGCTGGGGATGCCGCTGTTGATGTTTTGCGGGGCCTGGCTATTTGGTATCGAGGGGGTGCCGCGAACCGTGGCGGTAATCGCCGCCGCCGTACCCACCGCCTCCACCTCCTATATCCTGGCCCGCCAGATGGGTGGCGATGCCCCGCTGATGGCCAACCTGATTACCGTGCAGGTGATTGCCGCTACACTCACCCTGCCGGTGATGATCTGGCTGGCAGGTTTTTGATTCAGCCGCTAGCGATAATCTGACCCTGTTGATATCGGCACAAGGAGACGAACAATGGCCCGATTTGACGGTTTCCCCCGGGGCACCCTGACCTTTCTCGACGAGTTGAAGGTAAACAATCACAAGGCCTGGTTCAATGACAACAAGCCCCGCTACGAGGCACTGGTCCGGGAGCCGGCGCTCGCCTTCATCGAGTCGATGGCGCCCGGACTGGCAGAGATATCGCCCCATTTTCGCGCTGTTCCGAAGAAGGTGGGGGGTTCCCTGATGCGGGTCTATCGGGATACCCGCTTTGCCAGCGACAAGACTCCCTACAAGACCAATATCGGCATCCAGTTTCGCCATGAACTGGGTAAGGATATCCATGCGCCGGGCTTCTATCTGCATATTGCCCCGGAAGGCTGTTTTGTCGGTGCCGGGATCTGGCATCCCGAGTCGAAAACCCTGAACCGGATCCGCACCTTCATGGATGACAATCCGGCGGCCTGGCGCAAGGCGTTGCAAGTGCCGGCCTTTGCCCGGCAATTCAATCTCGAGGGCGATAGCCTGAAGCGGCCGCCGCGCGGCTTTGCCGCCGACCATCCGCTGATCGAGGATCTCAAGCGGAAGGATTTCATCGCCATCAAATCGATTGAACCGGCAACGATTCACTCGCCCCGTTTCAGCCAGTCGGTGCTGAAGGATTTTCGCTGCGCGGATGCCCTGATGCGTTATCTTTGTATGGCCATCCGTGTCAATTACTGATCCGCCGGGTTTCATCGCTTGCTAATCCTGCTGGTTGTTCTATGATGTGCAAAAGCATTTAAATAGTTATTTATTTCAATAACTTATATCGGTATAAACGGAATATTGTAACTGAGGTTCAGGCTATGCAGTCAGGTCCGCGCGAGATCGAAACCCCGTTCCGCCCCATTCCCCTGGAGGTGCCGGAAGGGATGATGCCGAATGAGTTTTTCAACAGCACCGAGAACCTTAATGATCTGGTGCACAATAACGGTCTGCTGGTGAATCCGGAGAACCTGCTGCTCTATCGCAAGGCGCTGGGCCACAGCACCGATTTTGATGCCTCGATCATCTATAACACCTCAAACTGTATCCTGGATCCGCTGGGTCGGCCGGTGCGCCGTACCCAGGTGCCGGACCAGGTGAAGAGTGTCTGGAACCGGATGAACCAGGTGCTGATTCACTACATGCTGGAGCAGTATCCCGATCCGGACAAGGCGCTGATTCTGGCGGGAGAGGCGAGCCTGGATGCCACCTGGCCGCTCACCTCGCCCGGCGTGCCCAGCATCCGTATGCTGCACAACCATTTCATCGTGTTCGATAAACAGCAGTTGCGGCAGGCACGCTTTGCCGATCCGGATAATCCGAATCTCACCGATGGCGGTCAGCACAGTCTGTTTCAGGCCTACATGCACGATGTCTACCATGAATTCTTCTCCCAGCTGGATCTGCAAATCCTCAGGCCGGTTACTGACAGTACCTGCCGCATCGAATTGACCGGCTATCCGCAGGGGCTGCCGAGCTGGGAGGTGCAGGGCGGGGTGGATGTGTTGAAAAGCATCCGCTTCTGGCGTGAATATGACGCCATTCTGATGGGTTTCATCGATTTTTATCGAACCTTCTTCACTCAGGTCTCGACCCGCAATGCGCCGATTCCCAGGGACGCCTACTTCCCCGAACAGATCGAAAACACCCTGCTCTATAACAATGACTTCCTCAAGGCCGCCAAGAAGGTGCGTGATCAGTGTGTGCGCGATGCCAAGTACGCCAATGCCATCCGCTGGCAGCCGGCCTTCAAACAGCTGCTGTACCGGGATGACGGCGGGCGGCTGATTATCACCATCAGCCAGAACTCCATCGGCAACGCCATTACCGAGCTGTTGGGGGTGGTGGTGAAGCGGATTCCGGATGCCGAAGCCTATGAAGCGAAGGAGCCCCGGTTGATCGAGCGACTGCTGGAAGTGCGGCGGCGGCTGGTGGAGGCGGACCTGGGAGAGCCGGTGAGTACTCCGTACTGGGGTGTGGAATAGCGGCCGCCTGACGCGGATATCGGCGGATGTCTACTTGTGGCGTTTGTCGCGCACATAGAGGACCTTGGAATTGGTGGTACCGACCTGGCGCTCCTCGATATCAAACAGCTTGGTAGCCATGACCAGCTCACTCAGCCTGGCGTAGCCGTAATTGCGCGGATCAAAGTCGGGGGACTGCTTGGCGATATTGCTGCCGACCGGCCCAAGCTGGGCCCAGCCGCTGTCATCGGATGAGGTGGTAACGGCGTTACGCAGCAGGTTGACCAGCTTGGCATCCCGTCGCAGATCACCACTGCTCTTCTTGGCGATGGCGGTCCCCTCCTCACTCTTGGCGCGCAGTACCTCGGTGTAGATGAATTTGTCACAGGCGGAGACAAAGGGCGAGGGCGTCTTTTTTTCGCCAAAGCCATACACCAGCAGTCCTGATTCCCGGATCCGCGAAGCCAGTTTGGTAAAATCACTGTCGCTGGAGACGATGCAGAAGCCGTTGAAGTTGTTGGTGTAGAGCAGGTCCATGGCGTCGATGATCATGGCGCTGTCGGTGGCGTTTTTCCCCTTGGTATAGGCGAACTGCTGCATCGGCTGGATCGAGTGTTCCAGCAGCACCTCCTTCCACCCCTTCAGGCCTGGTGCGGTCCAGTCGCCGTAGATGCGCTTGACGCTGGCTGTGCCGTAGTTGGCGATCTCCGACAACAGGCCGTCCACAATGCTCGGTTGCGCATTGTCCGCATCAATCAGTACCGCGAGTTTATCAGTATTTTCCATGGTATCTCGTCAGGTTGGTCGTTCATGGACAGTCTGCCGGGTGGTGCAGGGTGATTGTGTTCAGACTAGCAGACTCCCGGATGGGGCGGAACTGTTTTCCCGATCTTTGCGCAGGCCGGGATCGTCCTATAATTGGTAGCGCATGGTGATTGTTGGCAGAGAGCCGGTGATTGAGCGAGATCATGAATTTGGCGGGAAAGGGTTTTCCTCTCGTGCCGGGTTGATACTATGACGGCGTACGGGGCGAGTGGCGCACTGAGATGGATTATCTACGCAAGGTTTATCAACTGAATATCAGCCTGCTGGGGGTGATCCCCGAGGTGTGGCGTCAACTGCGGGTTGCAGACAGCGATACCCTCGCAGATCTGCACCATATTCTGCAGATCGCCATGGGTTGGACCAGCATCCATATGCACATGTTTATCAAGGATGGTGAGAAATACGGCATTCCCGATGACCAGTTTCCGGATGATACCCGTAATGAGCAGCAGACGCGCCTGCGCCAGGTGCTGAAGAAGCCGGGGGAGAGTCTGCTCTATATCTACGACTTCGGTGATGCCTGGGAGCACCGGGTGGTGCTGCAGGAGATCCTGCCGTACGATCTGTCACAGCCCCTGCCGGTCTGCTGTGGTGGCGAGCGTGCCTGCCCGCCCGAGGATGTGGGTGGTCCACCCGGTTACGATGAGTTTCTGGAGGCGACTGCCGATCCCTCCCATCCCGAGCATGACTACATGGTCCGCTGGATCGGGGGTGAGTTTTCGCCCGATCTGTTCGATATTGGCCTGACCAATAAACAGCTGCGGGAAAAACATCTTCGCATCGGCTGATGCCGGTCTCAGTGGAGGGTGGGCAGGCGTTTCAGTGGTTCGATCAGATCCTCCAGGCCATTGATCTTGATCTCCAGGGCAAGTGCCATCAGGCGTCCCAGCTGACCCTCCGGAAACCCCTGGTTGGCAAACCAGATGAGGTACGCCTCCGGCAGGTCGATCAGCACTTTTCCTTGGTACTTGCCAAACGGCATCTCCATCTTGGCGAGTTTGATCAGCTCTTTTTTATCGAACATGGTCAGGGCAGGTTCCGGATCAGTCGGGTGTGGCCGGCTTTCGCAGCAGGGGTTTATGGCCCGCCGCGCGGGGACCTTCACCGGCATGGGCGCCACTGGGCTTGCGCCGTTTGCCGATATTCTTCCGGTCGCGCAGCCGCTGCTTGGGCTTTTTATCCTTGGTCTTCTCATCCTTTGTGGATAGCGTTTTCTGTTTTACGCCCGCCGCCTTGCCGGAACTTTTCAGCTTGCGGGGCCCACGGTATTTACCGCCGACTTCTTTAATGCAGCGCCGTTCGAATTCATGTTTCAGGTAACGCTCGATCCCCGTCATCAGGTTCCACTCCTGATGGGAGATTAGCGATATGGCCAGGCCCTGTTCGCCGGCGCGCCCGGTGCGGCCGATGCGGTGCACATAATCCTTGCCGCTGCGGGCCATGTCGAAATTGACCACCAGGTCGATGCCCTTGACATCCAATCCCCGTGCCGCTACGTCGGTGGCCACGAGAATCCGGATGGTTCCCTGGCGCAGAAAGGCCATCATCTGGTTGCGCTCGTCCTGCGCCATGTCCCCGTGCAGGACCCCGACCCGCAGGCCCTGCCTGCGCAGTTCCGGGCCCAGTGCGTCGGCCTGTAACCGGGTGTTGGTGAAGACCAGGGCCTTGTCATAAGTTTCGTGCTGCAGCAGCCAGGTGAGCAGGCTGCGTTTGTGGATCTTGTCATCAGCCGGGATCACCTGTTGGGTGATGTTGGCGTGGCGGTCACGCACCGTGCTGAGGGTGATGGTGACCGGATCCTTCAGCAGCCGGTCAATAATGCCCTTCAGCCCGCGATGACTCAGGGTGGCGGAAAAAAGCAGTGTCTGGCGTTGGCTGTTGCACTGCCCGGTAATGCTCAGCACATCGTCGCTGAAGCCCATGTCCAGCATGCGGTCCGCTTCGTCCAGGATCAGCACCTCCAGGTCACTGAAGTCGGGCGTTCCCTGTTCCAGGTGCTCCAGCAGCCGTCCCGGCGTGGCGACGATAATCTCCGGGTTCTTGCGGAACAGGGCGCGCTGATACTTGAAGGACTCGCCGCCGGTGATCAGGCCGATCTGCAGCCGGGTAGCACGGGTCAGTCTCTCCCCCTGCTTGAGTATCTGATGGGCCAGTTCCCGGGTGGGCACCAGGATCAGTACCCGGGTGCCGCTTTCGGGAGCCGGCATGTTGAGCAGGCGGTCCAGTGTCGGCAGCAGAAAGGCGAAGGTCTTGCCGCTGCCGGTCTCCGCGCTGGCGATCAGGTCCCGCTGTTCCAGTAGCACCGGGATCGCCTGTCGTTGAATGGGCGTTGCCTCATCCAGTCCCAATGCCTCGAGTGTCTGGAGCAGGCGTGGATGGAGTGGAAAACTGGATAACAAAGGGATCACCATGAATGTACTGGAGTGGAAATTGCGGGCTATTGTAATCCATTGCCGGGGAAATGTTGGGATAAATCCATGCGCGATGGTGCAGGCATGTCTGTGAGATAATAGACGCCAATTCAAACCCTGAGCAATATCGCCATCCGGAATAGATCTGTGAATCGGTATGATGTGATCATAATCGGCGCCGGTGCCGCCGGCCTCATGTGCGCCGCCACGGCGGGACAGCGTGGCCGTCGCGTCCTGTTGCTGGACAACAGCCGCAAGGTGGGCAAGAAGATTCTGATGTCCGGCGGCGGGCGCTGCAATTTTACCAATCGTTATGTGGGGCCCGACAACTATGTCTCGCACAATCCACATTTCTGCAAGTCGGCGCTCAAGCGCTATACCCAGTGGGACTTTATCGCCCTGGTGGAGCGCCACGGCATCGCCTACCATGAACGGGATCATGGGCAACTGTTCTGTAACGATTCCGCCAGAGCGATCCTCGATATGCTGCTGGCGGAGTGCGACCAGCCGACGGTCTCCCTGAAAACCGCCTGTGAGATAGAGTCGATCCGATATGACCAGTGCTATATGCTGCACACCGGTCAGGGCGGGTTCTTGGCGGATTCCCTGGTGCTGGCGACCGGTGGCCTCTCCATTCCGAGCATGGGATCGAGCGGCTTTGGTTACGCCATCGCCCGGCAGTTCGGACTGAATGTGTTGCCCCAGCAGGCCGGTCTGGTGCCCTTTACCTTCAGTGACCGGATGAAGGCGGTTACCACACGCCTGGCCGGCATCGCGATACCGGTAAGCATGCGCACTGGTGGCCATGCCTTTACCGAACAGTTGCTGTTTACCCACCGGGGTTTGAGCGGGCCGGTGGTGCTGCAGCTCTCCAACTACTGGCGACCCGGCGAGTCGGTCAGGGTCGATCTGTTGCCAGAGATGGCTGCGGACCGGTTGCTGGCGGATCTGAAACAAAACCATCCCAGGGGATTGCTGAAGAATCTCCTGGCCAGACAGTTACCCAGGAAACTGGTTAATGAGTTGATGCTGCTGTACTGGCCGGACTGGTCGGAGCGGCCGGTTTCCGAAATGCCCGATGCACTGCTGCTGCAGATCGCAGGGCAGCTGAATGGCTGGACCCTGAAGCCCTCGGGCACCGAAGGTTACCGCACGGCCGAGGTGACCCTGGGCGGGGTGGATACCGATGGCCTCTCTTCAAAAACCATGGAGTGCAGGCACCAGCCGGGCCTGTTTTTTATCGGCGAGGTGCTGGATGTGACCGGTCACCTGGGCGGTTTCAATTTTCAGTGGGCCTGGTCATCCGGCTATGCGGCCGGGCAATTTGCCTGACACGCTTTTGCGTCACGGGAGTTAAAATTCAGTAGCATATCTTGATCTACTTATCTTAACTCCGGACGGCAAAATCCATTTAAGTTTCAATTGCAATTGTCGCTATCACCCTACATGCCGCTGATGTTTACGCGGCGAGCTGTGGGATTGTTGTCGATAGCTATTCCTGTTGTTCCCACGCACTGCCAATTACCTGATGAACAATCCGGTTTGCCGGTTGGGAAATTTCTATTATGAAGATCAAAACTAAACTGACTGTTGGTGCCAGTCTGTTGATGCTCGTACCCGTTGTCGTGGTGAGTGCGGTTCTCGGCTGGATTGCTGTGGATAACGGGCGTCAGGCGCTGGAGACCAAATCGCATCACCAGATGATCGCCCTGAAGAACAGCTCCCAGGAGGCGGTTGAAAATTATTTCAAAATGGTGCGGGCGCAGATGATCACGCTCTCTGATAACCGGATGATTGTCGATGCGCTGGGTTCATTGCCCAATGCCTACAAGAACTACCAGTCCAGTGTGGAGGCGACCGGTGAGGCGGGTGCTCCCAAGCTGGAGCAGATGCGCCAGGATCTGCAAGCGCACTATAACGGCGCCTTTCTGCAGGAGTACAGAAAGCAGAATGGCGGCAGTGCACTTGATGTGGATAAGTGGCCGGGACAGTTGAGTGGTACGGGCATTGCCCTGCAACACGCCTATATTGCCGCCAACCCCAATCCGCTGGGTGAGAAGAGTGCGCTGATCATGCCCGAGGACGGTTCTCTCTACGAAGTGATGCATAAACGCTTCCACGGCTCGCTGAAGGATTATCAGGAGCGGTTCGGTTATGAGGATATCCTGCTGGTGGATTCGGCCACGAATGAAGTGATCTATTCGGTGGCCAAGAAGGCGGATTTCGCCACTTCGCTGACAGATGGGGCATTTGCCGACAGCCGCCTGGCCGAGGTGTACCAGATGGCCAATGCGTCAGATGATCCTGGCTTTATCGCCATAACTGACTTTGCCCCTTATGCCCCCTCCTATAACAACCAGATGGCCTTTGTCGCCTCACCCGTGTTCACCCGCGGCAAGCGTATTGGTGTACTGGTGTTCCAGCTCTCGGTGGAGCGGCTCTCCGCTATCATGACCCACGATCGCAAATGGGCCGATGTCGGCCTGGGCGAGTCGGGTGAGGGGCTGATTATCGGCCCTGACTACACGCTGCGCAGCGACAGCCGCTTCCAGATTGAGGATGAAGCCGGTTATCTGGAAAGCCTGCGCAAGGCGGGGATGTCCGCGGCGCAGGTGGCCCTGGTGGAGGCCAAGCATTCGGGTATCGGCATCCAGTCGCTGAAGTCGCCGGCAACCGAGGCGGCTCTGGCGGGTGAGTCGGGCGTGGCGGTCTATCCCGACTACCGGGGTGTGGATGTATTGACCGCCTATGCACCGCTGAATATCGCCGGCCTGAAGTGGGCGGTGATTGCCAAGATGAACACTGAAGAGGCGTTCCGTTCCGTAGAGTCCCTGAAGAGCACCATTGCCGGGGTGGCCATCGGCATCGCGCTGCTGGTATTTGTCGTCGGCGCCCTGATCGGCTGGGTGTTTACCGGGCTGATCGTGCGTCCGATCCAGAATACGGTGGATGCGGTGAAGGATATTGCCGAGGGTGAAGGGGATCTGACCCGTCGCCTGGATGCCCGCAGCAAGGATGAGCTGGGTGAGCTGGCCGGATGGTTCAACCGGTTCCTGGACAAGATGCAGGGCGTGGTGGGTGAGCTGAACAGTGTGACGCAGAATCTCTCGGTATCGGCGGAACAGCTCTCCCGGGTCTCGGAAGAGACACGGGACGGTATCAGTAATCAGCAGGGGCAGACCGAACAGGCGGCGACCGCCACCAACGAGATGGCGGCTACGGTGCAGGAGGTGGCGAAGAATGCCGAGTCCGCTGCCAGTTCCGCCATGCAGGCGCGTAAACAGGCGACCCAGGGCAAGGGTACGGTGGATGAGAGCATCGCGACCATCCACAACCTGTCGGCCACGGTGGAGCAGGCGGCTGCGGTGATCGGCAAGCTGGAGCAGGACAGCGTCGAGATCGGCGGGGTGCTGGATGTGATCCGCAACATTGCCGAACAGACCAATCTGCTGGCCCTGAATGCGGCGATCGAGGCGGCCCGGGCCGGCGAGCAGGGGCGTGGATTCGCTGTAGTGGCGGATGAGGTGCGTACCCTGGCCTCCCGCACCCAGCAGTCGACCCAGGAGATTCAGGAGATGATCGAGCGCCTGCAGACGGCCTCCAAGGAGGCGGTGAAGGCGATGGATGAGACCAATTCACAGGCCAGAAAGGGGACCGATTTCGCGGTCAGGACCGGCGAGGTGCTGGAGTCCATCACCACGGCCATCAATCAGATCAGCGATATGAATACCCAGATTGCCAGCGCCGCCGAAGAGCAGAGCCTGGTGGCGGAAGAGATCAACCGCAATGTGGTGGGCATCACCGAGATCAGCGAGCACACCGCGAAGGGCGCAAGGGAGACGGCATCGGCCAGTGAGGATCTGAACAATCTGGCCGGGCAGCTGCAGCGGGTTGTCGGCCAGTTCAAGATCTAGCCAGCCTGGCTTGACTCATCGTAGCGAGGGAAGCCCGGTTGGTTCAGCACATGGATGTGCTTCACCCTTTCGGGATTGACACATCAATCGCTCCAGGCGATTGCATGAGTCGAATTTATGTAAAATCACCGTTCGCCCTGAGCCTGTCGAAGGGAGCCTGTCGAAGGGCGTTTCCAGGTGATTACCTGCGGTTCATGGTTCGACAAGCTCACCACGAACGGGGCAGGCTCACCACAAATGGAAATCACCCGTTCATCCTGAGCTTGTCGAAGGAAGCTTGTCGAAGGATGTTTCGAGACAAATCATGAACTGATTTAACGCGAAAGATCGGAAAGTCTGGCCAACACCGGTTTTCTCCGCGGTAGATCAGTATTAAGTCTGGCAGTCTGCGAGACCAGGCTTGTTTGGCGGCAGGATGCTATCCGAAGGGGTGTTTTGTGCGCCGCAACAAGTTAGCGGTTGAACTCGGGATTCATACGCCAAAAAATATCCTCACTCGCGGGTGTGCTGACGGGCCGGTTTAGGCGGTTGGTCAGGCGGATCAGTCGCTCATGCTGAGGATCGATCTCCAGTCCCTGGGAGAGATAGCGCCGCGCCCGCAGGGTGCGGCCCCGGTCGATCTGGATCTGTGCCAGGTCGGCATAGCGGTCAGCGATCCTCTCTAGCCCGCGGACCGCCTCCGGGTTATCCGGTGCCTGTGCCAACACCTGGCTGTAATAGAGGCGGGCACTGTCATTCGGTGGATAACTCAGCCGGTCCGCCGCCAGCCGCTGCTCGGCCTTCCGCAGTAGCTCGGCAATATCCCGGGCCGCAGTATCGGTCGCTACGGATCCGTGGTCATTCAGTGTCGCCGTTGCCGGCTCTACAGCCTCCGCTGAGAGTGCTGCGGCCGGGGCGACAACGGCCATTGTTTCCACCCGAGCCGCAACGTCCGTCAGATGGCTGGGCGGCTGTTCGGATTGGCGGTTATCGGCCAGTTGCTGGAGGAGGAGCCAGCCCGACAGCAACAGCCCAAGGCCGATGGCGACCGGCCAGCGGATGCGCAGATGCCGGGGCGGCAGGGCCTCCAGCGCCTGGGTTTCCAGGGGGGGTTCCTCTCTCTCCACCGCATCTGTGCCGGGCCTTTTCTGGGAGCGTATCCGGCCGCGCAGCGACTGCAGGGTCATCAACAGTTCGGCGCCACTCTGGAAGCGCTCTTCCGGTTTTTTTGCCAGCAGTTTGTCCAGCAGCGGCTGCAGGCTGGAGAACTGTTCCGGCAGTTGCGGCAGCGGCTGCTGGATATGGGCCATCAGGGTGGCGGCAAAGCTGTCCGCGCTATAGGGTTTTCTGCCGGTGAGCATCTCGTAGAGAATGATGCCCAGGCTGTAGAGATCGGAACGCCCGTCCACCCGGCGGATGCCCTGGGCCAGTTCCGGACTGAGATAGTGGGGGCTGCCCATCACCGTGCCGGTCACCGTCAGGTCGTTATCGGCTTGGATCAGCTTGGCGATGCCGAAGTCGGTCAGCACCGGGGAACCGTCGTTGCGAAACAGGATATTGGACGGCTTGATGTCCCGGTGTATCACCCCCTCGCCATGCACATAGGCGAGACAGCCTGCCAGGCGGCCGAGGATCTTCAGGGCCTGGGCCGGTTTGATACCCTGGGCAATGCGGGATTTCAGGTCTCCGCCGGGCAGATACTCCATGGCGATGTAATAGAAGCCGTCACCCTGTCCGATATCGAAAATGGCGATCAGGTTGCTGTGGTTGAGACGGGCGATGCAGCGTCCCTCATTGAAAAAACGCTCAAAAAACTGCGGGGTATCGGGATCGTGCAGCACCTTGAGCGCCACCGGCCGGCCGAGCGACATCTGGGTGGCCAGGTAGACGGTGGCCATACCGCCCTTGCCCAGGATGCGTTCGATGCGATAGCCGGGGACTTCGATCTGCAGATGATGGTTCATTTCCGGTCCCGTCCTGTTCCTGGCTGACGGGAGCTTTTCTGGCCGGTCTCCCGCTGGAGAGAGGTTACCCCCTTGGCCAGGGGTATCATCCGCTGGTGCCGAAAACTGTGCACTGTTTCACTTAACCGAGGCGTCTGCATCGCTTTTCCAGGTTTTTTTGACGCTGGCGATGGCCCGGCTTCTAGCCTGAAAAATGATCCCCGGGATCATGGCCGGATCGGTGGCCCGCCGCGCCAGCGCTGCGGTATCGACCGCGGCGGCGGCCTCCCGGGCGGCCCGGAAGTAGTCAGCCTGAGGATAGGGTTGTTGCTCGAAGCCTGTGCGGCCCCGGGCATCCGCCTTACAGGCAATGAGAAACTGCTCCATCCGCTCGGGGCGGCGCAGCGCATCCAGTTTCTGCAGGGTGCGCAGCAGGGTGGCCGGCTTCAACTCGAAGGCCCGGTGGCAATGGGTGTGGTATTCCGCTGCCAGGCGGCTGGATTCACGAAAGCGGTTGGGTACCCGCAGCCGGTCACACAGTTGCTCCACCAGTTTTGCCCCGCGCTGCTCATGCCCATGATGGTTGGGCCATTCCGCCTTTGGGGTGGTGCCCTTGCCGAGATCGTGCAGCAGGGCGGCCAGGCGGGTTTCCGGTTCCTGGCTGAGGCGGCAGGCCTGGCGCAGCACCATCAGCGTGTGCACCCCGGTGTCGATCTCCGGGTGATGGTGTGGCGGCTGGGGAATACCGAACAGTCGGTCCAGTTCCGGCAGGATCACCCGCAGGGCGCCGAGATCACGCAGGGTTTCGATGAAGATGGCCGGGTCGGAACCCTGCAGCGCCCGCGCGATCTCTGCCCAGACCCGTTCCGGTACCAACTGATCCAGTTCGCCCGCGTGGACCATCTGTCGCACCAGTTGCCGGGTCTCTTCCGCCACGCGGAATCCGAAGTCGGCGAAGCGGGCGGCAAACCGGGCCAGCCGCAGTACCCGGATCGGATCACGCCTGAACGTGGGGGTGTGGCGCAGCCAGCGCGCCTGCAGATCCTGCTGGCCGTTCAACGGGTCGATATAGGTTCCTTCCGGCGACAGGGCGATGGCATTGATGGTGAGATCACGCTGTACCAGATCGTCACACACCTGCACCCGCTCCTCTTTTGCTGTGCTGTCACCGCGCGGCAGGGCGTACTCCTCGGCGCTCTCCGGGTGCAGAAAGACAGAAAAATCCTGGCCAACCTTGCGAAACCCCCGGGCCAGCAGCTGTTCAGCCGTCACGCCGGTGACCAGCCAGTCGCGATCACTGCTGGGTAACCCGAGCAGCCGGTCCCGCACCGCGCCACCGACCAGATAGGCGCGCAGGCCGGAGGTGTTAATATTAGCCATGATGAATTTGCTGAAACCTCTCTCCGCAGGGTGATGGTATTGCCCGGTCGCCTGTTCCTGCTTGCGCTGCTCGGCCTGCTGCAAGGCTGCGGCAGCCTCGGCTATTATAGCCAGTCCATCGGCGGGCATCTGCAGCTGATGGGACAGCGTCGGCCCATTCCCCAGCTGCTTGCGGATCCGTCGACGCCGGCCCCATTAAAACAGAAGCTGCAGCGGATTGGCCAGATGCGCCTATTTGCCACGGAAGCGCTGGGGCTGCCTGACAATCAGAGTTATCGCAGTTATGCGGCGCTGCAGCGTGAGGCGATGGTCTGGAGCGTGGTGGCGGCACCGCCGTTCTCGGTACAGCCGAAGCAGTGGTGCTACCTGTTTATCGGCTGCGCCAGCTACCGGGGTTATTTTTCAAAACAGGCTGCCGAGCACTATGCCGCCGGACTGGCGGCCGAGGGTCTGGATGTGGCGGTGGAGCCGGTGCCGGCCTACTCCACCCTGGGGTGGTTCGATGACCCGCTGCCCAGCACTGTCATCGACTGGCCGGAGGCGCGTATCGCCGGGCTGGTCTTTCATGAACTCGCCCATCAGCAGCTCTACGTCAGGGATGACAGCGCTTTCAACGAAGCGTTTGCCAGCCTGGTGGAGCAGGTGGGTGTGGAACGCTGGCTCGCCAGCCGCAACGGTCCGGAGCTCGACCAATGGCGGGTGTCGCGTCAGCGGGAGCGCCAGTTTATTGCCCTGTTGCTGGCCTTGCGCGATGAGTTGAGCCGGCTCTACGGGCAACCACTGGACAGTGTGCGGATGGGGCAGCGCAAGGCGGCGCTGTTCCAGCAGCTCAGGGAACGCTATGCGGAATTGAAACGGCAGTGGGGCGGGTACAGCGGCTTTGACGACTGGATCAACCGCGATCTGAACAACGCCCACCTGGTCTCCATCGCCACCTATGAGATCTGGGTGCCGGCATTCAGGCGGCTGCTGATGCAGGCCGGGGGAGATCTACCGGCCTTCTATGCAGCGAGCCGGGCACTGGCTCGACTCTCCGAGCCCATGCGCACGGAACGGCTGCGGCAACTGCTCCAGGTGCCGGGAGCGTAAGTCGCCTCACCAGCCGATGCGGATATAGCGCAGTAGATTGCCGGCGGGGTCGAGCAGCAGCAGGCGTCCCTCCGATTCGGCGAATTCATAAGGTCTTACCTGGCCGCTGCCCAGATCCTGCAGGAGAATCAACTGGGGTTGCGGTTGTGCCAGGCGACCGTCGCGGAAGTTGTCCCGGTCCAGAAAGATGCGAAACAGGTGGTTGCGGATAACCAGTATCTCACCGTTTTCACCCTGCCAACTGCCGTTCAGCACGAAGCCGGACGGTACATGGGCAGGGCCGCCGTAGGGCGGGTAGGGGGTGCCTGGGTAAGGCGCATAGCCCGGAGGGATCGTATTGCCGTATTGGTAGCGCTCTTTTTCGTGCAGTCGTTTCTGATAGGCCGAGGAGAAGGCGTCCATCATGTCGAACAGGGTTTCGGCCATGCTGTTGTAGCGGTTCGGATAGTCGAGTGCGCTGGCCATGGCCGGCCACAGAGCCAGCAGGATCAACAGTCTAAAAAACCGGTTTTTATTGATCTTGATTGCCATCTCGACTTCGCCTTCAACCCTGGATAGTTTATCAGAAAAATCTATTTGCATTATCAAGGATATAAGAAGCTTGCCTGTTACCCGAAATGGTGTTTATCTTAAGCTACCTTTTGCTAAAAAACAGATAACAAAGGCCAAAAAATGCAGGCAACGCAACAGGGCGGTGGTGGTCAGGAACGCCGCACCCGAACAAAAATGATGGTGGACAAGTGGCTGGATGAACGCCAACAGATGCTGGTGTTGTACTGCAAGCTGGCGGGGATCGAGTCCTTCAGTCCCGACAAACCGGAAAAGCTGCTGCTGCGGGATTTCTGTCAGCTGCTGGTGGACTATGTCGCTTTTGGTCACTTCGAGGTATTTGACCGGATTACTTCCGGCGAAGAGCGGCGTGGCGAGGTGATCCGGGTGGCGCAGGCGGCCTATCCGAAAATCTCCAAGGTGACCGAGCTGGTGGTGGAGTTCAATGACAAGTACGACCTGGACGATCACCCACAACCTCTGAACAATCTGACCCGGGACCTCTCGATCCTGGGTGAGGATCTGGCCAGTCGCATTGAGCTTGAAGACCGACTGGTCAAGGCACTGTTGCAATGACCGTGCTGGCGGATTGAGGCAGGGGGATCCGGGATGGTGACGAAGCTCGAAAACCTGTTTCGCTGGCGTCCGGATGCGGAAGAGTTCACCAAACCGCTGCAGCAGAAGAAGCCGTTCAAGCTGCTGTTTGACCGGTTGCCCACGGGTATCGACAACAATCGGATCGATGTCGCGCTGAGTCAGGAATTCATGGACCGGTGCCGGCTGTTCGTGCGCCGTTCCATGATGCACGATGTGACCGAAAACTATTGGGGAGAGCCGCCCCCGCCGCCGGATAACAAGGATCTGCAGGCGCTGCGGGAGGGTTATGCCGGCCTCATGGAGCTGACGGTCGACCGGGCCAGAAAATACAATCGCCTAGAGATGGTGCAGCTGTTACAGTTCAGCGTGGTGAGATTTCTGCTGCAACTGGTGGGGCAGGAGTATGACCGCCTGCGCAATCAGGTGCAGCGGGCCAAGAGCATGGACAGTCATCAGTCCAGCGGCCGTTCCGTGCAGTTGCATGACCGGCTGGTGTTGCTGGCCCGGAACGAAGCGGCCATTCGTTACCGGATAACCCGTCGCCTGTTCCGCGAGTTGCTGAAGATGGAGAACATGCGTCTCAGCAAGCTGCGCAAATCGGTCCTGGGTCAGTCCTGGCCGGTGCCCAAGCCGCTGCTGTTCAATCCGATGCTGCAGCTTCCCTCGCTGTGGGCCGATGAGCAGGTGATGAGCCACTATTCCCTGGTCTGCACCGACAAGGAGGAGCAGGATGGTTTTGATCGTGTCAACCGGTTGGTGACCCGCCTGTTCGCCGAGTTTCTGCCCTCCTGGTGCAGCGGCGCGGACCCTGCCGACCTGTTCGAGACCACCGGTGATATACAGGTCACGGCGCGCCGTCACCAGGGGGAAAAGGGCGGGCTGGTCGGCTATACCGAGACGCTGATGTTGCTGAAGCGTTCCCTGCAGCCGACCGAATACGAACAGGGCAACTGCTCCTGGCTGGATATTCCGGACAATATCGATCGCATTGTCTATTCAGTGAAACACGGCAGTGCGATCCGTACCGATCATGACGTTCCCCGGTTGCGGGTCACTTGGGAGAATGACAAGTGGCCCGGGTTTCATCAGCGCCTGATGAAGCAGATCCTGAAGGGCTTTCAGGGCAGTCGCATCGAGCGTAACCTGCTTGCCTGCCATGCGGCGCCGGGTGTTTACCAGGAGCTAAACCGGCAGGTGCCGGTGCGTCTGATCTGCCTCTACCTGGCCGGACGCATGAAGAAACGGGAGCTGCAGAGAAAGCTCAACAATCTGCAAGGCAAGGCGGTTCCGGCACAGGTGATCAAGGTACTGGACCGGATGCTTTTGATGATCAAGAGCATGCCGGCGCCCCGCCGTCGGCGGCGGATTTTCAGTTTTCTGCGGCACTTCGCCCTGTTCAGGCGTGATCTGAAACAGGCCTACCAGGCGCATGCCGCCATGCGTCGTATCCACCTGCTGGTGCGTCCCGAGGATATCGAACTCTCCCGGCGCAACGGCAGCCTGCTGGAGTTTCCGCTGCGCGAGGAGCTGAAGCCGGAACAGCACCGCATCCGTAATCATGTCATCATCAAGGCGGATGTGCGCGGTTCGACCGCCATGACCAGCGAACTGCGCAACCGCAATCTCAATCCCGCGTCCCATTTCAGCCTCAACTTTTTTGAGCCGATCAACAAGTTGCTGGAGAGTTACGGGGCGAAAAAGGTGTTCATCGAGGGTGACGCGGTGATTCTCAGCATCTTCGAGTACGAGGACACCCCCTATCAGTGGCTCTGTGTTTCCCATGCCTGCGGTCTGGCGCGCAAGATTCTCCAGGTGGTGGATAACCAGAATGTGAAAAACCGCCAGAATGATCTGCCGGAGCTGGAGTTGGGGCTGGGTATCGCCTTCAGTGACGAGGCGCCCACCTTCCTTTACGACGAAGGGCACGAGATCATGATTTCGCCGGCCATCAATCGGGCAGACCAGCTCTCTTCCTGCTCGGCGGCTGTACGGCGTTCCGACTACGGAAAACGGCTGGGCCGCGGGGTAGTGGTACTGGCGCCGGCCCCCAGCGAGATCATCAACAAGGAGAGTACGGACAAGCTGATACGTTACAACGTGAACGGAATCGAACTCGATTTTCCGGCCTACTTCAAGCTGAAATCGGAGCTGTCATTCCAGCGGGTGGAGCTGGACAGCGGCAAGCGGGCGCTTAACGACCATCTGTTGGTGGCCCGTTATCCGGATCTGGAGGGACACATGCATACCCTGGTGATCCGGGAGGCGGCGGTTACCGTCTGGGATGGCGAGAAAGCGGGCCGGCGTGCGGCGGACGGGCGCTGTTATTATCAGGTGATCAGCGATCCCGATCTGATCGCCTATGCGATCGAGCAGACCAACCGGCGCCGCCGGCCGCTACCCGACATATCCCCGGCCAGGGCGGAAGAAAAAACTACAGAGCCACGCCAGTTCCACTGATTGCCACCAGCTGGTCCCTGGGACGAACCGGCGACATCCGGGTAGAGAGCCGCTGCAGTGGCAGGTTCTGTCGCTGGTCATAGATGGCCGCATAACTCAGCACCCGCTCGGTGTAGCGCCGGGTCTCGTTGAAGGGGATCAGCTCCACCCAGATGTCGGCGGGCAGCACGCTCTCCGGCAGCCATTTCAGAACATTGTTTGGGCCAGCATTGTAGGCTGCCGTGGCCAGTACCTGATGTTCTCCCAACTGCTGGTAAACATGGCTGAGATAGGCGGTCCCGAGGGTGATGTTCAGCTCCGGCCGGATCAACTGGGCCAGTGCGGGGGCCTGCAGTTTCTCCTTGCGGGCGATGAAGCGGGCGGTGGCCGGCATCAACTGCATCAGTCCCCTGGCCCCGGCGGGTGAATGGGCGTCGCTGGAGAAGGCGCTCTCCTGCCGGATCACGGCAAAAATCCAGGATTTGTCCAGATCGGTCTCTGCCGATTTTTCCTCCACCAGGACCTGGTGCTCCAGCGGGAAGCGCAGCGCCAGATCGTCCCAGTAGCCGGTTCGGGCCAGGGTGAAGATCGCCCGGTCGTGCCAGCCCCAGGACTGGGCCAGCTTGGCGACCCGCTTCAGATCCAGCCGCTTCAGGTTGCGCACGCTGGCATGCCACTCCCGCCGGGCGTCGAGGAATCGGCCCAGCTGGAACAGTTCGCGCGCCCGCAGCAGCCCCGGCTGCCGGGCCAGTCGATCAATGGCCGCCTGTTCCAGATCCAGTGGTGTCGCGTCATAGCGGTAGGCTTGGCCGAGCCGGTCGGCGGCAAGAAAGCCGTGGTAGCTGCGCTCTTTTGCCAGTTCGGCAAAGCGGATTTGCGCCTCGGCCGTATTGCCCGTCTCCGCCAGTGCCCGTGCCTGCCAATAGCGCCAGCGGTCGGAGTTCCTGAGGCTGTCCGGCAGTTCGCTTATCCAGTTCAGCAACTGTGGCCAGGCACGCTGTTTGAGTGCTGCCCGGAGGCGTGACTCATGCAGTTGCTGATCCTTCCCGGTGGGTGTGAATCCCCGTAATGCGCTCAGGGTATCCGGGTGATCGTTGCGTATCAGCCCCAGCAGCAGGGCGCGCCGGCCACTGTAGCGCTCCTGTTCACTGAAGGGGATCTCATCCTGTAAGCGGTTCCAGAGGGTGGCGGCCCTGTCGATGTCCCGCCGGGTCAGGCGCTTGAAAGTGTCCAGCAGGATGCGGTTGCGTGCCGGGCTGTCGCTGAGCCGGGTCATGGCGTCAGGGAGCTGCTGCGGATCGTCCTGCAGCGTCTGCCAGATTTTCAACCATGCCTGCTGCTCGGGACCGAGGTAACGTTTCAGGTAGTTGGCAAATCGCTTTTCCGAGGCCAGCATGGCCAGTTCGACCCGCCTCCAGGCGAGTGTCGGTGTCAGTTTGCCGGCCTTGATCCACCGCTCCAGTATCGGATCACAGGCCTCCGGGCGGGAACGGGGATAGAGCCAGATGGCTTTTGCCTGGTCCAGTGCCTTTTCTTTCTTGCCGGTCTCCAGCAGTGCGGTCAGGTAGTGGCACTGGTAGGTTGTGCCCAGCCTGGGTTGATAGAAGGCCCGATAGGTCCACCACTTTTTCCGCCCGGCCAGGTCGGTGAGCCACAGTTTGCGCATCCGCAGTGCCAGGGGTGAGTCGGCATAGTGCGTGATGAACGCTTCCACCTGGCTGCTGTCGACGCTGTCGAGCTGCAGTTGCAGTGCCCGATACTCCAGATAGGGGAACAGTGGATAGTGCTGCAGGGTGGCTTTGATGCGATCGTATTTTTCCAGATCACCCGCGGCGAGAATACGCTCCGCGGCGAGAAATTCGCTGCGCTGCCGGTCCAGATCGGCCTCCGCCAGGCAGAGCGCCGGTAGCAGGGCGATCAGCAACAGCAGGCTCCTGCCGATACTCGGGTGTACCACTTACCTGTTACTCCTTGATATGGCTTAAAACAAAGGGCATGGGGGAAGCTTAGGGGGGGCATGGAGAAGGTGCAAGGGGGAAAACCCTCTGATTTGCGCGGACGCAGTTGATTGCCCGGTAGCCCCTAATACGGGATGATAGATGTATGACAAAGCAATCCGTAAACAGACCCCCATGGCCCGACAGCAGGCAATTGCAGCATGTCGTGATTGATATTGCAGAGGCGGAAGTCCTCTCACGCTATCGGCATCCCGATGTCACCCGCAAAAGTGACGGCACCCTGGTGACCGATGCGGACCTGGCGGTTCAGCGCAGACTGATTGAGCAACTGGCGGAGGAGTGGCCGGAAATACCGCTGCTGGGTGAGGAGATGGATGCGGATGAGCAGCAGGCGCTGACAGAGCGGGAGTGCTACTGGTGTGTCGATCCACTGGACGGCACCACCAACTACTCCTCGGGGCTGCCCTACTTCGCCCTCTCGCTGGCCCTGATTGTGGAGGGCCGGGCGATACTTGGTATCGTCTATGATCCGGTGCGCCACGAGTGCTTTCGTGCCGAGCTTGGGCGCGGTGCCTGGCTGAACGATGAGCCGTTGCGCCTGCAACAGGGTCCCGCGACCCTGAAGGAGTGCATCGCCATGGTTGATTTCAAGCGCCTCTCGCCGGAACTGGCGGTGCGTTTGTCCAATCAGCCTCCGTACCGTTCCCAGCGCTGTTTTGGCGCCATTGCCCTGGAGTGGTGCTGGCTGGCGGCCGGCCGGGCCCATCTCAATCTGCACGGGGGCCAGAAGCTGTGGGACTATGCCGCCGGGCGACTGATTTTTTCCGAGGCAGGCGGGGTCTTCAATGCGAAAACCGGCGAAGCGGAACGGCTGGGGCTGGCGGTACGGCCGGCGCTGGGCGCGGTGAATAGCCACCTGTTCGGGCTGTGGAAGACGTGGCTGGAACAGTCCGGCTTTCCCGGGACGCTTGACAAATAACGCATCATGCAGGGTCATGAGGGTACGGAGTGCCCCGGACGCTGCAGTCATTGACCAGAGCAGTGAGCCTGGATGAACCGGAGGTAGACAATGAGTGGTAATGATCAACAGCTGGAGATGGAACTGGGTAGCGGCATCGCGGCCTTCGAGGCAAAGCATTTTGCCAGCGCCACCAAACTGCTCTCGGGCCTGGCCGAAGAGGGCAATCCCGAGGCCCAGTACCGTATGGCCATTATGGCCCAGAACGGGCTGGGCATGGCGGTCAACCAGCTGATGGCCTACAAGTATATGAAGGCGGCGGCGGAGAGTGGTCTGTCGTTGGCCCAGCACGGGCTGGGGTTCATGTACATGGAGGGGGAGTGCGTGGAGAAGAACGGTGCCCGGGCGGTGGAGTGGTTCAAGAAGGCGGCCGAACAGGGATTGGTCGGCTCCCAGACCACCCTGGCCATGATGTATGAGCAGGGTGATGGGGTGGCGCAGGATCTGGAAGAGGCCCGGCGCTGGTACCATGCGGCCGGCTTTGACGAAAAATAGGCCTTGGGGAAACGCATAAGCCGGTCAGCGAATTTACCGACCGTCGCGCCGCACGGTGTGAGACCGCGATGCCGTGTGTCAGCGGTGTCGTGTGTCAACGACTCTGGCGGGTCCGGCGCTGGCGCACTGCCTCGGCCAGGGTATGCAGCAGCGGTTCGGTATCCTCCCAGCTGATGCAGGCGTCGGTGATGCTCTGGCCGTAGACCAGATCCTCGTCGGCGCGCCACTCCTGGCGTCCCGCCTCCAGGAAGCTCTCGATCATCACGCCGTTGATGCGGCGGTCGCCGCGGGCGATCTGTCCGGCCACATCGTGGCCGACGTCGATCTGTTTCTGGTGGCGCTTGCGTGAATTGGCGTGACTGAAGTCGATCATCATGCGCGGTTTGAATCCGGCCTGCTCCATCTCCTCGGCGGCGATATTGATGCTCTCGGTGTCGTAATTGGGGCGGGTGCCGCCGCGCAGGATGACATGGCAATCCTCGTTGCCCCGGGTGGTGAAGATGGCCGAATGGCGCTCTTTGGTCACCGACAGGAAACAGTGTGGCTGGGAGGCGGCACGGATCGCGTCCAGCGCGATGCGCAGGGTGCCGTTGGTGCCATTTTTGAAGCCCACCGGACAGGAGAGGCCGGAGGCCAGTTCCCGATGCCCCTGGCTCTCGGTGGTGCGGGCGCCGATAGCGCCCCAACTCACCAGATCGGCGATGTACTGGGGGCTGATCAGGTCGAGGAATTCGGTGCCGGCGGGCAGCCCCATGCTGTTCACGTCCAGCAGCAGCTGACGGGCCATGCGCAGCCCCTTGTTGATATGGAAAGTGCCATCCAGGTCCGGATCATTGATCAGCCCTTTCCAGCCGACGGTGGTGCGCGGTTTCTCGAAATAGACCCGCATCACGATCAGCAGGTCGTCCGCAAGCTCCTCACGCAGCTTGTTCAGTTTTGCCGCATAATCACGCGCGGCCGCCGGATCATGTACCGAACAGGGGCCGACAATGGCCAGCACCCGGTCGTCTTCATCATGCAGAATGCGGTGTATCTGGTGGCGCGCGCCAAACACCGTGTCGGCTACCGCATCGGTCACAGGAAACTCAGCCAGCAGTTCGGCCGGGGCGACCAGCTCTTTAATGGCGGCGATGCGAAGGTCATCGGTTTCGTGGCGCATGATCTCTCTCTTGTCGAAAATAACGGTAGGCGGATGATTGTATAGTGTAATCCATTCCCGCAACAGCCATCCCTGACAGCGGGTGGCGGGCTGTGTATGCTTGTAATCAGCGTAAATTTATTAAGGGAGAGGTGGCGTTATGGGAGAACTGACACTGGTGATCGGCAACCAGAACTACTCGTCCTGGTCGCTGCGGGCCTGGCTGTTTCTGGCCCATCACGGCATCCCGTTCAAGACCCGCAAGGTGAAGCTGTTCAGCGACAGCATGGAGCGGGACCTGGCGGTGCACTTTTCAGACAACAAGGTGCCGGTGCTGATCGATGATGACCTGGAGGTGTGGGACTCGCTGGCTATTCTGGAGTACCTGGCGGAGTGTTTCCCCGAGACAAGGGGCTGGCCGGAGGCGCGCTCGGCCCGGGCAGTGGCCCGTTCCATCTGCGCCGAGATGCACTCCAGCTTTTTCGATCTGCGCAGTGAATTGCCGATGAACTGCCGCCGCCGCTTTCCCGGCTTCGAGCCGGGTCCCGGGGCGCAGCGGGATATCGACCGGGTGCTCGGCTTATGGCGCTTCTGCCGCGAACGCTATGGTGCGGCGGGTCCCTGGCTGTTTGGTGAATTCACGGTTGCCGACTGCATGTATGCGCCGGTGGTGATGCGTCTGCTGAGCTATGAGATACCACTCGACCCGGTCTGTACGGTCTACGCCCGGACCCTGTTTGAAAGCCCGGCGATGCGGCAGTGGGTCAAGGCCGGCATCGGGGAGGCGGACGTGATCGATGAAGACGAGGCGGACTGGCCGAGTGTGCCGTTCTGATCGAGGCGGCATAATCATCAGTTTTCACCGGTATTTAACTGGGCCGGCCCCTGTTACATTGCCCGATATCCGGTGTCGAGTGGGAAGTAGCCAGGTTGCAGATAGCCATTCACAACCGTATCAGTGAAATAGCCGCGAGCGAGTGGAACGGGCTGGTGCGGGATCGCAATCCGCTGATCCGGCATGAATTTCTCAATGCCATGGAGCAGCAGGATTGTGTCGGCGAGCGCTTCGGCTGGCTGCCGCGGCATATCGCTGTGTATCGCGATGATCGTCTGGTGGCGGCCATGCCGCTGTATGAAAAGTACAACTCCTACGGTGAGTTCGTGTTCGACAACGCCTGGGCCGACGCCTACCAGCGCGCCGGCATGGCCTACTTCCCCAAGCTGGTATCGGCGGTTCCCTACACTCCCGCCTCGGGCCAGCGGCTGCTGGCGTTACCCGGCCAGGAGCCGGAGCTGTTTCCGCTGCTGCTGGAGACGGTACTGCAACTGGCTGACCGGATGGGTGCGAGCAGTTTTCACTGTCTGTTTCCATCCTCCGAGGGGTTTGAATTTCTGGCCGGAGAGGGGCTGCTGACCCGGCACGATGTGCAGTTTCACTGGCACAACCGCAACTACCGGGATTTTGATGAGTTTCTGGCGCGCCTGATCGCCAAGAAGCGCAAGAATATCCGCCGGGAGCGCAAACGGGTGGTGGAAGCCGGGGTGACGCTGCGCCGGCTGAACGGCCATACGGCCAGCGAGCAGGACTGGCGGCAGTTTACCCGCTTTTATAACAACACCTTCAGTGAGAAGTGGGGGATGGCTACCTTCAATCATGCTTTCTTCCGCCAGGTGGCGGAGCAGTTGCCTGACCAGGTGCTGCTGGTATTGGCCGATCTGCGGGGCCAGTGTATCGCCGGCTCACTGATGTACCAGAGTGACACCACGCTCTATGGCCGGCACTGGGGCTGTGACCGGCGGGTGGATGGGCTCCATTTCGAGGCGTGCTACTACCAGGGTATCGAACACTGTATCGAGCAGGGCTTGCGCAGTTTCGAACCGGGGGCCCAGGGCGAGCACAAGCTCCCCCGGGGGTTCGTGCCCACCCTGACCCGTTCCAGTCACTGGATCAGGGATGATGGATTCCGCGGGCCGATCGCCCGTTATACCGAGCATGAGCAGGCGGCGATTGCCGACTACCTGGAGCAGTTGCAGCCCTCCATCCCCTATCGTGACCCTGAAAATGGCGCGGCGAAGGAGAGACCATGAAGCCCTATGCTGAATCCTGCGACCAGAACCGCGAGCCGATCCTGTCGGTGATTCAGCCGCTGTTTGCGGACCGGCGCCGGGTGTTGGAGATCGGCAGCGGCACCGGCCAGCATGCCGTCTACTTTGCCGCGGCCATGCCCCACCTCACCTGGTACACCAGCGACTGTGCCGAGTATCACGGCGGTATCCGCCTCTGGCTGGAAGAGGCGGCACTGCCCAATGTCCGTGCACCGCTGCAACTGGATGTGGCCCGCTCTGTCTGGCCTGACCTGGCGGTGGATGCGGTTTTTTCAGCCAATACGGCGCATATCATGCACTGGCCGGAGGTGGAGGCGATGTTTGCCGGGGTTGGCAGGCTGCTTCCGGCAGACGGGCTGTTCGTCCTGTATGGTCCGTTCAACTATCACGGACGCTTTACCAGCGACAGCAATGCCCGGTTTGATGGCTGGTTGAAGGCACGCGACCCGGCCATGGGGGTGCGCGATTTTGCGGCGCTGGAGCAACTGGCCGGTGCGGCGGGAATGGTGCTTTTTCAGGATTACCCGATGCCTGCCAACAATCGGATTCTCTGCTGGCGAAAACAGTAGATTTCAGTCTGTTCAGGCGGATCGGCTATAGGGCGCCCCGAGGGCGCCGGGGGTCATGTTGCCGAACTGGACTGGCCAGTGCCCTGTTTGACCAGCTCCCGGGTCTGTTCCACCCACTGTTCCCGCTCGATGCGGCCGGGGAAATGCAGGTGGTTGTTCAGCCAGCGGATATTTTCCGGGGTCAGGGCGGCAATCTGGTGATAGTGGAAGATCCCCAGGTCATTCAGGGTCTTTTCGATCTTGGGGCCGATCCCGCGTACTCTCTTGAGGTCGTCCGCCGCGTCTTTCGGTGTCTTCAGGGGGATCGGCCGCCAGTCGTCGGCGACCGCCCGCTTCGGTTTTTCAGTGGTTGATTTGCCGTTGTCAACGGCAGATTCCAGATCGCGCAGGCGCTTTTTATAGTCGCTCAGCTCTGAGCGGAGCAGAGAGACCATGATGTGGTCGTCGCCCCGGCCGGGGGATTCGACACCGCCTTTTTCATCGTCCTGGAAAGTGTGGGTGAACCCGCGCAGCAGCCAGCCGATAATGCCACCCAGGCCAAAGGCCAGCAGTATCCAAATCAGAATCTGAAAAAAAAGGTATCCCATCGCTCTGTCCCTGGGGAATTTCTGCCAAAGCCGGGGATGGCTTTGGCAGAAGTTCCTTAATATAGCTGCCCGGCAGCGCTTGGCAGAAGGCGGTTTCGCTGCGTGAGCCGATTCTATCCAATTTCGCCCGCAACCGGTAATCAGTGCGCCTTGACACTGGAGGACCAGGGGGAGTCGCTGGTCGGTTTCGCAGCGGTGTCATTATTGGCCGGTTGAATGGTGGACTCGTCGATGACCCGGTTTATCCCGTCAAGTGCTTGGAGCAGATGCAGTGCCTGATCGGCCGATTTATTGGATGGTGCCTCGCCCCGCAGATACAGATCCCGTCCATCAATGTCAAAGTGGGCCCACGCCAGGCTGTTTTCCGCCAGGATGGCTTCGCCCCGGTATGTCAGGTCCTGTGCAACCTTCTCCTGTCCGTTATAAAAGGCGAGCAGGACCAGCAATAGCAGTCCGCTCAAACCCAGCAACAGGGCGCTCTTTCTACTCATGCGTCTCTTTTACCTCATGCTGCTGTGGCGGGGATAGTGAACCAGTCCGCAATTCCATATCTACGCCGATTTGTCAGCCCCGGCAACAGCCGGATCTGCGAACTGCTCTATACTTAAACCGTTAGCGATTCCCTATGCTGCCCGCTTTCATTTACCCGGCCGCACGATCGGGTAAGGCAGCAGGGATGACAGGGAGTTCCTTTTAGGGCCTATTAAAACTATGCGGATGCCCATCGACCGCCTGCGAGTGAACACAGGTCCGTAGAATGCCGGATGTTGAACCCATTGTGTCGGCAACAGATCGGCGTATTCCCACCGGCTCGCTCTATCACTGGTCCCTGATCGGGTTTCTGCTGGTGACCCTGCCCCTGGTGATGGCGTTGATCTCGGGCCTGCTGTCGGTGAGCCGCTATACGGAAAAGAGTCAGCAGGCGCTGTTCCAGACGGTCCGGGCCAATGAGGGCGGGCGCACCCTGCTGGAGCGCCTGATCTCCATGGAGCGCGGCATTCGGCAGTTTCAGGTATTGAAGGATCCGGAGCTGTTGCAGGTCTATCGTCAACACCATGACGCCTTTGTCGAGGTGTCGCGGGGCTTGCGGTTTGACGGTCTGCCCAATAATCTGCTGATCCTGCTGCGGGGTCTGGTGGCGGCCGAACAGGAACTTTTCCAACATATAGAAAGAAAGATCGATGGGACAGAAGGCGCCCTGACAGCGGATGATCTGGAGGGCTATGCGACGCTGACACTGCAGGCGCGCGCGCTGTTACAGATCGGTGGCAAACAAGTGGGTGTCGAGGCAGAGGCGTTGGCCCAGGAGGCCAGCCGGGTGCGCCGCTCGATGCTGCTGTGGGCCGTGCTCGCCCTGCCGCTGGCACTGATCCTGGGGCTGCTGTTCGTCTATCTGCTGACCCGGCCGATCAAGCGTATCGAGCGGGTCATCAGCGAATTGGGGGCCGGGCGCTTTGATCAGCCGATCGTGATCAACGGACCCAGTGACCTGGAGGATCTGGGTCGCCATCTGGACTGGATGCGGCGGCGGCTGATGGCCCTGGAAGGGGAGAAGCAACAGTTTATCCGGAACATCTCCCATGAACTGAAAACCCCCCTGGCAACGCTGCGGGAAGGCGCCGATCTGCTGGAGGATGAGGTGGTGGGTGAGTTGAACCGGGAACAGCGTGAAATTGTCCAGTTGATGACCGTCGGGACCTTGCAGTTGAACGGGCTGGTGGAGAATCTGCTGGAGTATCAGCGCCTGGCCACCCAGTGCACGCTCTCCGAACCCTGTGATTTCGATCTCGCGCAACTGCTCGGAAAGGTGCGCGATGACTACCGATTGTTAGTGAGAAGCAAGCAGCTGCGGATTGTGGAAGAATGGGTATCAGTGACCCTGAGGGGTGACAGGGAGGCGATCAGGATGGCCTTGGGCAATCTGTTGAGCAATGCAATCAAGTTTTCCCCGGAGGGGGGCCGGATCAGGCTCAGCCTGTCGACATCCCGGGATGTCAGCAGGTTTCTGATTGAAGATCAGGGGGAGGGGATATCGCTGGAGGATCAACCCTTTGTATTCCAGGAGTTCTATCAGGGGCGCAGCCTAGGAGAGTCCAGTGTCAAGGGGTCCGGTCTGGGGCTTGCCCTGGTAAATGATACCGTACGGCGACACCAGGGCAGGATTGCCATCTTGTCCCCGACTGATGAATATCCGGGCGCCAGGATTTGCCTGGAGTTACCCTTGAATCCGCGGCATGTGACATGGGAGGCAATGCGATGAAGTGGATCGGCTGGATTGCTCTCCTGTTGTTGACAGGCTGCCAGCAGCCAGTGCCGCGCGATGCTGCGCCAGCGGCGGTGGCAACCGGGGCGTCGGCGGAAGCCTCGGGAGGGGAGTTGCGGAATCTGATCGATTTCTCCAACCGCTTTCAGGCCCGCACACGCCAGGATCAGTTGGCCCTGTGTGCGGAGATGCGCCGTTCCCTCGGACGGGATGACGATCGCTGGACCGGCTGGTACCTGGCCACCGCGATCAGCCAGGTGGAGGGCTGCGGCGAGCCGGAAGAGGCGGTTGCCCTGATCACTGAACTGCTGGAGCAGCGTATTTTTCCGCGGGAAATCGGCTGGCTCGCCTATTATCAGATCAGCCTGCTGCAGCAGCAGTTGCGCCAGCGTGAACGGCTCAGGGAGGCCGGGAAAGCGCAGCAGGAGCTGCAGAAGAGGCTCGCCCGGGCGGAACAGGAGCGACGCCTGCTGAAGCGGCAGTTGGATGACCTGAAACGGATTGAAACCAGTATTAATCAGAGGCTCGATGAAAAACAGCAAGAGACAAAACCACCCGACACCGAGCCAGCGGGTGCTGCTGGTCGATGATGATCGGAGTCTGCTGCGGCTGCTCTCACTGAGGCTGACGGCCATTGGACTGTCGGTTGAGTGTGCGGACTCTGGTGAGCAGGCGGTCAGCCTGGTACCCCAGTTCAAACCCCATCTGGTGGTGACGGATCTGCGCATGGGAGAGATGGATGGACTGGCGCTGTTCCGTTATCTGCAGCGCCACTATCCGCTGATGCCGGTAATCATCCTGACGGCCCACGGCACGATTGCCGAGGCGGTGGATGCCACCCGCCAGGGGGTGTTCGGCTTTCTTACCAAGCCCTTCGACAGCAAGGAGCTGATCGTCCAGGTGGAGCAGGCGCTGCGACTGGGCGGTTGGCAGCAGGGCGATGATGAATCCGGTTCCGGGGAAGAGTGGCGTGCGGAGATTATCACCCGCAGCCAGTCGATGGAGCAGCTGTTGCAGGAGGTGCAACGGGTCGCCCAGGGTGATGCCAGCCTGTTTATTCATGGCGAGAGCGGTACCGGCAAGGAGCTGATTGCCCGGGCCGTACATCGCGTAAGCCTCCGTGCCGGCGCGCCCTTCGTGGCCGTCAACTGCAGTGCTATTCCAGCGGAGTTACTGGAGTCGGAACTGTTCGGGCATGTGCGGGGCGCCTTCAGCGGTGCCGTTGCAGCGCGGGATGGCTTGTTCCGCAGTGCCGATGGCGGCACCCTGTTTCTGGATGAGATCGGTGATATGCCGCCGCTGTTCCAGGTCAAGCTGCTGCGCGCGTTGCAGGAGCAGCAGATAAGGCCGGTTGGTGCCAATCAGGATATCCCGGTGGATGTACGTATCATCTCGGCCAGCCATCATGATCTGGATGCGCTGGTGGAGGCGGGGAGCTTTCGGCAGGATCTCTATTATCGTCTGAATGTGGTCACGCTGACGCTGCCGGCGCTCAGGGAGCGGAGGGAGGATATTCCCCTGCTGGCCAGCCATTTTCTGGCCCGGCTGAGTCCCCGCTATGACAACCGGGTCAAGGGATTTTCGGCGGAGGCGCTGAACGCCCTGGTGCAATATGACTGGCCGGGCAACGTGCGCCAACTGCAGAATGTGGTGGAGCAGCTGACGGCGCTCTCCAGCACGCCGATCATACCGGTGAAGCAGGTGGATAAGGCGCTGAAGGAGAAGACGGCCCTGCTACCGGGGTTTCAGGAGGCGCGGGAGCAGTTTGAACGGGAATATCTGGTGGAGCTGCTGCAACGGGTCAACGGCAATGTGAGCCAGGCGGCCCGGCTGGCCAAGCGCAACCGTACCGAGTTCTACAAACTGCTCAAGCGTCACCACCTGGAGCCGGCCCGGTTCAAGCAGGGCACGGAGGCCGAGTAGCCGGATCCGTTCACTGTCAGCTACCGTAGATAAGCGTCAGCGCATCCACCATGAACCGGGTGGCGGTGGATGCGCCTACCGGCTTATCCAGCCTGCGACTGAATAGTCCGGCTTCCGGTTACGGCAGGCGTATTTCACGCACCGGGCTCTGGGATACCACTTGGCCGTTCCTGCCGATGGCCAGTACCCGCCACCAGTAAAGCTGCCCGGCCTGCAGATGCCCACGGGTGATCTCCGACAGTGACAGTCGGGTCTGGGATGCGGGCAGCAGGGCGCCGGCTACCGGGGTGCCGGTCAGTGTGCCGGGGTGTTTCCCCGAGGCGAATCGACCGGTTTCCGCCAACCCTTCCGGAGGGATCGCCCGGGCCGCCGGTTGTCTGTAGAACTCCAGCTGATAGGCCTCTGCGCCGGGCACCTGCTGCCAGCTGAAACGGGTTTCGGGATGCAGGTAGGTGTCATGCAGTGGCGTGTTCAAAATCAGGTCAATGGGTGCCGGAGGCGTTACCGCAGCCGCCTCCTGAGCGACAAAATACTCGATTGAAAGATCGTTGAATTCCGTGCCCGGTTGTTCAATCCGGAAACGCACCAGATACCGCCCCGGTTGCCGGGTCTCCAGCTCAGGACTCTTTAACATCACCTGGCCGCCGGCCCCCAGGAAACGACGCACATTTTCCAGGCGCCGATAGACCGGTTCGCCATAGGTGGTCGATGGTGTGGCCAGTTCCCAGACCCCCTTGAGCATGCCCGAGCCACTGTAACTCAGTTGCGTCAGGGCGGTGAGCGGCTCGCTACTCAGCAGGCGGCGTATGCTGGAGCCGTCATCAAAACGGGTCTCCTGACGATTGATGCCCAAGCCGGCCGATCCACTCCCGGTGATGTGGAGCTGGACCGAGCCGCTCTCGATATCCGACGTGTTCTCCGTGTCATAAAAATCGCGCTGATAGATAAAGCTGTTCAGCCCCATTTTTTGCGCCCGGTAAACAATTGCGGCCGGCACCTGGACGGCTTCGGTAATGGTTATGACACTACCGATGCGGGTACCGAGATCGCTGCTTCTGACCGTGCGTGTCAGTCCCTTGGGGACGGTGCCGATAATCCCGAGATCCAATGGACTGAGAAATCTCCCCTGGGTGGCGATGATCCTGTCACCCGCGGAGAGGTTGACGCTCTCCACCTGCCAGGTGGCAACCACCTGGGTGGTCTGGGCCAGGGCGACCCGGCTGGGTGACACGCTGGATACCACACCGACCACGGCCGCCTGGACAGTGCCAGTCGGGAATAGCCAGAGGAGATACCCGAGGAGCAGGGGCAGATAAAGTTTTCTCACAGTGGTTCGCATTCCAGACTCCATCAATAGGATCCCGACCAGCCGATCAGTGCCCGCAAAAAGAGCTGATAGCTCTCCTGGTCATTTCCGCTAACGATCGAATCCGAATATTCGTGATAATCGCCACTGAGTGTCAGCGATACCCCCGGCCGGGTCGGGCTGGACTTGACCGCATTCCAGGTCAGGCTGGCCGATACCTGGTCGGTGGTATTGTCCGCCGAGTGGTTGCTGACCCAGGCGCGGCTGAGGCTGTATTCGAGCCGTCCGGTGAGGCGATCGGGAATCAGCCGCGCATCCAGACTCACGCCCCAGAGCAGGCTCTTGTCGGTGTACCCCAGATCCAGATAGGTGGTCTCATCCCAGGTGACATGGGGTGCCAGTGAGTAGTCGGGTGTCAGGGTGAAAAATAGGTCCAGCCCGGTGGCGCGGCTGCGGGATGCGTTCGTCGTGGGTGTGCCGCCCTCGCCTGAATCATCGAAAAGACGCGTCCAGGTGTGGTTGATGCCCCAGCTCCAGTTGTCATGGCTGAAGTTGGCCGAGGCGCCAAGTATCCGGGTCTGGGTGTCTACCCAGGTGTTGGGATCCGCGGAGGAGCGGGCAGTGGTTTTTGCCGTCTGCAGGTTACCGAACAGTGAATAGCTGGGATATCCCAGCCAGCCGGTAACCAGCTCCTCCTCGGGCGTATAGTCAGGCGTCGGCGTATAGGTGGTGCTGAAGCTGGCCAGGCGGGTCCGCAAACGGGGCAGGGTCGGCAGATCCACCACATTGTCGGTCTCCTGGGTGAGCTGCCCCTGCAGGCTGAAGCCACCCCAGGTGAGATCACTGAACAGCCGGGCGGTCTCCCGGTCCGCGGTGGAGCCGGGGCTGGCAACGCTTTTGAAATAGCTGCCGATCTGCTTGTATTCCGTGCCCAGGTTCCAGTCCAGATACTGGCCATTCACCTGCTTCTCCAGCCAGGGCTTGTAGGTCAGCAGCAGGCTGTAGGCGTCATCCTGTTCGCTGGCGTACCCGCCGGTGCCGTCGAAATCATAGTCGGTCTTGGCATACTCACCCCGCAGTCTGAGCCGTTTCTCCAGCCACAGGTTATCCGCCATGACGCTCCAGGCATCCCCGCCGGTGGCCAGCGCACTGCCGCCGACACCCTGGCCGCTGTCGGGGGCCTCTCCCGACAGATAGACGGCCGAGATCGTCATGCTGGTATCGGCCCGGTTGATCGGGTAAGCCGTGACGATGCCACCGTTCACCTGATCCATATCATCGGTGACACCGAGACCGCCCTGAAACCCGGCAATCTGGCTGCCGCGCATGCTGAAGCCGGTCACACGGGTGTCGAGTGCCCGCGCCTTGTAGGTTGCCGAGACACCCCGACGATTAAACCCGGACAACACCAGGTTGTCCGGCGAAATGGGGTGATGCCCCACCTTGGCGCTGAGGGCATCCTGCTGCCAATCCAGCAGAAACTCGCCGACGTCGACTTCACGCCCCCCACTGTTGGAGTTATAGAACAGCGGCAGATTCAGGCCGGCCTGCCACGCATCGTCGGCAATCCGGCCCTGAATGACCGCAGTGCCGGTACCCTGGGTACGGTGCGGCGGCAGATCACTCAGATTGTTGTCGGCCAGGCGTTGTGACAACTCCGCCGATGTTGACAGGTTCAACGTGGCCTCGCGAAATGCCGCTGACTTGCGTATCTCCAGCTGCCAGAAGCCCCGCTCGATGATGGCGCCATCGGCGCCGTTTTCCAGCAACCGCAGACGGTGCCGGCCGAAACTGAGCGGCTGGGTCGGGACAAAGATGGCGTAATCCCCCTCCCGTCCCACCATGGCGGTGACATCGATGTCATCCAGCTCCAGGGAGAGGCGCTGCAATGTTTCCAGGGGCACTTCCGGGGGTATGAAGAGACGAATCGTCTCCGTGGGTTGTCTGAACGTGCCTTCTGCCGGTGCTACCAGCTCCGGTGTCCAGTTGGCCAGGGCGGGGGCTGTGAAGAGCAGCGGAACTAAGGTCAGGCAGAGCCGGACCGGCCTGATTCGCGGCTTGCGTCCTGCGGTCATCGGCAGTGATCCCCCAACTGGCCTTTCTGTCTGTCTTTGAAAAATGCTTTCAATAACAGCAATTTTAACCGTTTCCGTCAATAGCCATGTGTGAAATAGGGAAATCCGTCACGGCGTGTCAAATCGGACCGGCATGCACTCAGGGGAGCTCAACCGAGATAGCCGGTGAAGGGGGGCTGAGCAGACCCTGTTGGGTGCGCCAACGGATACGGTAGTCGGTTTTACCCGGCCGCGGGTGGCTGTCCACCATGCTGTTGCCGGTGCGGGTGGTGGTCACATGGCGCCACCGGTTATCGCCTGCCGAACGGGCCTCCAGCGCCAGCTCATGATCCGGCGGCGGGGAGGCGAAGTCGATCACTACCCGGAGGAACGGCTTGGCTTCATAGCGGGCGACCGGTTGGGGCGGTGCCTTGGCGAGGGCGCTGGCGGCAATACGCAGACTTACCGCTTCGCCCGGGTCGCTGCGATTGCCGCTGGCGTCCAGGGCCACCAGCCGGTACCAGTAGGTTTCGCCCGGCAGTACCCAGGCATCGCGCCACTCCCGGGCGCTGCCCGGCAGGGGGTCGCCGATCACCAGTCCCGGGTCGTCCGGACCACCGCGCAGCACCAGCAGTCGGGCGGTCTGGTTTTCCGGCGCGGCTGGATGGAAGCGCAACAGTGCGCCGCCATCGATATTTTCGGCGGAGACGATGGAGGGCGCTTGCGGGGGTTGACTGTCGGGAACCTCCACCGCTACCGGCTTGCTGGCGGGTCCGGACACGTCTCCCCAGGCCATGGCGCTGACCCGGTACTCCAGACGCTGGCCGTTCATCGGGCCGAGATGGTCGTCCAGGCGCGGCTCCTGGGTCAGCAGATTGCCCAATGCCTGCCAGACACCGCCGGGTACACGCCGCTCCACCTGGTAACCGAAGGCACCGGGAACCGGATCCCAGGCCAGCCGTACCCGGGTGTGCCCCGCCTCTATTGTCAGTCCGGTGGGGGCGGGGGGAGCCTCGGCGGTACGCCGTGCCAGCGCGGCGTTGCCCGGTTCCCCCACATTGCCGCGTGGATCGATGGCGCGTACCCGATAAAACAGGTTGACCGCGCGGGCGGGCGGAGTATCGCGGTATCGGGTCTGTTTACCGGGAATACCGTCGGGCGTGAGTATCTCGTAGGGGCCGGCCGGCAGTGGTGAGCGCTCGACAATATAGCCACTGGTATGGGGGCTGGGGTTGGCCTGCCAGTTGATCTCGATGGCCTCGCTGGTGGCGTGGGCGGTTATTTTTTCGGGTGGATCAAGGGCGCTGTGATCGGGCACGAAGAGATCGAGTACGGCGGCCTGACCGGATCGCCCCAGTGCATCGATAGCCGTGACCAGATAACGTACCTCGGTTTCCAGTGGCGCTGTCTGGTCGCTGAAGGCGACGCGGTCGGCGGGCCAGTCACTGCCGCGAATCAGCGGCTGGGGGGTCAGGAGCGACCTCTCCTCCCCGCTCTCCCGCTCGATCCGGTAGGCGAGGATCGGCAGCAGGTGCTGCTCGGGACTTTGCCAGTAGAGTTGTACGCCGTTGGCCCCCGTGCTGCCGTGCAATTCGGCCGGCACGGAGTGCAGCGGCGTGGAGCGGGACAGATCGAACGGCTCGGTCTTGAGGTATTTGCCATCCGGTTTTCCGTTCTTTCCCAATCCCAGCACCGCGAATCCGGTTGGCTGCGGGGTGAGTCCGGAGAGTTCCACCCCCAGCCCCAGGGCCTTGGCGAATGGCCAGTTGCCCAGCGTCTGTATGCCCAGGCTGATCGCGCTGCCCGCGCCGCTGCGCTCCGGGCTATCCGGTTTGGCGAGGCGCTGAATGTCGCTGCGCAGTTCCGGGGTCAGCAGCTGCATCGCCTCTCGATCGACGCCGGGCCCGGTCTGCTCCAGCAGCAGGTTGCCGCGGTCGTCCTCGAGTCGAAAGCCCCCTTCGCTCCAGCGTTCGGGAGGGATCCACCACAACAACCGTACCCCGCCCTGGCCATCCGCGGTGATATAGAATTGTGTGGCCGGCCCATCCGTGCTCCAAGCTGTCGACGGCAGGGAGAGACAGACCAGCAGGGCTGCCAGCATGCGATAACTATTTAACAGAATCCGAGACATATGATTTTCTTCGCTGTATTGGCGGCACCTTCCAAGCCTTTGCCGATGGCACCGCCCAACTTTTCCGCCCCCTCGACCACCGCTTTGCCGATTTCAGCGGGACCGCAAAGACTGCCCGATATGCCGGGGTCCGGGGGAGGTGGCAGTACTCTCAAGGAGATCGAGAGCTTGCCGATCGGGCAGCCGTTGAGGCTGAAACCATAGCCGAGCTTGATCGGGCTCGGCCCGGCAACGGTCATATCGGCATTGACCCCCAGGGAGAGACAGCCGCCGCCGAGGCAGCCGTTGGCCGCCACCTCAACCGTGTTCTTGGCGGTGGCCTGGGGCGCGGGGGTGATGGTGACATCGGCCTGCACCTCGCCGCTGACGTTGGCGCAGGTGCCGCTGTTGCAGTTGATATCCGGGAACCGGGCGTCGGCCTTGGCGCCCACCTTCAGGCCCTCGTCGCGTCCCAGATTGAGCCAGACCCCGCCATTGATCAGTTTTGCCACCTCTCCCTCTACCGGGTTGCTGTCGGTGCCGGCGTAGAGGTGCCAGTCGCCGCCATCATCGAAATGGGCCTGCAGGGCCTTCGGGTTGGCCTTGAGCCGTGCAAAGCCCCCCAGAAAGCTCTGCTCGCCGCCCATCTCGGCATGGAAGGTGCCGCTGCCGTAACTGAGTAATCCACTGATGGGTGGTGAACCGCTGTGACTGGTGGTGAGCAGCCAGAGACCGAAGTCCATCTGCAGTCCCGGATTCTTCGGGTCGACGTTGAAGTAGCCTTTCAGGGTGTAGGCGAAGCCGCCGTCGAAGGCTGAACCCAGGGTGACATTGGCGCCGTAGACGCTGCTGTCGGTGGCCTTGGGTGTCACGCCGGCCAGGTTATGGCTCAGGGAGCCGGGCTCGACATTGTAGCCCACCCCGCCACCCAGACCATAGAGATTGAGCAGGTTCGGGACCACGGTGATACCGGGCGGCGAAATGTTGTAGGTGAGTACCGCCGCCCAGTAGTCGTTACTGCCGAAGTAGCCCAACTCGAAGGCGCCGGTGACCGGCAGTGCGGAGCTCTTGAGAAAGTTCATGTCGGCGGTGCCGCGATAGATCACCTGTTTGGTCGCGGCCTGGGCCGGGGTGACCCAGCTCAGGGGGGCAGGCGGATCGACGGCCGTCAGGCTGCCCGATCCTGCACCCACATACTCGGGATGGATGGAGCCCTGGGTGATGGTGTCGGTCTTGGGGAAGGCGAAGGTGATGGGTACCTGGCCCACCACCGGGCCGCTGCCGTGGTACTGGCCGCTGCCGGGTTCGGTAATACGATAACTTACCGGCATATCCTTCGCCTCCAGCGCCTTGGAGAGCTTCAGGTCGGCCACGAAATCGAACAGCAGGCGGTCGCTGCCACTGGCCGGCGCCGTCACCTTGGCCGACTTCAGCGTGACCGGGCCCTGGGCGATGAAACCGCTGGTGCTGGTGAGCGTGGCGCCCTGTGAGCCGTTCGGCAGGTAGGCCTTGCCGTCCAGGCCGAACATCAGGCCCGATAGCCACACATCCTTGGCAAAGATCTTGTCGGCGCCGGCGAAATTGAAGCGCGTGTCAGAGGTTACGGCCCAACCGACGCCGGGTTTCTGGGTCAGGGCGAGGTGGGTCGCCTGCAGGGTGATCGGGCCGTTGGTGACCGGCGCCGCTTCTCCCGTGAGGGCCAGGGTGATATTCCCGGAGCCCTGGCCGGCGTTGAATACCGGATCGCCGCTGCCCTTGAGTTCGGCATTGATCCAGGGCACGGTGACGCGCAGGTTTTTATACGTGGCCTTGAGTTTGCCGCCGTTGGCCGTTACCGCAATCTGATCCCAGGCGATCTTGCCCTTGTCGAGTGCGGACTGGAAGGGCCCCAGCTGGCCACTGCCGCAGACGCCGCCGGCATCGATGGCCCAGTTGTCGACCTTGCCCGCGGGCGTGCCCTGCAGGCCAAAATCATAGGCGGTCAGTGTTGCGTGGTTGCCGAGATGCACACCGAGGAACTGGCTGCCGGCACCGCCGCTGCAGGCGCTGTCGGCACCACTGCCCTCGCTGAGGCTGAGATCCAGGGTGACCTTGTCCGGGTCGATACGGAAGCCCCCCAGGTAGAGCTGTGTCTCAGCCATGCCCAGTCCGTCGGCCAACCAGTCGCCGTCTGGTGAGAGTGTCCCCTGGACATTCTGCCATGCCGGGGGCTTGCCGGACTGTTTTTCCCGCAGTTCGGGATGGGCCAGCCGGGCGTTGAGCGAGGCCTCGACAGCGACACCGGCCTTGCCCTGAAGCTTGGCAACGGATGCCTTCAGCGCGGGTAGCGGCAGATCCACCAGGCCGGTCTGGGTGATGCTGAACTCGCCGGATGCCACCGTGATGCCGTCATCTTTCAGCTGCCAGTCCTTGAAGCTGACCGGTACCGGCCACTGCTTGACGGCATCGCCACCGCTGGGCAGTTTCACCAGCAGCGTGCCTTCGCCACTGTAGCGCCCGTTGCTTTCGGTGACCTTCGGGCTGCCACCGGGTTGCTGCAGTCCGGCAATGGTGAACATGCCACCCGCTACCGGGAACTGGAATGTGCAGGCCTGTTTCTCATCGGCTCCCACCACCCGATAGTCAAAAGGTGAGGAGACGACATAGTTGGGTGGCTCTTTTTTGGCGGTCAATTGATCGATGGCCGAGAAGCTGGCATCACTGAGTGTGGTCACGATATCGGGCTGCAGCGACAGTGCCGCCAACTGGACCGGTTCGCTGCGTGCCGCGATCTGTTGCAGTGGCCGGTTCAGATAGCTGACCGGGTTGAGCCCCGGTTGTGCCAGCTTGTGGGGCGACAATACGCCAACCTTCGGTGCGTTCTTGAACTCGCCTGCCAGTGCCTTGACCAGTTCGGGATTGCGCTTCAGGCCGTTGGCGCCAAAGGCGGCAGTGAGCGTGTCATAAAGATTGCTCCGTTTGGGTTCTGGCACCACCTCGGCCTCAACCTTGAGCGAACGTTTTCCAAGGCTGCTCAACCCGATGGGCGGTGACGGCACTCCACTTTCCACATCCACCCGGGGTGGAGCGACGGGGGTCAGGTCAAACCAGCTCTTTTTGCCCGCCAGCTTGACCAGATCTTCCTGGCTGCGTGGCTGAGAAGGGCCCAGGATCCGTTCATCTTCACCAATGGACACACCATCTAGCAGCCAGCGCAGCCGCGCCCTGCCCTGTCCGGTATAACGCAGTGAGGCGTTGGCGGTCAGCTCCTGGCTGCAGGTGGAGACGGTCGGTAAATCCGCCCCCGGGTTGAGTGAGGGCCGGGCCTGAAGCTGCAGTGTGTCGGCGCTACCCGCTGTGACCGCGGGTGTCGGCCTGGACGGGCCGGCCGCCGGTTTTTTGTGGCTGCCCGGTTTGGTCGGGGACCGGCTCAGGGGTTGGGCGGGCGCCTGCTGCCCGGCAAATCCGTCGATGGAGATATCCACCAGTTGCAGTGGACCGTAGCTGGCCGGGTCGCTGCGCGGTTCAATCTGGATGTTGCGGCAGAACACCATGAAGGCGCGATCGGCCACCGACTTCGACCATTTCATCTGCTGCTGGCCTGAATGGCCCCCCGCTACCCGATTCGAGACCTGGGCATAGAGGTCCTGGTTATGATCGATCGACCGGGCCGCCTGTACCTGGCCACCACCCTGCACATCGTCGGTGGAGAGCTGATAGACCCGCACCGTGTAGGGGCCGGTGCCGGTGTAGCTGTGCTGTTGTCCATCGCCCAGTGACAGCGGGTTGCCGGAGGCGTAGCCGCCGGGGTCGCCGGACTGGAGCATGGAGAAGGGGGTTACCGTACCGTCTCCCCAGTCGACAAAGACGTTGTCGAACAGCCAATGGGTGGCCAGCACCGTCTTCTTGCCGGTGATGGGGTGTTTGAAGCTGCTCTGCTGAGTCTGGGGATGGCTGGCATAGGGGCTGTTGTCGAGTTTGAAGGCGCCCTTGATGCGGAAGCGGTCGCCGACGTGGCCGTCACCCGCCTCCAGCACTATGCCACCGCCCTGCTGTTTGGCGTTCTTGTCCAGGTTGGTGAGGTTCAGTCCACCCGTTTCGTTGCTGCAGTTCAGGCCGGTGGGCGGGCTGGGAGACTTGAGTGGCCAGCGCTCGGAGAGCGCCACTTCGGTCTCCACAAAACCTGTTGTCAATTTGGCTGTGGGGGCGTCGCTCAGGATCGCCGGGGCCGCCTGTTTGGCCGCCGCAAGCATGATCGGCTGCGTCACCAGCGCCGTCTTTACGACCCCCGAGTCGTGGTATTTGCGGTATCCCGCCACCTCCCAGTGCAGTGGGGCATTTGTGTTGGCCAGTTTTACCGCCTGGTCCGGCCCGGCAGCCTGACTGGCCGGGCCGATTTCCATGACCGCGAAACCTCCCTGCGGTGCGATGGCCTGCTGTGTGCCGATACTGTTCTGGTCCGCTGTGGGCGCGGCAGGTTTCAGCAGGCTGTTGAGTAAAACCGCGTCGGGCCGGAACCAGGTCGGCAGTATCGGGATGGTTTTACCCAGCACCTTATATTCGATCGGGTCGATACGGCGCTTGGCGGTCAGCTTTCCCTTGGCATAGAAGCGGATCTCGAACCACTCGGCGGTTCCGGGGTTGGCCTCTTTCCAGCTGAACATCACCTCGTCATGCAGCAGGGGTATGTCGACCTTGTAAACGGGGGTTGGCGGAGTCAGTGGCTGGCCGGTCACCGGATCCTTCAGGGGTGCCTGGGAGGCAATCTGCTGGCGCCAGTCGGGAGTCTGCAGGTCGATCCGTGCCTTGAGGAGATCCGTGAGTTGGAGCGACGGTAATTTGAGCTTGGCCTGCTGGAGTTGAGGTTGCGGTTTCGGGACCAGGGCGCCGAGTACGGAAAATTTTGCCGGCTGGGCTATCCCGTTTTCCCCTTTCCCGGTGGAGAGAATGATCTGACGTGAGCCGGCCTTGGTCTGCTTGCCCAGTCTCAGGGTAGCCTGTAGTTTATTGTTGCCGATACTGATCAGGGCGCCCTGCTGCTGGATACCCTCACCAAAGTCGAGTTGCAGTGAACTGTTCAGATGCGCTCCCTGCAGCGTCACGATATAGCTTTGGCCCGCGCTCAATTGGCTGGGTGTGATGGCAGTGATGACTGGTGTCGCCAGGGGGGTTGGAATGGGCTGGGCCGTCGGGGGAGGGGCAAAGCCGCCAGCGGGCGGTTTGGGAACGAAGCCGCCACCGCGTACCGGAGGTGCGAAACCGCCAGTGGGCGGGGTGGCCGCGGTGGCGGCGCCACCGACAATCTCCAGCGCGCGCGGCACCTCTGACCGGCTGGTCTCTGTCGGCAGGGCCAGCATCCCCGGTGTGTCGCTGGTGGTCGTGAGTGATGCCGTGACGCTGCGGAACCCCGGCTGGGCATCACGGGTTACCTGTACCGAAATGCTGGCGGTCGTGGCATTGATGACCCGCAGCGAGCTGCGCAGCCGAATGCCCGCGCCAAAATCGACCTGCATGCCATCGGCAAATCCCTGGCCGGCCAGGGTCAGGGTATAGCGGTGGTCCGCCTGTAAGCGGTTCGGGGTCACCCGGAGCAGACGCAGCGACACGTCGGGGGAGATCTCTCCGGTGGTCTCCGCCGGGAGAGGGCGGCTGAAGCCGCCGCCCAGGCGGGGGGCGGCAGGGGCGGTGGAAAGCGCGCGTGACGGGGGAGTATTCGTGGTGCGGCCGGTGATGGTCAGCGTCACGCTCTGTGGGTGCGCAACCCCATCCAGGAGTATCGATACCCGGCGCTGTCCCGGTGTCGCGCCGGGGTGTACGCGCACAGTCACCCGGGCCGTTGAATCGTTGATCATGACCAGGGTGCCGCCATTGACTCCCTCACCCAGGTCGATGCCCAGGCCGTTGCGCAGGCCGCGGCCCCTGAGCATGAGTGTGGCGGACTGCCCCGGGTTGAGGCTGGTGGGGGTGATGGATTCGATGCGTATGCTGCCGGAGAGAGCGGTTCGGCTCTGCGACTGGATGGCACCGGCCGCCACCAGCAACAGTACCATCAACAGGCCAACGGCGGTGGGCCGGCGTGCCCGCTGCCAGGGTGAGATCAATGCGGTTCCTTTGCTGTTCATGCAACCCCCGGTGTTCTCCGTTCATTGGCACATAAACTATAAGCCTTTTTGCTGGCAGCGTCATGCCAGCGATGCAGGTGTGCGCGAGCTGCCGGTAGCGCTTCCTCCAGCAGTTTGTCGGCTTTAACCCGGACCTACGGCGGAAGACCGGGATTTTGCTATATTTTCCGATCTTTCTCGTTAAATCGGATCCACTATTTAATCCTTTGGTCCGTAACGGTGCATATTCCTGCACCACTCCTCGCCCCGAAACACCCTTCGACAGGCACCCTTCGACAGGCTCAGGGTGAACGGTGGTTGGCAGGGTTCCAGTCAGAGTATTCCACCCGTGAGCCTGCCCCGATCCTGGTGAGCTTATCCCGTTTTTCCCGTTCATGGTGAGCTTATCCCGTTTTTCCCGTTCATGGTGAGCTTGTCCCGTTTTCCCGTTCGTGGTGAGCTTGTCGAACCACGGTTAGCCGACGGCAAACACCTGGAAACATCCTTCGACAGGCACCCTTCGACAGACACCCTTCGACAGGCTCAGGGTGAACGGTGGTTTTACAGAAATCCGCCTCATTCAATCGCTACGATCGGTCACACACGACAGACTCTTGGGCCCTGTCTCCAGACGGCAACAAGGTTGATCCGAGAGAAATCAAGCGGTTGCCGAATCCGTTTCCGGCAATTGTCGTGCAGCGGCGACAGCTGCCGCCCCGGCAGCAGGTCATCGCTGCCATAAAAGTCGGTAACATATTGATTATAAATGAATAATAAAAGCTGGCATTGTGCTTGCTTCAGTCTGCTCAGCTGACGGCATCGAGGCGGTCAGTCTAATCTTGCAACGATAGATAAACGGAGTTCCCTATGACCAAGAAAATCATGACGATCCTGTTCGCTTCCCTGGCCGCTGCCGCGGTGATTGCGGCAGAAAGCAAAACCGACGTGGTGCTGGATACCGATAACAACGGTACCCTGAGCCAGGAAGAGGCGAAGGCCATCCCGGGTCTGAGCGAGCAGTGGGAGACACTGGATGTGAACAAGGACGGTCAGCTGGATCCGGCTGAATTCGCCAAGTTCGAGGTGGTGACCACCACGGCTCCGGCCAACTGATAACTCGTCTGCAGGTCACAGGGCAGTAATCCCTCCTGTGATCCCTGCAGGCGATTGGCCAACCCCCCGGCGGGTAGCTCCCGCCGGGGGGTTGGCTGTTTATGGGGAAGTGGTTTTAACGGATCCGGTTTAACGGGTCAGGGAGAGAAACAGCTCCGGCAGTTTGGCCGGCAGTTTCTCCACCCGGTCGATGACACTGTACTGCTTGCCGAAGATGTCGCTGACATAGTCGTCCGCCCCGGGGTCGAGGTTGATGCAGTAGGTGTAGATGTTGTCCCGGTCCAGCTCCTGGACCGCCTTGCGCGTATCCTCGATCAGCAAACGCTCATCCTGCACGTCGATATCCGAGGGCTCGCCGTCGGTGAGGATCAGCAGCAACTTCTTCTCCGCCTGGCGTTTACCCAGGTAGTGGCCGGCGTGGCGCATCGCCGCCCCCATGCGGGTGGAATAGCCGGCCTCCATGGCCGCCAGGCGTGCCTTTACCGGGTCACTCCAGGGCTCGCTGTAGCCCTTGATGTGCTGGTAGCGCACTTCATGGCGGGTGTTGGAGGAGAAGCCGGCAATGGCGAAACTGTCGCCCAGCCGGTCGATGGCCCAGGCCAGCAGCGCCACCGCCTCCTGGCTCAGTTGCAGGATGCTCTGCTCGCACCCCTCCGGCACCTGGTGCAGGGATTGCGACAGATCCAGCAGCAGCATGACCGCGATGTCGCGGCCGTCGTGCCGGTGGCTCATGTTGATCCGGGTGTCCGGTGTGGCGCCGCCCTTGAAGTCCACCAGGGAGCGGATCGCCACATCCAGGTCCAGCTCGCTGCCCTCCTCCTGGTAGCGCACCCGCACGTACTGCTGCGGTTTCAGCAGGTCGAGTATCCGCTCCAGCTGCTTGGCCAGGGCGCTGTGCTTGGTCAGCAGTGCATCGATCAGCCTGGCATCACCCGGCGGATGCAGCGACTCATACAGACTCACCCAGTCGGGACGATAGGTTTTGGTCTTGTAGTCCCACTCGGGGTAGTGGCGCGGCGGCAGGGCGTTCAAGGGCTCCTGCTCGATCTTCTTGCGCTCCACCTCGAACTGCTCCTCCTCGTCCCCCTCCTCGATGAACTTCCAGAGGTGCCGGTTATCGTCCCGATACTCCACCACGGTGTTCTTGAAATAGACGTTGGGTGCCTGATCATTCTGGATCCGGGTGCGGGCGATAAAGGCGATCGTCAGCGGCACGATGGTCTGGGTGCTGGTTTCACCGGCTTGCATCAGCTCATGGAACTGTGCCACCGCATCGAGGATATCCGGGTTGCGGTAGCTGTGGTGTGGATTGAGGATGGCATAGGAGAGCATGGCCAGGCGGTGGCGGATACAGGACTCCTTCTGCGGGTCGCACTCGCCTTCGATCGGTACCGGGTGCAGCGCCAGCCACAGGCGGCGCAGACCGGGATACTGCCGTATGGCCAGGTACTCCACCCGCGAATCCTCCAGCAGTTCGATGGCGATGCGCTGGAACGGGCTGAAGTTGTCGGCAAAGATGGCGTGGCTCCAGCGGCGGTGGGCCGCGATATGGGCCAGCACCGCACGGTAGCGGTCGATGCCGGGTACGCCGCTCTCCGTGTCATCGAACACATCCGGCAGGCGGATGCCGAGGGAGTCGTAGTAGGGGATCGGCTTGCGCAGCTGATCGAAGGCGGTGGAGTAGGGGACCAGGTGATCCTTGTCCCGCCACAGGGCGCGCAGGTAGAGATCGAGCTGGCGTTCATGGTCGGCAAACAGGGTGCCGTGGCGCTCCCGCTGCAGCATGGCGCGGCTGTCGGCGGACTGCAGGCTGAAGAAGTCGATCTGCCGCTCGGGGTGATTCGAGTAGTTGCGGATACCGTACTCGGTCCAGTTGCGGATCCCCTCCAGGGAGAGCTGGTTGAGCAGATAGGGCATCTGTTCCAGGTACGCCTTGGCACCGGGGCTGGGAATGGTGGCCGGGCCGCCGTGGATGGAACTGCTGGTGCGCTCCAGCATGTTCAGCAGCAGATCGATGTAGCGAACAAGTTGCTGTTCACTGCCGAGTCGCCGCGCCGCCTCCGCCAGGGTCTGCAGGAACGGCAGGATGATGGCGCCATTGGGGGTGCGGGAGATTTTCCAGACGCTTTGCGAGACCAGGCCGAGTACCGGCTCACCCAGCCGTGCCGCCACCTGCGGCATCTCCTCCAGATAGACCAGCACCGGCTCGAAGCCGCGGCCGATCATGCAGACCAGGGAGGCGCCTTCCAGATAGGCCTTGATGCCTGCCTCGCTCAGACTGGCGGCGGCCTCTTCCATGCAGTCGCCAAACAGCAGATCCAGCTGCTGGAAATTGCAGGTCAGTTGCTCCCGGTAGGCCTGGAGGGCGGACGCCTCAATGCTCACAGTGCTGTTTTCCTCGGAGAGTCCCCGTCATGGGTGTGCCGGTCAGGCAAACAGGCTGTCGATGGCGTGATCCAGGGTGGCCCGGATATCCGCATCGTCGGTGATCGGGCGCACCAGCGCCATGCGGCAGGCGGCGGTCGGTTCAACCCCTTGCCTGATCAGCTGGGCGCCGTACACCAGAAGACGGGTGGAGATGCCCTCATCCAGGCCGTGCCCTTTCAGATTGCGGGCGGTGTGGCCGATTTTTACCAGCTTGCCGGCGGTATCGCTGTCGATGCCGGTCTCCTGACAGATGATCTCGACCTCCAGGGTCTCCGGCGCATAGTCGAAATCGAGCGCGCAAAAGCGCTGCTTGGTGGACTGCTTGAGATCCTTCATCAGGCTCTGGTAGCCGGGGTTGTAGGAGATCACCAGCTGGAAGTCGGGATGGGCGGTTACCACCTCGCCCTTCTTGTCCAGCGGCAGGGTGCGGCGATGGTCGGTCAGCGGATGGATCACCACGGTGGTGTCCTGGCGCGCTTCCACCACCTCGTCCAGGTAACAGATGGCGCCGATGCGCGCCGCCACGGTCAGCGGGCCATCCAGCCAGCGGGTGCCGTCCGCATCCAGCAGGTAGCGTCCCACCAGGTCGGAGGCGGTCATATCCTCGTTGCAGGCGACGGTGATCAGCGGCCGCTCCAGGCGCCACGCCATGTGCTCGATAAAGCGTGACTTGCCGCAGCCGGTCGGTCCCTTGATCATCACCGGCATGCGTGCCTGGTAGGCGGCCTGGTAGAGGGCGATTTCGTCGCCCTGCGGCTGGTAAAACGGCTCCTGCTGAATACGGTACTGCTCACTGTGTTCTGTCATGCTGACCCCATCACGCAATAGTCAAGAGTGTCCAGCAGATTAGTCGGTATTCGACCGGAGTAAAAATAGTTTTTGCTGATTGGGTGCATAATAATAAATTTATGCATTATCGTAATTTTATTAAATTTGATGATGATAGTGCAGGGTATAACCATTCAGCCCCATTGATCTCCCGCTGTCGCCCGGCCAGAATCGGAATCGACACTTTCCTGTCATACAAGGGTATTGAGGTGCCGGATCATGAAGACAATCGGGATGCTGGGCGGCATGAGCTGGGAGTCGACCGTCAGCTACTACCGTGCCCTGAATGAGGGCGTGAAAACCGCCCTGGGCGGACTCCACTCGGCCAAAATCATTCTTTACAGTGTCGATTTTCATGAGATCGAGCGGCTGCAGCACCAGGGCGATTGGGCGGCGACGGCGGATCTGCTGCTGCAGGCCGCCCAGGCAGTGGAACGGGCCGGCGCGGATGGCCTGATCATCTGTACCAATACCATGCACAGGGTGGCGGAGCGGATCGAGTCTGCGCTCTCCATCCCGTTGCTGCACATTGCCGATGCTACGGCCCGGCAGTTGGCGGCCGACGGCATCCGGCGGGCCGGCCTGCTGGGGACCCGCTTTACCATGGAGCAGCCGTTTTATCGGGAGCGCTTGCGGGAGAAGTTTGGCATTGATGTCCTGGTGCCGGAAGCGGGCGACCGGGAGCGGGTGCACCGGATCATCTATGGCGAGTTGTGCCTCGGCTTGATCCATGAGCCGTCCCGGCACGCGTACCTGCGCATTATCCAGGATCTGCGGCAGGCCGGCGCGGAGGCGGTCATCCTCGGCTGTACCGAGATCGCCCTGCTGGTTGGGCAGTCACAGACACAAGTTCCGCTCTATGACACGACCGCGATCCATGCCGCTGCCGCGGTCAGTTTCATCCTCGACGACTGAGCAGGGTGGTGCCGGGCGGCGTTTCGGTTTCACTGCGCTGTCGGACCGCCAGAATGGCTGGGCAGTGGCCCGGGGCTCACTCCACCAGGCGATAACGGGTTCGGCAGTAGCGGCAGCTGGCCTCGTCCCCGATTTTTTTCAACGGGATGACGACACGCGGATGCAGGCCGGTGGTCGGGTCGTCCGTTCTCGGGCAGGTGAGTGGCAGATCGTCTTTACTCACGGTGATGACAGGTGACGACAGTGCATCAATTTGCGTTTCCGGCTGTGTCATTTTATCTCCATTGGTTAGGCAGGATCGGGAGGCCGGATGTCGGTGAACAGCTGGGGACATCCCGATAACCGACGGATTTTACCTCAAAAACGGCCTTTGGATGAAGGTTGAACGATGCGGCCGGTGGGACGTTTTTTTAAAGGCGTTGTCCCGGTTATCTGCTGCTATAGTATTGGCCTAATCGTTAGGTGGAGCCAGCGGCTGAGGATTTTGCGGATGGAAAGACGGGTTCCCGGCTATTGCGCACTCTGTATCTCACGTTGTGGCTGCATCTCCACGGTGCGTGATGGCCGGCTGGTGGCGGTCGATCCCGATCCCGCGCATCCGACCGGAAAACACCTCTGTATCAAGGGGCGCACCGCGCCGGAGTGGGTGAACAGCAGCGAACGTCTGCTGACACCACTCAGGCGGACCCGGGCGAAGGGGGCCGCCGACCCCGGCTGGCAGCCGATCAGCTGGGATGCGGCACTCGATAGCATCAGCGCGCACCTGCGGCGGCTCGCCGCCAGTGCGGGACCGGAGAGCGTGGCGTTCTCGGTGACCACGCCCAGTGGTACCGGCATCGCCGACAGCTTCAACTGGATCAACCGGCTGGCCCATGCCTACGGTTCGCCCAATACCGTCTTTGCCACGGAAAACTGCAACTGGCACAAGGAGTTCACCCCGAGGTACACCTGGGGTGGGGGCATCGGCATGCCCGATTATGAACAGACCGGCTGCATCCTGCTGTGGGGATTCAATCCCACCACCGCCTGGCTGGCCCAGGCCGATCGGGTGCGACGGGCCAAACGCCGTGGCGCCAGACTGGTGGTGATCGATTGCCGGCGGGCGGGGCTGGCCGCGATGGCGGACCAGTGGTTGCGGGTTCGCCCCGGC
>JACDJA010000134.1_pt1 | contig 100907 bp, 101 predicted proteins | sample 7449241 | NCBI WGS metagenome assembly JACDJA01 (sample SAMN14253289, study PRJNA609438) | sludge metagenome | isolation source: initial anaerobic sludge | collected 2018-12-20 | reverse complement strand
TAAGTATCTGACAAACATAAAACCAAAGATAAAAAGACAAATTAACACCCAGAATCAAAATCACTAAAACCACATAAACCTTATTGTCAGAATGTTACAACAACGCCTTGATTGGAATCTATAAATGTGCGGAAGTCAGGATAAAGTGGCGCAAGAACAGATGAAGGATTTTGGCGGAATGCTATCTTTTGCCACCAAAGGCAACCATCTTGAAGAGGCGATACGGATTGTGGAAAGACTTAAAATTTTCACCCTGGCAGAGAGTTTGGGCGGAGTGGAGAGCCTGGCAGGCCATCCCGCAAGTATGACCCATGCCAGTATTCCAAAGGAAATACGGGAGCGGTCTGGAATTCTTGATTCCTTGATACGGTTGAGCGTGGGTATAGAAGATGTGGAGGATCTTATCGCAGATTTACGCCAGGCCTTAGACTGAATTTTAAACCCATTTTTCTTCGGAAGGGAAAAATTATTTCCAAATAAGAACGATTCTCATCGATTTTGGTATCATTTTCCTAGCGATTTTTTTCAAATAATTATTGTTATCATCTTTGGGAAGGTACTTGAATTTACCTACAGATTCATTTCACCTAAATAATAAACCGGAGGTTACCGCATTAATCTGGGGAGAAAAATGCACACCTCCGGTTTTTTTTGGAAAGGAACGTATCTTAATCGATATAATAAATATAGCCTATATTCAGCCAATACACCCAATCGTTTGCTTTGTTTTCCGGCACCGGGGTATTGCCATTGTTCTTCAGGCTTGGGTTTAGGCCATCCATATAATCGGTAAAGTAATAATGCCATCTACTGTCCAGCATTAAATCGCTAAGAGGGGAAAGTTTATATCGAATTCCGATACCCCCAACCACGGCCCAGGTGGACCCGGGATCTTGCTGAAAGGAATTGTAATATTTGTCGGGAGTGGAGATGGGACTGTTCAAAGGCCCCAGAGAGGAGGTAACTTCGGGGTCATAATGAACCCAGTGGACTCCAAAACTAAGAAAGGGTGCAATTTTATACCCTCCCGCGGCAAAATCACGGATGCTCAAAGGAAAATATTCAAGTTGCGAACCCAGTTCGATCACTGTGGTGGTGCCTTCCATGGCCCTTAACTGATCGGCAAACAAAGAGGTTTTGTCTGGTAGCACCCATTCGCCGTAATGCTCCAGGCTTGTTTTGTGGTAATCGATCTCGTTCCTCAACTTAAAATGGTCGTTAAAATAGGTGTCGCGGGTATAGCAGTTGCAATCGGCGCGATAAGAAAAGTTAAGGTAATGTATTAGGCCCACGCCTATTCCCGTGTTTTTGGCATTGGTCTCAAAGTTATTGCGCTGCCCGAAATCGGAATAGAAGGCCACCGGCCCGGTAATTATCCCCACCTCGTGCGAAAATCCAAACTGACTGTAAATACTCTGGCTTACAAAAAAACAATTGAAAAATACCAACAGCAGAATTCTGGTATTCATGAAAGGAGGGGTTTAGGTTGAGACATAACAAATATATAAAAACATAATTAACGCGGAAATTTAGTGAAATCTATTTATAGTTTTTGGTTTTCTTCCCATTAATGCCATTCCGTTGTACAAATCCCTAAACTCCTTTTAAGGGTTATCCCGCAATAAATATTATTTTAGCGTGTTTATAAACCTAAATTCTCCCTATGGGTCGAAAGATCGCTTTGTTGTTGCTTGTGGTAAGCTTTATGGCCTCGGGCCAAAATTATAAGGATCGCTGGACCGGCCATTTCTCGTATGTTTCGGTAAAGGATATCGTCTATGGCGACAACAAGGCTTTTGTAGCTGCCGAAAACGCCGTCTTCACCTATGATCTTTCCACGGGAGAAATAAACACCCTCTCTACAGTGGATGGCCTATCTGGCGAGTTTATCACCGCCGTGCATTACAGTGAAGAGTTTAAATTGTTGGTGATAGGTTATAAAAATGGGCTGATCAATATTGTGAAAAAAGATGATCAGAATATTCTGAAGGTTGTCGATATTCTGGAGAAGCAGACCATTCCCCCGGACCGAAAGGGCATAAACCATTTCAAGGAGTATAACGGAAAGTTGTACATCGCCACGGAATACGGAATTTCGGTGTATGATCTGGCCCGATTGGAATTTGGCGATACCTATTTTATTGGCGATGGAGGAAACCAGATAAATGTGCTGCAGACTACGATAAAAGAGCCTTATATTTTTGCCGCCAGTGAGGCCGATGGGCTGCGCAGGGCCATGGTGAATGACGACAACCTGATTGACTATCAAAATTGGACTACAATCCTGGGTGGTGGATTTCGGGCCATGGAACGCCTGGGCGACGAGCTTTACGCCTCCAACCGTTCCAATACTATCCTGCGCTTCACCGAAAATGGCAATACTACGGCGGTGCAAAATTTTCCGAATAACGTACAGAGTTTTAAACTCAACGAGGAGAAACTTACCATTACCACTTCCAATTCGATAAATGTTTTTTCCCCTGGCTATGTTCCGGAAGCAGCCATTTCCAGTGTCCAAGGCTTTGACCTGGAACTGCTAACCGGAAATGCCATTGGACAGTTGGCATTTTTGGGCACGGCGAACGACGGCCTGCTGATCGTCCCTTTCGGAAGCAACCAGCCAACGCAAATATTGCCCAACGGCCCAATAAGAAACAGACCCTTTGCCTTAGACGCTACTCCCGGGCAATTGTGGGTTTCTTATGGCGAAACCACTTTAACTTACAACCCTTATCCCTTGTCAAAATTTGGGGTCAGTCATTTAAAAGATACATTGTGGAGCAATATTTCGTATAAGGAATTGGTCAATTCGGTCAATGGCGAACCTACCGATCTGATGAAGGTAACCATCAATCCCGACAGCCCCGAGGAAGTGTTTATGAGCTCTTTTCAAAAGGGTCTGTTGAAAATAGTGGAGGAGGAACCGGTAATTTTATACGATGAAACCAACAGTCCCTTGGAGAGGGTAATGATAACCACGCCCCAAGGTCAGGCGGATGCGGGAATAAGAATTTTTGGGTCGCAATTTGACAAAGAAGGTAATTTGTGGCTTGTACAAAGCAAGACCGATGAGGGATTGATAAAACTCTCGCCCAGCGGACAGTTTTCAAAAGTTGATCTCTCCAATTTTTTGGATCCTCTCGCAGAGTTGGCTCTCACCCAGTTGGTCATCACCCGGGAGAATTATATATTTTTCGGATCTTACTTCAACGGACTTTTGGGCTATGATCCCCGTTCGGGAAAAATCAACAAACTCAGGGAGGGAGCCGGAAATGGCAACCTGCCTTCCACCGGCGTTTCCGCCTTGGCAGTAGATGCCCAAAACCGGCTGTGGATAGGAACGGCACGCGGCCTTCGCGTATTTTACAATCCCGGCAGTTTTTTCCAGGAAGGCGTATTGGCCGACTCACAGCCCATTATTATCCTGGAGGATGGAGTAGCGCAAGAGCTGCTCTACCAGCAGAGCATCACCTCTATTGTGGTGGATGGCTCCAACAATAAGTGGATTTCTACGGCCAGTTCGGGCGTATTTTACCTTTCCGCAGATGGACAGGAAACCATTTTGCGATTTACAAAAGACAATTCTCCCCTTCCTACCAATAACGTGCAGGACATTGCCGTAGATCCGTTTTCGGGCGTGGTTTATTTTGCCACTACCCAAGGCCTGGTGGCATATAGGGGTACCGCCACCGCGCCGGGTGACAATTTGCAAAACCTGCATGCTTTTCCCAATCCGGTGCGACCTGGATTTTCGGGAAATGTAACCATCGATGGACTTACCGCCCGGGCGAATGTGAAGATAACCGATATCACCGGAAATTTGGTTTTTGAAACCACTTCACAAGGAGGAAGCGTGCTGTGGGACACCACCGCTTTTGGCAGATATAAAGTGCGTTCTGGCGTATATCTGGTGTTGGTTACAAGCGAAGATTACACGGAAACGAAGGTCTCAAAAATCATGATTATCCGCTGATGATCGTCAACACCCAAGCCCTTGTGTTTTCGGCGATCAAATATTCGGAAGCTGATCTGATTGTTTGCTGCTTTACCGAATCGCACGGAATAAAATCGTATTTGCTGCGCAATGTCCTGAAGGCGAAAAAGTCGAAGATAAAGGCTTCCTATTTTCAACCGCTCACCCAACTGGAATTAGTGGCCACCCACAAAAACAAGGGAACATTGGAATATATTCGGGAAGTAAAGGTTGCTTATCCCTATAAAAGTCTTCACACCGATATTACAAAAAGCAGTGTGGTAATGTTTTTGGCCGAAATTTTAAAAAATTGCATTCGCGAGGAAGAGCCCAATCCACTGTTATTTCAATTTCTCCAGCAATCCTTGCAATGGCTGGACCACAGTAAAAATTCGGCAAACTTTCATATTTATTTCCTGTTGCGCCTGAGCGACTTCCTCGGCTTTTATCCCGATGCCAGCCAACTGGAACTTCCTTACTTCAACATTCAGGAGGGAAATTTCCAATTGGACAAGGCCGATGGTTACTGCGTGGAAGGAACGGCTGTGGAAAACCTGAAAAAATTCTTTGCCACCTCCTTTCCGGAAATGGAATCGGTAAGGCTCAGCCAAAAAGCCCGGGCCGAACTGGTGGAACTGCTTCTCGATTATTACCACTACCACGTACAAGGTTACCAACGGCCCAAATCGCTGGATATTCTACATCAATTATTTCGATAGTAGATACCATTTTTGGCTTAAGGTTCTGTTAACCGAATGGGATTTCTTTTAAAGAATAATTAATTTAGAGGCAAAACTCATATTATGGATACAAACAGACTTTCACCGGAAATTTTAGACGTATTGAACAAGCAGGTTACCAAGGAGGCGCATGCGGCACAAATATATCTTTCGTATGCTATCTGGGCAGACAGCGAAGGGTATTCGGGAGTAGCGAACTTGCTATATCGGCACTCGGGAGAGGAGCGCGACCATATGATGAAGGTAATCCAATATATACAGGAGCGGGGAGGTAAGGCAAAAATCACCGAACTGAAAGCCCCTCCAAAAGATCCACAAAATCTTCAGGAATGTTTTAATAATATCTTTGAGCATGAAGTAAACAATACCAAGGCTATCTACTCTATAGTTGACACCGCTTTTGAGCAAAAGGACTGGGCCACCTGGAATTTTGCCCAGTGGTTTGTCAAGGAACAAATAGAGGAAGAAACCCTGGTAATGGATTTACTGGACAAATTGAAAGTAGCCGGTGGCCCGAAAGCGTCAAACGAATCCTTGCTTTATCTGGACACCAAAATTGGCCAAAAGGAAGACGAAGCCGATATGGCACGCGATGCCACCGTGGAAGAGCCGTAATCTACTTTGTAAGATCTAGCTGAAGGTGTTCATAAACTCCTTTTCCCAACTTTTTTTCGTCCACAGATTCAAATCCCAATGCCGAATACAACCGTTTGGCCTTGGGATTCAATAAATCTACCAGCAATCCTATTTTGGAATGGCCTTCCGCACGTGACTGGGCTATCATGGCCTGCAAAAGCTTTGAGCCTATTCGCTTGCCTTGGAATGAGGGATATACCGCCACGGTATCAATATATATTTCACCCGTCATGGTTTCGTCTTCTATGGAAATATTGCTTACACCATACTGCCGGGATATGTATTCCAGAAAAGGTGGTCTGTATTGGGGGAGGAGGCTTCCGTTATAGGCGATGATGGATCCGGCAATTTCACCGTTGTCCTCATACACCAGGGAGTGCTCATAACTGTACTGATTGGCTGGCCGTTGAAAAAAATATTCGAATAGCGGAAGGGCCAGGGCAGGATTGTCGGTATTGGCAAAGGTACAGGCCAAATCTTCCATGGCCTGCACGATCAACGGGGCCACGGCCTTGTAATCTTCGGGTTTGCCTTTTCTTATGTGGGTGTCCATGGCACAAATTTAATACAAATCAAGTTTTGGAAAAAAAGTCTGTATTGTCCGGAAAAGGAAACAAGGCCGTCGACGCTACAAAAACCTGCGTGAAATTCCGGCAGACAAGGCCAAGACGCAGAACACCGAAAATGTGACCTCTAAAATTTAAAAAGGATTTGAAATTATGGCACTTCGATTTGGACTTCCAACTGATCTATTTCCTTTAGGAACTCTAATCGGAATGGCTTTTATCATACCACACATACACTACAAACAAAATCAAACTAACCGCAGAACCCCAAAGCAATCCCGATTCCAGGGTTTGCACATTTTCTCCTGTCAATGCCAGCAACAAGGTGAGAGGAGCGATTCCAAACAGGGTAGCGGCCATAAATCTCCAATACCCCATTTCCAAAATCCCAGCGACAAAGCTTATGGCATCGTTGGATAAAAAGGGATTCAGACGGGTGAGAAAAACGGACCAAAAGCCATAGTTTTCTAAAAAATTTCCTACTTTTTTTGTGGTTTTCTCTCCCAGCAATTTGGCTACCCTATTCACTCCCAAAAGTTTTCCCAGCCAAAATCCCACTGTGGAGGCGACAAAAATGGCAATAAAAATAATCACACTGCCCCAGAGTGGGCCATATGCCAGTATGGTCACTGCCATCAAAAGCACGGAAGGTATTACCAGAAGGAACATTTGCACTACCATCGCCAGGATCAGCACCACAGGTCCAAGCCATCCAAAACCTTCTACCCAGGTGGCAATGCGCTTTTCGTCCTTGCTGGTAAGAATGTCCCAGGCGGTATTAAAAAATTGTTCTACGGAAGGAACGCTAAAATAACTTATGGCCGCGAGTGCCAATAGGAAAAGCGAGAGGTAAAGCGGAATTTTGCTCTTTGAAGTTTTTGCTTGTTTTATTTTTTCCGAATTATTCACCCAGTGCTACCTCGAGGATATTGGCTCCCATTTTTTTCCCTTCATTGGAAATATACAACTTTCCCGCTGGGGAAAAAATAATTCCTTCCGGCTGATTGAAATCTGTTTTTGCCAACTTGATCAAGTCTGTGGGCGTGCCTTGGGAATCCAAAAGGAGCAACTGCCTGTTTTTGCCGTCTATTATATACATGGCATTGGTTTTAGGATGAATGGCGATATCGGCGGGATTGAAACTGTAGAATTCGTTATCCTTTTTTTCCTTTCTGAAGATTTCATCGGAATAAGATAGATAGAGAATAGGATGGGGATCCAGCTTTTTCTTCTTCAGGTCAAAAGCGTAGATTCCTATCTTTTCCTTTTCAGATAAATCCATATCCTTTGGCGCCAACAGAAGTCGGTGGTGTTCCTTGTCGAAAGTAAGACACTCCATATTATTCCTTTCGGAAAATGGGGTGGAGTGTGTTTTCACCACTGGGTTGTCCTGCAGATAGTTTTGCACTTCAAAAAGTTTTCCATCGCTGCGCAGTATATACATAGTGTCATCTACCAGGGCAATGCCCTCATAATCGCCGCCACCGGCAAAATCTATCTTGCGATCTATTTTGCGTTTTTCAAGGTTGTAAACAAAGATTATCCCGTCTTCATCTTGTACGCAGGCCAACAAGTTGGGGGCAATCCAGGTAATTCCTGAAACCTCTTCCAGTGCCTTGGGCAGCTCCCATTCCCGTACTATTTTATATTCGCCGGTTTGCCGTGGGCTCATTGGGCTGTCAAAGGCCATCCATAAAATGCTTACCAGCAATAGAACGCCAGCGATGATGGAGATGGAAATGATGTTTTCGTTGTTGCGCAATTTCATCAGTTCCAGTATTTAATATCGTTCAACTTATTTCCCAAACTGTCCAATACCATTTTCTTATCGGTCAAAAAACCGTCTATCTCTATTTGGTAGAAGGAAGTTGTGGTGTTCTGCACGCGTTCCAGATCGCCGTATTCAGCGTTGGGAAATTCGCTTGCCAATACATTTTTAAGAGCCTTCGGAAGCGCGCTTCTATCCACATCGTACTTGTGAAGGATCAAGCCGCCTTGGCTATCGATCCGTGCTTTGTGATCGATATTGTCCACTTCAAATTCCACTTCAAACGCGTCGCCAGAGGTTTCCCATTCCACGTCTCTTGCATGGCGAAATTTTTCCTTGAAGGTGTTTTCCACCACCGAAGGCACTTCGGAATAGGGAATATCATTGTCGCAGCTTAGGGTGAGAAAAAGAATGAATATGGATAGCAGGGTTTTCATCGTTGGCATTTATTTTTATTCCAAAGATGAAGGACGATTCTGTAAAGAAATGGGAAAGTATTCTATCGATTCCAAGACAAGGTAAAAATGTGTTTCCCCTCATCATACGAATATTTTAAAGAAAACCCATATTGCTCCGCAATAGAAAGGGCAATGGAAAGTCCCAATCCGGTGGATTGATCATTGCCGCCAAATTTTTGGAATCGTTGGAACAAAAGTTCGTCATTCAGCGGCCCTTGGATGGAGGGATTGCTTATTTTAAAAAATCTTGTGGAAAGTTTCATCTCTATTGTTCCTCCCGGCTGCCCGTAAAGAATTGCGTTCTTGAGCAGATTTGAAAAGAGGATATAAGCCAAATCTGGATTGATATCAATTAAAGGAGACTGGTCAACGGAAAAATCGATGGATAGGTTCTTGTGTGCTGCCATTTCAGAAAAATTTGAAATTACCTGCCGAACCAGCTTTTCAATAGCAACTTTTTCACTTTCGGAAAACTGTTCGTTTTCAATTTTTGAAAGCAGGAGGAGCGAGCGGTTAAGCCGTGTTAAACGCTCGAGATTTTCCAGGATTCCCTGTAGCTGGTGTGCCTGCTCTTCCGAGAGGTTGTCGTGGTCAAAAAGCATCTCCAGGTTGTTGATGGCAATGGAAAGCGGGGTCTGTAGTTCGTGGCTGGCATTTTCTATAAACTGTTTTTGGTTTTCATAAGATGCCTTGGTCTTCTCCAGTAATTTTTTCACGCTTTTGTTCAGGAAATCAAACTCTTCAATCTGGGTGGGGGTATAATCAATAGGTTGTTTTGCTTCCAATTTGTAATGGCGCAGTTGGGCCATAAGATTATAGAACGGTTTCCAAGCCTTCCGCAGAAAGAAATTGTTGATCAGTAAAATGCTGAGGACCAAGGCGGCGTACAATATAATGGTGTAAAACAACAGATTTTCTATCTGGTCATCTTCTTCCACCATGGAAGTGGCCAATTTGATTTTATAATATCGGTCGCCACTTTTAAAAATACTTTCCAAAGTGCGCACGGGCTCATAGTCTTCCTCGTTTACCATATACATTACCGTGTCCTTATAAGTGTCCTTAAAGCTGGGATAATCTTTAAAATCCACGGGTTCTATGGTGTAGAGATATTCATCCATCAAATCTTTGGTGAGCAGGGTGCTGTCCTTTTGCGCCCTGGCAATGAGCACCATTTTCCGGTTGTCCAGGCCATCGTCTATGCTGTCGTAAATCTCTTCAAACATGGCGTAATAAAAAATTACCGCCCATACGGAGATGAGCACCAAGAGGATGATGGAAAAATAGGTGGTGGTGTAGTTGAGAAGTTTCAAGCCTCCAAAAGTTTATACCCTATGCCATAGATGGCTTTTATAACCAGAGAGGAACCGCTGCCTTCCAGTTTCTTGCGCAGGTTTTTAATTTGCGAATAGATAAAATCAAAGTTGTCCGTTTGGTCTATATGGTCTCCCCAAACGTGTTCGGCCAAGGCTGTTTTGTTCACCAATCGGTTTTTGTTTGAAATGAGATATAAAAGAACATCGTATTCCTTTCTGTTTAGCTCCACTGGATTTCCTTGGATTGTGAGGGAGCGGCTGTTAAGGTCGAGGGTACTATTGCCAACGGTAATTTCGTTGGAACCGTCAAAATGTTTTCGGCGCAGTACGGCTTTTACCCTGGCGCGCAATTCGGCCATGTGGAAGGGCTTGGGCAAATAGTCATCGGCGCCCAGGTTTAAGCCGGTCAATCGGTCGTCCAGCGAATTTTTTGCCGAAAGAATTATTACCGAATCTTCCAAATTGTATTGCTTTATCTTTTGCAGAAGGTCCAGGCCATTGCCGTCGGGAAGGCCAATATCGAGCAAAATACAATCATAGGAATACACCCCTATGCGGTCTGTGGCCTCGCGAAAATTTTTTGCGCTTTCCACCACATAGCCTTCTTCCTCCATCACGGTGGCAATGTTTTTGAGCATTTGCGGTTCGTCTTCCACGATTAAAATTTTCATTGTTTTGGTGTTGTGGGTTAAAGAGGCTATTTCTGCCTTAGTGAAATTTCCGATAAAAATAAGGGGCAATCTTGTAAAGAAATGGGATTGAGGGGCTAATTTCAAAGAAAAAATTTTCCTAAAGCCTAAGCTTTCCCATATTCTTCCAGATTTGTGTTATTTCTTTGAGGAAATTTAAAAAAGTAATTATGAAAACGATCACAATTTTTGCCGTGGTACTCTTTGCCACCAGCTTTGCCGTAGCGCAGGATTTAAGAGTAAATGAAGTGCCCACTGCCGTACAAAACGCTTTTTCTTCGGAAAATTCCAACGTCACCGGCGTGGAATGGGAAAAAGAAATGGACAATTACAAGGTGGAGTTTTATGTAAAGGGCCAGGAACACGAAATTTGGTATTCCCCGCAGGGTAAAGTACTAAAGAAAGAGCAGGAACTTATGGCATCTGATTTACCGGCCGCTGTAGCCTCTGCCATTTCCTCCAAATATTCCGGTTATCGCGTGGACGATGTAGAAATGAACTGGATGGCCGGCAACACCACCTATGAGGTGGAGCTTGAAAAAGGGCGCGAGGAACTGAAGGTAGTCTTTGACGCCAACGGAAAAGTGGTGAGTGAACGCCGCGATTAATTAACCGTTTTTCACCCTGAAGTAGTTTTTTGGTACAGACTTCTTAAAAGCCATTCCGCAATTTGAATATTTCTTCCATTGTGGAATGGCTTTTTGCGCAAGCACATTCTGAATTCCTGGAATAAAATTTTGACCGTCGTTTCAGCGATTGCCTTAGCCAATGACAAGACCTCTCCGGTATTTATTTTTTAACTTAGGCTATTTTTAACGTATTGATGGTGTGAGTTTCGTAAATTTAATTTCGTGAAACATTATACCGAACCGTAAAAAAAAAGACCATGGAAAAAGGAAAAGACAAGGATGGGCGCAAACGTCCCCAGCAACGGCCCGAGGATCCGGTAAAGCACAATGCGCAACAAGAACGGGAATACAGGGAGCAGAAACACGGCAAAGACGAACACATTAAAGACAGGGTAACCAAAGAGGAGGCCATAGACGAGTATGCCGATATGGAGGATGACAAGGTAAAGAAGAAAAAAGAGGAAGAATAGATATTTTCCCCACCCTTTTTAAAAAAGTTATTCTTTTACGAACTGGCTGCTTCCTGCAAAGAATCGCAATTTTGGGATTATTGACTGCGTTGTGGTTGGCGAAAAGAATCGCTATCTTCCCTTTTTAAATGTGAAGAATATGAGCAGAGGTTTTGTAAAGGAAGAAGATCAAGAGGAGGCTCCCATAATTCCACCCAGAGCTGCCCTGCCGGAAGGAGTTATTAACTATGTAACCCCCACAGGAATGGAATTGCTAAAGGAAGAGCGGGAACAATTGGAGGAAGAAAGAGCCAATCTCACATCCACCGACGAGGCAGAACGACGGCGCGATCTTGCTGTGATTAACGGAAAGCTCAACCTTTTGCAGGAACGGCTGGCTTCTGCGCGAATTTTAGATCCTGCCCAACAACCCACAGAGGAAGTCCGTTTCGGGGCAAAGGTCACCTACCGCATGAAATCCAATAATTCCACTACCACCTTCCAGATTGTCGGGGTAGATGAGGCGGATATAAAACAGAAAAAAATAGCATTCGTCGCCCCCATCGCCGTGGCCATTACCGGCCATAAAGTTGGCGATACGGTAGATTTTCACCTGGGAAAGGAAGTGCGGAAACTGGAAATCCTTAAAATCGAATACTGAAACGGACCCTTTCCGGTCGCGATGGTATCCATCCACACCTTAGTCTTCCATCCGCTCAAAGTCCAAATCCTGATAATCATAGCTAAAATCGGTCAATGGCGAAATGGGTTTCATGACAAAGCCCTGCGCCTTGCCGTTTATGTCCAGTCGAAAATTCACAAAGGCATCGGCTTTCAGTGCCCGATCATTCCATCTTACCACAAAGGTTGTCCCTTTGTAGTAGACCATTTTCCCGGTTAAATCGGAAGACTTTTCCGCAGCGAAATTCAATCCGTCCTTGGTAACCGAAATATTGACTTTTCCAAACCACGGATCGTTGTATACCCCTGCGTACGCTTCCAAATTGGGTTTGGGGCTCTTGCTCTTTATCTGGGCCTGTATATCCTCTTCCAGTTTTGACACTATACTGTCTTCCCGTTTTTCGGCAGCCAATCTGCGTTCGTTGTATTCCTTTATTCTGTTTTCACCCTTTATCCCAAAATAGCCATCTTTAATGGAGTTGGTAATGGCAGAAAAGGCGGCGCCCGATTGTTGGTTTGTCAGCACGATTATTCCCAGGTCCAATTCGGGGATCATGGTCACCTGGCTTACAATTCCCAAAAGGCCACCGGTATGTCCTACCTGAAAATATCCGTTTACGTCACTGAGAAACCATCCCAATCCATAAGCGGAAAAATGGGTATTATACGGGCCTTTTCCCGATTTTATCAGCGTTTGTGGCGACCACATTTCTCGGTGTTCTTTTTTGCTGAAGAGGCTATCCTTCAGTTGGGGGCCGTATTTTCCTTTGTGCAATTGTGCCTGCACCCAAGTAGCCATGTCGTTGATGGAGGTGTAAATTCCCGCTGCAGGGGTAGCGATTTGGGTAAAGGTATTTGTGGTAATTTCCAATTTTCCATCAACAGGAGCATGGCCGTCAATTCGGTTGGGATCTGCCTCTATTTCAGGAATGGAGAGCTTTGATCGTGTCATTTTCAGTGGCTGGAAGAAGTTGTCTTCAATGTATTTGTCATAAGGAATTCCAGATACCCGTGCTACAATTTCACCCGCGACTATATATAAAAGATTGTCATAATCATATTTTGAGCGGAAGGAGGATACAGGTTTCAAAAAGCGCAGGTTGTGTATCATCTCTGGTAAGGTGGTGGTATTGCTTGCAGGAAAGACCATCAGATCGCCCGCGCCCAGGCCCAGGCCACTGCGATGGGTCACCAGATCGCGTACGGTAAATTCATTGGTAACATACGGATTGTACAGTTTAAATTCTGGAATTATCTCTTGTACGGGGGTATCCCATTTCAATTTCCCCTTGTCTATCAGTTGTGCCAGGGCAGCAGTGGTAAAGGCCTTGGTGTTTGACGCTACGCCAAAGAGGGTATTTTCGTTTACGGGAGCCTCAGTTTTTATGGACCGGATGCCATATGTGTTTTTATGGTAAATCTTTCCATCTTTGATTACGGCTACGGCCATTCCGGGAACATCAAAGGTTTCCATGGTTTTTTGCACCAGACTGTCAATCTGTTTTCCGCTGAGGGCTTGGGAAATGCTGGGTTGCGAAAAAACGACAGCCAGGGAAAAGACGATAATTCTCAAAACGCATATTTTCATAAGAGATGTAAATAGTGATGGGTCAAAGATATTAATTATTGCACTTACATTTTCTTCAGTTATTTCTAAAGCTTCTTTAGGATTCATTCCAATAATAACTATCGGGATACGGTCTTTTCCCAAAGATGGCTGTGCCCACGCGAATCATGGTGCTGCCTTCTTCAATAGCCAGTTCCAGATCGTTGGACATACCCATGGAGAGTTCTTCGAAGGAAGCGTTGGGCAGTTGCAGTGCCATTGCTTTTTGTTGGATTTCCTTTAGCAATTTAAAACAATCGCGCACCTTGTCATCCTTGGAGGAAAGAAGGCCAATGGTCATCAAACCTTTTATGTGCAGCCGTGGTAGTTGGGAAACCGATTTTATAAATTCCAATGCCTTTTCGGGGGCAATTCCGAATTTGCTCTCTTCATAAGAGGTGTTTACCTGAATGAAAATATCCAAATCGCGGGAGTCAAATTCGCAGCGGGCATGGAGTTTTTCTGCCAATTTGAGCCGGTCCACAGATTGCACCACATCGGCAAATTTCAGTACGTACTTCACTTTATTGGTTTGCAGGTGACCAATGAGATGCCATTGGCAATCGTTGTGTTTTAGGTCTTCGTATTTTTCCTTGGCTTCCATGACCTTGTTTTCGCCCAGGAGGGTATGGCCGCAATCAATGGCCTGCTGAATTTTTTCTGCGGAAACGGTTTTGGTGGCCAAGAGCAATTTTACTTCTTTCGAATTCCTTCCCGAGATGGCGCAGGCTCGGTCAATGCGCTCTTGAATTAAACCCAGGTTGCTCGCTATCGTGTTTTCCATGGATGCAAAAGTATAAAAATCCGCCAGGTGATTTAGAGTGCGAATTTTAAACGAATAAAAAAGGTTGTTCGGGGGCCTTTCAGAAATTATAATCTTTTAATAAAAAGTCTTTTGCCCGCTCATTTTCTTCTTAAATTTGAAGGTATATGATTGCAGCGATTACCCTCTTTCTCGTCGTAAGCCTCTCGGCCCTGATTACCAAGATTGCCTCCATAGCCTTGGCACATACGGGCCTATCCACAGACAGTGCCAAATTTCAGGCCCGCTCGGCATATACCGGAGTGGGATTCAGCACTTCCGAATCGGAAAAAATCGTCAACCATCCCGTGCGCAGAAAAATCATCTATTCCCTGATGCTCATCGGGAATGCGGGGATCGTAACGGTAATGTCGTCTTTGATTCTCACCTTTGTGCTCCCCAATACCCTGGCGTCAAAACTCTATGGATTGCTTATCGTGGTGGTAGGCATGGTCTTGGTCTGGATGGCCATCAGAAGCCAATGGCTCGATAGGGTGCTCTCTAGGATCATCAACAAAATGCTGCAGCGATACACCAACATCGAAATATTGGATTTTGCCGCCGTGCTTCACCTAAAGGACGATTATCGAATCAGCGAGATTAAGATCGATGCCGATAACTGGATGGCCAACAAAACCCTGCAGCAAATGCAGTTGCGGCATGAAGGAATCACCGTCCTGGGAATTGATAGAGACGATTTTGATTATCTGGGATCGCCCGGAGGCCAATTTGAAATCCTACCCGGCGACGTGGTTACCCTATACGGAAAAGCTGAAAAAATACGCGATCTTTCCCGAAGGAAAAAAGATTACAAGGGAGAAAGACAACACCAAAAATCAATTAAGGAAGAGGTGCGCAGAAAGGAGGAAAAGGAGCAAAAAATAATTCACCCCGACAAACCCCCAGAATAAGTGCGCTTATTTCGCGCTAACTACCCGCCAATTGCATGACCGCAAAACTCACCAATCCCGTTCTGTATTTAATGAGCATCTCGGCCGGATTGGTGGTGGCAAATCTTTATTACAATCAGCCTCTGCTCAATCAAATTGCCAATACCTATGGCGTTTCGGAATCGGCGGTAAGCAATGTGGCGCTCAGCACCCAATTGGGCTACGCCTTCGGATTGCTCTTTATTATTCCCTTGGGAGACAAGATTTCAAACCACCGCATCCTGAAATGGGATTTTTTGTTGATGATTCTTTCCCTTCTTGCCGCTGCCCTTTCTCCGTCGCTCTTTATTTTGATAATCAGCAGCTTCTTTATTGGCTTCACCTCCTCCCTGCCGCAATTGTTTGTTCCCATGGCCGCACAATTGAGCGATGATGCGAATAGAGGCCGTGCCATAGGAATTGTTATGAGTGGTTTGCTCATAGGAATTCTCGGCAGCAGGGTAATCAGCGGCTATATAGGCGAACAATTGGGCTGGCGCGTTATGTATTTTGGGGCCACGGGGTTAATGGCGATACTGTTTGCCACCCTGCATTTTGCCCTTCCTAAATTGCACCCTCATTTTTTAGGAAACTACGGCAGTTTGTTGAAATCTATTTGGCATTATTTTAAAACAGATGCCTCCCTGCGGTTGGCGGCCTTACGTGGAGCATTGGCTTTTGCCGGCTTAAGCGCATTCTGGACTGTCCTGGTCTTTTTAATGGAGGATAATTTTGGATATGGGAGCACGGTGGCCGGACTTTTCGGACTATTGGGAATAGCCGGTGCCCTAGGTGCCACGGTAGTGGGAAAGCTCAGCGACAGGGTGAACAGAAATAAAATAATAATCTTTTCGGCCGGATTGATAATCGTCTCTTGGATTATATTTATTTTTTCAGCGCATTCACTTTGGGGGTTGATTTTGGGAATTGTCTTGGTAGATTTGGGATTGCAGGCTCTCCACATAACCAACCAAAATATTATTTTTTCCAAAAACCCCGAAGGGCGAAATAGGGTAAACACCGTTTATATGGTATCTTTTTTTATAGGAGGTTCCATAGGTACCTCTTTGGGAGCAATAGCCTGGGAAAATTTTCAATGGGTAGGTGTCTCGGTGTTGGGATTGTTTCTTTCCGTTCTCATTCTCCTGTTTCATCTCCTTTTCGCCAAGAAGAAAATACATTAGCTTTCTCACAAAACCTCAAGGTTTCATTTCAATTTTAGGATCGTAAGTATCTGATTAAATAATTTAAAAAAAGTCAGCCTTATGTCTTACGTCTATGATCCTTAGTTTTTTTACTGTTTCACAAAACGAACTGTAGAAGTCTGTGAATTCGAATTCAACTTCACCAAATAAGTTCCGCTGGCCAAAGAAGAAACATTAATCTGTCCCTTGTTTTGAATTTCAGAGCTGCCCACTTTTTTACCCAGCATATCGTAAATTTCAACTTGGTAGGTTGAAGCTGCGTCGGTCATTTCTATGGACAACTGCTCGCGAGCTGGGTTAGGATAGAGACGGAATTCAGCATTTTGAAAGTCTTCTGTTCCCACTGTTTCGTCATTCAGGAAACGGGCCACCTCAAATTCTGAACCTCCGCCACCGTATGAATACCCAGCCAAGATAATTTTGTTATCGGCCTGTAGGGCAATTGAATAACCATAGTCTTCACGCCCCATATTATCAAAGCTCACCATGCCATCACCATCAAATGTTGAATCCAAGTTGCCGTCGGTGTCAAATCGTACCATGGCCATATCAATTGTGCCCTGAGTTATAGTATAACCCATCAAGATAGGCTTACCATCTGCCTGCAACACCATGTCGTTAGCGTAGTTTGCACCGTCAACCAGACGAGCCGTAGCAACTCCAGAAGTGCCATAAGAAGTATCAAGACTTCCATCTGTATTCAATCTTGCTACAAATAGATCATGTCTCTGTTCCAGATTGGAAATCCATTTATGGCCCCCGATCAATATTTTTCCGTCGCTCTGTATTGCTATACCTTCACCAAAGTCGTTCCAGTCGCCAACATTGAAGACCACCTTCCCATCTGTTCCAAATGAATTGTCCACCGAACCATCTGCATTGAGTCGTGCAGCAGCAACTTGAAAGCGATTATCGCCATTCAACACAAAGCCAGAGATTACAATCTTTCCATCATCCTGGATGGCAAGATCGTCTGCATAGCTGGAAGCCCCGTCAAAGGGAAGAACTACCCAGCCATTAATTCCGAAAGTAGTGTCTAACGTGCCATCGGCAGTGATTTTTGCCACGGTATAATTATCGTCCTTATAACCTACCATCAATATTGTTCCATCGTCTAATAAAGCCATAGCCTCAGATGCTTCGGTTTCTGCTGTTTCAATGCGAAAAATACCATTGGTACCAAAGGTGTTGTCGAAGCTGCCGTCCTCATTGATACGTACCACGGCAAAATCACCGGACACATTGTCCCAGGTGCGACCACCTAAAAGAATCTTTCCATCTGGTTGTTGCGCCATGTCCATCACAAAGGACTTAACAGAACCAACAGGAAAGCGCAAGGTGCCTTGTTCCCCGAAGGAAGTATCCAAGGTTCCATCTTCGTTATACCTAGCAACGGCCATTTGGTAGGTGGCTGGAGTACCGGCAGAACCGGCCACTAAGATTTTTCCATCCGATTGTACCACAGTGGTTTCTGCCATATTGTAGTTGGAGTGAACCGCAGTGGTCACTACGCCATTGGTTCCGAAAGTGGGGTCCGGGGAGCCCGTTTGGGCGTGGCTCAATGTCAATGCTGCGGAAAGCAGTACTAAAGTAAAAAGTTTGTTCATAATAAAGGGTTTTAAATTTTTTTGCGAATGTATTACTTTTTCCTTCCTGGCCTTGGTATTTCCTCGGTTTAACATTTATGAGTCTGTAGGTATGGTATTCTGCGGTTTTGAATTATTTGATTATAAAAGGATGTAACACTCCATTATTGTCAATAACACAAAATTCCGAAGGTTAAATTGAGTTTCGCAATAAAAAACGGGCTTTTGAAGCAGGAAAATCCGGTTGTATTAATTTAACAAATCTTTAATATCTGTTTGGTTCGGTAATTTACGAACCAGCGGTATCTTTGCCGACCGCAATATCAAAAGGGTTGATGTTTGGAATATGGAAAGAAAGAACAGACTTATTGAAACCTTGGGAGTGCATTTGGAGCACAAGGAGCAATTGGCCCCGTTGGCTGCCCGCATTCTGGCGCATCTGGTCCTGAAGGGAAAGAAGGGGGAAACCTTTGAGAATCTCGTTTGTTACCTGCACGCGAGCAAGAGCACCATTTTTACGCATTTGACAAATCTTCAAGCCTCGCACAGAATTACCTATTATACCAAACCGGGCGATCGCAAGAAATATTTTATCCTAAGTCCGAATGCCTTGATCCGCTCCATGGATGAAATGATAAAGAATTGGAAGGAGGAGGGGGAAATCCACCGTGAAATAGCCGAATATAAAAAGGAGATAAACAAGGGACTGCCCGAGAATTCCGAAGAGCGATTTGATTTGGGCTTTCACCATGAATATCTCAATTTCCTGGAACAGGCTACCTCTCTAATGCAAAACCTTAAAACCCGATTAATTGAAAACCATAAGAACGATTAATTACATAAATATGAAAAACAAAGGATTCATATATCTGTTTTCCGCACTGGCGGGCTTCAGTTTATTTTTTACCAGTTGCGGCAATGATGGCCAACAGGGACAACAAGCTCCCCAGGCCATGCCTTATCCTGTGGTGACCGTGCCCTCTCAAACGGTTACCGCCTACGCAAGCTATCCCACCAGCTTGCAGGGAACAGTGGACAGTGAGGTACGTGCCAAGACCTCGGGCTACATTACCGATGTGCTGGTAGATGCGGGGGAAAAGGTAAGAAAAGGGCAGACTCTTTTTAAGTTGGAAACCCAGTCCCTCAGTCAGGATGCCGCCGCTGCCCAAGCAAATGTCAATGCCGCCCAGGTGGAAGTGAACAAGCTTAAGCCTCTGGTAGATAAAAACATTATCAGCCCCGTACAATTGGAAACAGCAAAGGCCAAATTGGCCCAGGCCAAGAGCGGCTATAATTCCATTGTAGCCAATATTGGGTATGCCACCATCAAAAGTCCTGTGGATGGCTTTGTGGGCTCCATCAATTTTCGTGAAGGTGCCTTGGTAAGCCCCACCGGCCAAACTCCGTTGACTACGGTGGCACAAATAGACAAGATATATGCCTTTTTCTCCATGAACGAAAAAGACTACCTCACCTTTATCCAGAATACCAAGGGAAAGACTTTGGAGGAAAAAATCAAGAACCTTCCCAAAGTTCGTTTGGTGCTTGCAAATGGCGAGCTGTACGATCAACAAGGGACCATAGAAACCATTAATCCGCAGGTGAATGCTTCTACCGGAACAGTTTCCTTCAGGGCCGTTTTCGACAATCCCAATCACCTGCTTTCCAGCGGATACAGTGGGAGAATCCAGCTTCCAAAAGTTTATGAGGATGCTATTGTCATTCCTGCAATGTCCACTTATGAAAGACAGGGGATTACCTATGTCTATAAGGTACAGGGAGACACGTTGGCCAATTCCAGTTCGGTAAACGTAGTCGATCAGGTGGGCAATATCCTCATTGTGACAGATGGTGTAAAACCTGGTGATAAGATCGTGGCCAAGGGAGTTGGGAAATTGCGGGATCACACTCCCATCGTTCCCCAACCGGTAGCCTTTGACAGCATCGTTAAAGGAGTAGATAAAGTATTCAGATAAAAAAGAAGCTATGATCAAGAAGTTTATTGAAAGGCCCGTTCTCTCGAGCGTTGTTTCCATCATTATATTGATTCTTGGGGTTCTGGGAATCACTGCCCTTCCCACCACCCAATATCCCGAGATTGCCCCACCCACCGTGCAGGTTTCGGCCAACTACCCAGGTGCCAATGCCGCAACAGTGCTGGAGAGCGTTATCGTTCCCATAGAGGAACAAATTAACGGGGTAGAGGGGATGACCTATATTACCTCCTCTGCCAGTAACGATGGAAGGGCGAGCATCAGTGTATTCTTTGACCAGGATGTAGATCCAGACATCGCCGCCGTAAACGTGCAGAACCGTGTGGCCAGGGCATCCCCCTTGTTGCCTCAGGAAGTTACCCAGTCTGGCGTTATCACACAGAAGCAACAGACCAGTGCCCTGATGTTTCTCACCGTTTATTCCGAAAATGAGGATTACGACGCCACCTACATCCAAAACTATCTCAATATAAACGTACTTCCCGAACTGAAGAGAATAAACGGAGTAGGTGATGTGCGGGTTTTCGGAAGCAAGGACTACGCCATGCGGATATGGTTGAAACCTGAAAAATTGGCCGCATACAAGTTGGAGCCATCAGACATAACCGCCGCCATTCGCGAACAAAGCCGCGAGGCCGCAGCGGGCTCCTTGGGCCAAAATGACGCGCGATCATTTGAATATGTATTGACCTACAGCGGACGCTATAAAGAAGCTTCACAGTATGAGGATATTGTCATCAAATCTTTGGGAAATGGCAAATTCCTTACCTTAAAAGATGTGGCCGATGTAGAGCTCGATGCCCAGAATTACGGATCTGTTTCCTATACCAACGGAAACCCCGGTGTGAGTATGGCCGTTTACCAAACCGCCGGTTCCAATGCACAGGAAATCATCCGAACCATCCATGAGAAGATTGGCGATATGGCCAAGGACTTTCCCAAGGGAATGGAATATATGGTCAATTTTGATTCAAATGAGTTTTTGGAAGCCTCCATCAGCAAAGTGGTCACCACCCTTATTGAAGCCTTTCTCCTCGTGTTTTTGGTGGTGTTCATATTCTTGCAGGATTTCCGTTCAACGCTCATTCCGGCCATTGCCGTACCCGTTTCCATTATTGGAACTTTCTTTTTTCTGAATTTGTTTGGATATTCCATCAACCTTCTTACCCTTTTCGCCTTGGTTCTGGCCATTGGAATTGTGGTTGATGATGCCATTGTTGTGGTGGAAGCGGTGCATGCCAAATTGGAAGAAGGGGCCGAGACTGCCCTGAAAGCCACGCATTCGGCCATGGATGAGATTACTGGGGCCATCATCTCTATTACTCTTGTGATGGGTGCGGTGTTTATTCCCGTAACCTTTATTACCGGGCCTACTGGCGTTTTTTATGAACAATTTGGCGTTACCCTCATTGTGGCAATCTTTATTTCGGCGGTAAATGCTCTTACCTTAAGCCCTGCCCTATGTGCCATATTTCTGAAATCGCACGATGCACAAAATGAAAAGAAAGGCTGGTTAGGCCGGTTTTTCAGCAAGTTTAACACCGCCTTTACCGTTACCACCCGCAAATATGTGAATTCATTGGGATTTTTGTACAGGCACAAATGGATAACCGTAGTCTTTTTGGTCGCTTGTACCGTCGGGATACTCTGGGCGGCCAATACTACCCCTACCGGCTTCGTGCCCGATGAGGACCGAGGCTTGATCTTCGCCAATATTGAGCTTCCGGCGGGTGCCTCCCTGGACCGTACCGTGGGTGCGACAACAGAGCTGGGGAAGAAAATTGAGTCTGTTCCGGGCGTTCAGGCCGTTTCGTTGGTAAATGGTTTCAGCATTATCAGTGGTTCGGGAAGTAATTATGGAATAGGATTTATCAAACTGGACAATTGGTCCGAGCGCAAGGACGACAGCAAATCTGTGGAGGCCATTATTGGAAAGCTCTTTGGAATTGCTGCCACTATCCCAGATGCCAAGATTCTGTTTTTCCAGCCACCCAGTGTTCCCGGGTTTGGCGTTTCTTCGGGGTTTGAATTAAAGGTATTGGACAGGGCCGGTGGTGATTTCAACGAACTAAGCGCCGTTACCCAAAGTTATCTGCAGAAATTGATGCAGCGACCCGAGATAATGTATGCCCAATCTTCCTTTAACACCGAATACCCCCAATATGAAATTGACGTGGACATTGCCAAGACCAAGGAAGCAGGGATAAGCGTGAGTGCCATTCTCTCTACCTTGCAGGGATATATAGGAAGTATCTATGCCGCCGATTTCTCAAGATATGGAAAACAGTATCGCGTGTTTATCCAAGCCTTGCCCGAAGACCGCGCAACACCACAAAATCTGGATGAAATGTTTGTGCGCAATTCGCAGAACGAGATGGCGCCTATTACCGAGTTTATTTCCTTGAAACGCGTTTATGGTCCTCAGTCGGTAACGCGTTTCAACCTATTCAATTCCGCTAGTGTAAACGGGGCCGCCGCTCCCGGATATTCATCGGGAGATGCCATTAATGCGGTACAGGAAGTGAGCAAAACCGCCCTGCCCCAAAATTACGATATCGCCTTTTCCGGTCTTACCCGAGAGGAGATTTCCGCAGGAAGCCAGACCACCTTTATTTTTATTTTGGTAATCCTCTTTGTGTATTTTATTCTCGCCGCCCAATACGAGAGTTATTTAATCCCGTTCTCGGTAATCCTGTCCGTGCCCATTGGCGTATTCGGAGCTTATATAGTCACTAAATTCGCTGGCCTGGAAAACAACGTTTTCTTCCAGATTGCACTTATAATGTTAATTGGGTTATTGGCCAAGAACGCTATTTTGATCGTGGAGTTTGCCGTGCAGCGACGAAGACACGGACTTTCACGCATGAAAGCGGCCTTTGAGGGGGCAAGGGCGAGGTTGAGACCTATATTGATGACTTCCTTCGCCTTTATCGTCGGTCTTACCCCACTGGTGTTTTCCACCGGAATTGGGGCCCGAGGCAACAACGCCATTGGTACGGGAGCCGTAGGAGGTTTATTGATAGGAACGGTATTCGGAGTGTTCGTCATTCCCATTTTATACATTTTCTTTCAGTGGGTACAGGATAAAATGAACAGAACGCCAGACAATTTGGAAAAAATAGCTGAAGATGAAAACTAAAAAGAATCGCTATATGAAATTCATGACAGCAGCCGTCGTAGGGCTGGCTCTCTTGTCATTGCAATCTTGTTTTGTTGCAAAAGATTACGTGAGGCCCGAGGATGTGGTGCAATCGGAACGTTTTCGTACAGACCGGCTTCCCCAGGATAGCTTGACCATGGCCACCCTTTCGTGGCGCGAATTGTTTACCGATCCCATTCTTCAAGGGTATATTGAAGAAGGGCTTCACAACAATATGGACATACGCATAGCCCTAAAACAAATCGATATTGCCGAAGCGTATTTCCGCCAAGGGAAGGCTTCTTATTATCCTACCCTTAACGGCAATGCACGCGCCACCCATCAAGAATTCTCACAGAGCAGCCAGTTTGGTGCGGATGTATCTTCTGCAAATCAATTTGAAATATCCGGCGGGCTCTCTTGGGAAGCTGATATTTGGGGCAAGATAAGAAGTGGAAAAAGAGCCTCGCAAGCTTCCTTTTTACAAAGTGTTGCCGCCCATCAGGCAGTGAAGAGCAGATTGGTTGCCAATATTGCCTCCATTTACTACCAGATTCTTGCCTTGGACGAACAGATCAGGGTAACCGAAGCAACCATTGAAACCCGTTCCAAAGGACTGGAAACAACCATGGCCTTAAAGGATGCGGGAAATGTAACCGAAGTAGGGGTAAAACAAACGGAAGCCCAGTTGTACACGGCCCAAGCTATCTTAATTGATTTAAAGGCACAGGTGCGGCTGATGGAAAATACACTCTCTATACTGCTGGGCAGCAATCCGCGTGAAATTACAAGAAGCAACTTGGAAGAACAGAATGTGGATATTCCGCTAAAAACTGGAGTGCCTTCCCAATTGCTCGGCAATCGACCGGATGTTATGGCTGCGGAATACGACCTGATCAATGCTTTTGAATTGACCAATGTGGCGCGGGCCAACTTTTATCCGTCGTTGACGCTTAATGCCAGCGGTGGCCTTCAGAGCTTGGAATTGGACAAGCTCTTCAATGTCAATTCGCTGTTTGCCACAATAGTGGGTGGTCTTACCCAGCCCATTTTCAACGGGCGGAAGATCAGGACCCAATACGAGGTGTCGCAGGCGCAGCAGGAGCAATCACTATTGCAATTTAAATACGCCTTGTTAAATGCTAGTAAAGAGGTTTCAGATGCGCTGTATTCCCTGGAAGCTGCAGAAGAAAAAATCGAAATCAAGGGCAAGGAAAACGACGCTTACAATTTGGCAACCGATTACTCACGGGAATTGTTGGACAACGGATTTGCCAATTATTTGGAAGTTTTGACCGCAGAGGAGCGGGCCTTGAGCTCCAGTCTCGATATCATAGCGGCAAAAAACAACCGTCTTCAGGCGATCGTAAATCTTTACGAAGCCCTCGGCGGCGGCTGGAGAGAATAGTTTTTTTTAGGTTAGTAGTTTAATTGAAGGGCCGTTCCAGTTTTTGGAACGGCTTTTTGGGTTAAATGCGAATTGCTATTTCTCTTCCAGCTCTTTGTATAATCCTAAAACAAGTTCTCCTTGGGCATTCATGGAGGCACGGTACATTCCGGGGGTATTGAATTCCATGGCGACATTCCCATCCTTGTCTATTGCAATTATCCCTCCGTCGCCTCCCAAAGCGGGGACTTTTTCCTGGATAACCAATCGGGCGGCATCGGCAAGGGTAAGCTTCTTATATTCCATTAGTGCAGAAATATCATGGGCGACCACTGCCCTGATAAAATATTCTCCCCATCCTGTAGCGGAAACGGCGCAAGTAGCATTATTGGCATAGGTTCCGGCCCCGATGATGGGCGCATCCCCAATGCGGTTCCACCTTTTATTGGTCATCCCTCCCGTAGAGGTACCGGCGGCGAGGTTTCCGTGTTTGTCAAGGGCCGCGCAGCCCACTGTTCCAAATTTTGATTCGCGGATAAAGGGATCGGCAAAGGAAGCAGCGGTTTTTTCCGAATCCTCTTTTTGTAAGATTCTTTCCAAGGACTTAAATCGATTTTCGGTAAAAAAATAGCTCGTGTCCATCATGTTATATCCAAGACTTTGGGCAAACTCCTCCGCTCCCGATCCATAGAGCATTACGTGTTCACTCTTTTCCATAACATCCCGCGCCAGGTCGATGGGGTTTTTAATGTGCTTTACTCCGGCCACCGCCCCTGCATTTTGCGAATTCCCATCCATGATTGAAGCATCCAGCTCGTTGGTGCCCTCGTGGGTAAAGACCGCACCCTTGCCGGCATTGAAAAGGGGCGAATCTTCGAGTACGTTTATTGTCTGTGTTACCGCATCCAAGGAAGTTCCTCCATCCCGAAGGATTCTGTATCCTACGGAAATAGCTTCTTTTAATTTTGCTTTATAGGCATTTTCCAAAGAGTCTCCCATATTTTTCTTTGAGATGGTTCCCGCACCACCATGGATGACGATTCCGAAGGTTTCGGATGATTTAGTTGAATTTTCGGCAGGAAGGGCTGTTGTTTCGGTTTGTATTTCCTTGTTTTTGCATCCAAAAAGAATAAAAATCGCAAAAATAAATGTTAAAGTTTTCATGGGTGGAAAATTGAGATTTCAGCCTACAAGATAATGCAATCCCGCAATATATTGGCGATAGCGGGGAATCTTCCTTCGCGGGAAGATGACAAAAAGGTGCATTTCATCGATTAAGTGCATGTTTCTCCTGATAAAGTGTTGCGTTGATAGGATTTTTTTATATATTTGAAATCAACATCATGCCCCAAATTTGATGTTCCCCAAATTATGCACCTACTAAAAAGCAACCTACTTGCAATGGCACTGTTATGCCTAGTGATCACCTCCTGTTCAAAGGACGACGCAATTGAGAATGAACCAACTAAGTTTGAGATTGATCTTGCTCTGGTTCAAAAAAACGATTCACAAATGTCTGCCCGCATCCTCGTGCTGGTAAATGCGCACCGGGACTCTCTTGGTCTGTCCCCTCTGCAGATGGACAATCAATATGCCTCGGCATTTGCCGTTGACCATACGGAATATATGATTGAGAAAGAGGAGATTAACCACGATAATTTTGGGTACCGTTCCGAGGGAATAAAATTTTACGATAAAGCGGAAGTTGTGGGCGAAAATGTTGCCTATGGCTTTGATTCGGCGGAAAAGGTGATGCAAGCATGGCTGAAAAGCCCGGGACACCGCGAGATTATTGAAGGCAACTTCACCCATACCGGATTTGGCGTAATGAAGTGCGACAAGGGCAGAAACTATTTTACCCAAATCTTTTACCGCAAGTAATTATCCACAACTGTTTTCTATTAGTCCATTTTGCCGTATTTTTACGTAAATCGTTAAAAATACAGCCATGGCTATTAAAAGACCTTTTAATTTAAACAAGTGGATAGAGGAAAACAGAGACAAGCTCAAACCTCCCGTAGGAAACAAAAATCTCTATGTAGACTCCGATGATTACATTGTAATGGTCGTTGCCGGACCCAATGCCAGAAAGGATTACCACTACAATGAGACCGAAGAGCTCTTTTATCAATTGGAAGGAAACATTCAAGTGGCCATTCAGGAAGATGGACAAAAGAAAATGATGGAGCTAGGTCCCGGCGATATGTATTTGCATCCGGCAAAAGTGCCACATTCCCCTAGTCGCAGTGAAGGTTCCATAGGCTTGGTCATCGAGAGAAAAAGGGTTGGCCTGGAAGGAAAGGATGGCCTTTTGTGGTTTTGCGACAATTGCAACCATAAATTATACGAGGTGTACTTTCCTTTGGGCAATATTGAAACCGATTTTCTCACCCACTTCAAGCATTTTTACTCCGGTAAAGACCTGCGCACCTGCGACAAATGCGGCACGGTAATGGAGACCGATCCACGGTTTACCCAAGACTGAGCGACCGTGTCTATATAAGAAGTGGGGCCCCACATTGGGTCATTAAAAATTCTATGAAGTATTTTTAAGCCGTTTTTTGTATCTCGTTAATAATCTTCTTCCAGAGCTTATATGGTTATTCCTTATTTACTAAAATTTTAAGAAAAGGAGGCGGTTTCAACAATGAATTTGGGACGATTCTTCAATTGTTTCTTTGTTGCGATACCTTTTCGGGGATTTTCGGTTTGAAACAAAATATTCTTTCTTGAGCTTTTCTTTCTTTTTGTGCGCCAATACATGCTATCCGAACTCGAGTTCCACTTTTTTTCCATTCCTTTGTGCGTAAAATGTATTACCATACATGTCAAAAGCTATAAAACGATGATTACTGCACGCAAAAAGAACATCTGTGCTCCCATTACCAACATTCCTATATCGCTATATCGACACCGTTTTTAAACAGGATGGATATCTGGAATAACTCTATAGTTCCTTCGACGGTGCCAGGACTTTTACTGAGGCATGCGAAATAGCACTAGAAGACAATAACTATTCTTATCAGTTCCTAAAACAGATACTAGCGAACAGAATGACTCGAAGAATGGAATGGGCAACGGTAAAACCATTGCCTAATCATTAAAATATAAGTGCGGAATCGTACAGATAATATTTTAACCCTTAGATCAGTCAATTTTGCCGCTTATCCCCCCTCAGTTTCTGGTCCAATTTCAATTTCCGATTAAATCTGAATCCTCAATGGAGGGTTCATCATGAGATATACAGGGAATAATTCCTACGATCAAGATAAAGATGAAAGTCGTTATATGTCGGGAAAAGGTCCTTGGGATTTGGTCTATTTGGAATCGTTTTCCTTAAAGCGAGACGCACTTGTTCGGAAGATGGTCCTCAAGAGATATTGCAAGAGCCAGATCCTTCAATTGATCGGTTCTGCAAAAAAAGAATTTTAGAATACCTGCCTGTCACGCAGGGGGTCGCGAGTTCGAGTCTCGTCCAGACCGCTATTTCGACTTCGCTCAGTAACCGCGGAGTAGAAAAATAATGTTGTGTTGTCCCGAATTATCTTCGGGATGTGGTTTAGAAATAGACCGATGAGAAGCTTTTCCTAAAGCCTGCCTCGAGCAGTGCCGAAGTGGAGAGGCTTTTTTTGTTCGGATACTTGGATTAATTGAACAATTTTATATATTCATCAAAAATGTTCAACCTGTCTCTTTTTCCTCCTGTGATTTCCTTAAGTATCCGCAGCTTTTCCAAATCGTCTATTAAATGATAGGCTGTTCTTTGGGAAACGCCGGGAATTTCCCATTACTTTATTAACTTCAATGAGGAGATGTCCATAAAGAATATAAAATTTTCTGTGCATTTGTGGCTCTGGTTTTTAAGGTGTGAATGTTCAATTCTGTCTTTGCTTTTAATTTCAGAATAGCGTCAAATGTTTCCACTCCTTTTTTGGCCGTTTCTATAACTCCTACTAAAAAAAACTTAAGCCATCGTGCAATATCATCTTTCCTTCTTACTCGCATCAAATTATGATAATACAACTCCTTGTTCCGTTCAAAAAAAATCAGAAAGATAGAGTATTGGTTTTTTTGAAATTTCCTTGTCTACCAAATACAGTGTTATTAACAAACGTCTTGCCCGTCCATTACCATCCAAAAAAGGATGAATGGTTTAAAGTTGATAATGAATAATGGCGATTTTTAATAAATCTGGAAAACACTCTTCAGTATTGTGAGCAAATTGTGCTAAATCACTCATTAGACCATTACTGGAAGTGTGAACTGGAGGGATGAAAATAGCATCATTAAGAGAGGCGCCGCTTATCATAGAGCCTTTTTATTTGGCGAAATGTGTCTAATTCATCTATTAAAGATAACACAAAAGAAGTATTTACCCTTTATAGTAGCAAATAGGTTTAAAGATGTAAGGAAGTGGGATAAAGCGTTCTTTGTTTTAGGTCAATTTCCTGTAAAAGTATATTAGAGGTGTAGTTATCTTTCTTTAAACAACACAGTTTTTAAATAATTAACTGGGTGGTATCTTTCAAAATTCCTGGCGGGGGCTTGGATTCGTTTTTGCAATAACACCTATATTGGCGTATGAAAACTTTTGGTTTTGGCAAGGCCATCACATTTATATCCGAAAATTTAAGAGAGCTGCAACAGTTTTTGAAGGGAATTAGCTTTTCAAAGGCGCTTCGGGTGGGTGTTGCCGTTTCCCTGCCCGCGCTCGTCGGATGGCAGGTGGGGCATTATGAAATTGGACTCGCCCTGAGTTTTGGTGCCTTCTGGAGCTCACCAAGCGATGTGATAGGAAGTTTTCGCCAAAAGAAAATCGGGATCCTCATCTCCGCCACTCTGGCAATGGTCGTAAGCTTTATTAAAGGATATCTGCAATTTGAGCTTTGGCTGTTGCTCCCTCTTTTGGGATTGCTCACGTTTGCCATCGCCTTTATTTCCATTTACGGATTCCGCGCGTCCCTGATCAGCTTTTCCGGCCTCATGGCACTTGCCTTGAGCTATGCCCGCGGTTCAGAATTGGAAATCTATCAGTACGCTTTGCTTATAGGATTGGGAGGATTGTGGTATCTCGTTTTGTCTGAAGTTTGGTATCGTATTGATCCCAAGGCAGAAACCGAGGAATTTTTGTCTGAAACCTATTTGCTTACCTCCGAATTTATAGAAATACGCGGAAAGCTGGTGGACCCAAAGGAAAATGGGGAAAAATTACGGAGAGAATTACTGAAACTACAGACCAAGCTTACGGAGAACCATGAGACTCTCAGGGAAATCTTGATCCTTTCAAGAACAACTTCCGGTCGCTCAAATTATCAGGACAAGCGCCTGCTGATATTTGAGCAATTGGTGGACATGCTGGAGACGGCACTGGCAAATCCGGTTAATTACGCTCGGCTGGACGCCCTCTTTAATGACCATCCGCAATACCTTAAACATTTTCAGGATCTCATTCTGGAAATGGCTTTCCAGTTGCAGATGATTGCCCACGCGGGGGGTGACCGAAGAAAGCTGCCCAAGATCGATGCCATAAAGCGATGTTTGGATACGGTGCGGCACGAGATAGGCGTATTGCGGGAGAAGCTGTATTACGAAGAATACCTTATGCTGCAAAACTTTCTTGAATATCAGGAAAAGCAGTTTGAAAAATTAAAGCAAATAAAATGGCTTTTGGGCGACCCAGATGTTTCCCAGATAACGTTTATCGATCGGAAAAATGCCAGGCGGTTTATAGTGCCACAGGATTATGATCCCAAGTTGTTGCTGAGAAACCTGAGTTTCAATTCAACCATCTTTAGACATTCGCTGCGTTTGGCCACAACGGTCGCCATAGGTTATGCTTTGGGCTCCATCTTTGCCTTTCAGAATCCCTATTCCATTTTGTTAATCGTCATCGTGATCATGCGGCCCAGCTATGGGCTTACCCGCAACAGGGCAAAAGACCGGATGATAGGTACGTTTATTGGCGGAGCCATTGCCTTGGGTATGGTATTTTTAATACGAGACCCAACAGTGCTGGGGATATTGGGAGTAATCTCTTTGGTGATAGCCATTTCGTTGGTGCAGAAGAATTACAAGGCTTCGGCCACCTTCATCACCCTGAGTGCGGTGTTCATTTATGCCATTCTCAGTCCAGATGTAATGAATTTAATAAAATTCCGATTCCTGGATACCCTTGTGGGGGCTGGGCTCTCTTATGCCGCCATGCGTTGGCTATGGCCAAGCTGGGAGTTTGTTGAAATAGGGGAAAGCATTGAGAAAAGCGTGAGGGCCAACAAGGATTTTCTCCTAAAAATCACCCTTTATTATCGCAAAAAGGGTCCCGTGCCTACCTCTTACAATATAGCGCGAAAACAGGCCTTTTTGGAAACTTCCAATCTAAGCGCTGCCTTTCAGCGTATGGCCCAAGAACCAAAGTCAAAGCAAAGGGAAATGGATAAGGTATATCGATTGGTAGTGCTGAACCATACTTTTTTGGCCTCTTTGGCCTCCTTGAGTACGTATATACAGCATCAACAAACCACCAAGGCTTCTGAACGTTTTACGGCCGTAACCGAAAAGATAGCGAGTAACCTTGACAGCGTTATCAGGTGTCTTCACACTAGCAAATGCGAGGGAGAAGTGACCCCTGGCAATGATGATTTGCAAGCAAAGTTGCCGAACTTTGATTCCCAGGAAATAAAGGACTTCGCTTCGCATGACCCCAATGCCCTTCGCGACCTGCAGGAAGCACATTTGATATGGGAACAACTGAAATGGCTGGATTCTCTAAGCGAGAAAATGCATAAACTGGCCGCATCTGTTAAGTTGCGGTAGATGAAATTCTCGGAACTTCCCGAATGGGAAAGCCGAAAAATAAGAGTATTGATATGTACATGTAGCCTTGTATGTGGCGCGGAACTGATATGTGTCATTCCTCAGCACGGAAAATAAGCCTATATTTGAAATGAATCTTTCACAACAGAAGTCCATCAGAAAAAAATGAACAATATGAACTTACTCAAGAGCATTTTAGTGGCAATTGATTTTACCGAATCTTCAGAAAACATCTTACAAAATTCGATAAATTTTGCCAAAACCTTTAAATCGAATATCACCCTAATCCACGTGCTGCCCGATGATATTGGCAACGAAAAGGTAGGTTTGCTCGTAAAAAATGCGGCTACCGATAAACTGGAGGAGACTAATAAACGGCTTCTTGAAGCGGGTGTAGAAACCGGAGCCCCGATTTTGGAATACGGAAATTATTGGGAAAAAATTGTGGATACAGCAGAGAGAACTCATGCCAACCTGTTGATGGTGGGTTCTGGCAATAAGAAAACCGACGATACTTTTCAGTTGGGAAGCACCGCGGAAAAAATCATCAGAAAAAGCAATAAACCCGTTTTTGTCGTTAAAAGCGGACAAACGCTCACTGTAAAAAACATAATATGCCCCGTAGATTTCTCCATGGAATCCAAGCGCGCCTTAAACAGTGCAATAATCATTGCGCGGATGGTGGATGCCAAGCTGGTTATTCTCAGTGTTTATCGCGGGTTTAAGCCCAATTTTGCCAATCTAGACGCTTCGGAAATCAATAAAACGCGATTTGTGGAATATCAACAAGAATTCGAATCGTTTTTGAAAGATTTCAATCTTATCGATTTGAACCACGAAAAACATCTTGTGAATGGCGAGCCTTCTCAAGAGATACTCAAATTTATCCGGCAGGAGAATTCCGATCTTCTTATAATGGGCACTACCGGCCGGTCTGGAATAAGTAAAGTATTGATGGGAAGTGTTACCGAAAAGGTCATTCGCGAAGTTCCCTGTTCTTTTATCACGGTAAAAAATGAAGATGTGGTGGTTTTGGAGTTGGAATCGAAAATCAGGGATTTTGAAAACCATTTCGAGTTGGCCGAACAGCTATTCAAAAAAGGCTTTTTTGAAGAATCCATCCAACAATATAAGCATTGCCTGAATATAAATGTCATGCACGTGCCTTCGCTAAGGGGTATTGCTAGAGCCTATGATAAAGTGGGCGACAAGGAGAATACAATAAAACACCGGGAAATGGCCGATCGCGTGCTGGAGCGAATGGAGAACATGAAGATTGAAAAAGAAGTGCGCGGACAATTAAATAGATAGTTTTTTGCAATTTGCGATACTGCCTGCATGCGGATTCTTAGTTATGTAGTAGTAAACGGCAGCTCCATTTGTGGTTCGGCTTCCATGTTACTCCTCAAAAACAGGAAAGATGAATGGCTCAAAACCAAATGGATTGGTTTAATTATCGGCCTTCCTTTTGCTCCCCATGGAGAAAAAGAGAAGGCCGATAAAATTTTGGTAATATCTTCTACCATCGCTCTCCTATAACGGGGGCACCTGATGATCACTTATTTAAAATCTGTACAGGGCGTTGATTCGCGAATTGGGATTGGGCATATCTTCCTTGTCCAGGAGATAAACTTTTCCGCCATTGAGAAAGGTTTGTACGGCGGCAAGATTCATCAAGGAGATTGTATTTGCATTCTCGTCACTTTGCTCCACGTTTACCGAATTGTTTTCCTTTTTGTACGTGCCAAAAATATCGGCCTTGTTTTCGCAAAACAAGGTGTCCACCTTTCCACTGATGGCAGCGGGAACAATCTTATCTATTCCTATCGCTGTTCTGCCCGTACCTTGTTCCTCCAGAAATAGTGCTATCTTGTCCTTTCTGGTCTGATCGAAGATAGGTTCTATTTTTTCCCAGGCCAATTCATGAGCATCAAAGATATCGGTGTCGGCAAAATTCACATTCAAATTCTCGTCCATTAAATGCGAATAGGTGTTTACTTCTTCATAAATATCAAAGACCGGCCTTTGGGCGGCGACGAGTAGGGGCTTGTTTTCTTCGCTGAAAATAGGAGCGATTCCATCATTAATGGCCCGGAGATATTTTTTTATTTCGTTTTTTCTTTTTCCGGTGGCCGCTTCCTGGCCATGAAACATCGCTTGTCCAGATCCTGCTTGTTGGGTTCGGAATTGCAGGTTTTTTTCTTCATAATCAAATCCTACACGATCGCGTTTGCTCGCCGGAATAAGATCGTCTATTACAATTTCGGTAAAGCTGTGCTTGGTGCATTCGTAAAGTTTGACGTTTCGTCTTTCAAGCATCAACAGAAAGAATTCGCCATCGCCCACAAAAAGAGGCATCAATGGCTTGAGATAGAATGAAGTGGAAATGTAGTTATGGCCTTTAAAATGTACGGGAACCGTGTAATATCTGAAAAATCCTTCCGCGACAAATATGGCAAGCCCATCGGATTGTTCGCGCCAGAACGAGCTGTTGTCTATCAGTTTCTGAACAGGCTGGGTCAGCTTCTCGATCGCATCGGCCTTGAGGCCTTTTTTCTCCAATTTTGACTTTACGTCTTTCAATTGGTTTTTTAATGCCAGCGTATCCTCTTCGTTTAACACCTTTTTTCCCGCACGATGGGTGGGAATAAAAATTGAAATGCAATTTTCCTGTTTCAGGTCGTGCAATTCGGCAATTTCTTTTTTTGTTATCAATGGCATAATATTTTTTATTAGTGGTTAATGTTTTTTTGAATTTACATGGTAAAGAAACAATTTACCGGTTTCGTTTCAAATGATGTAGGTCAATCCAAAGATAAGCTATCGGTGTTGCTTTAAATAAAAGATTGTCAAACATTAGACTTCTTTTAAAACTAATTTAAGAAAAATCATCGCAGACAGTTCAATATTTCTGAAAATAGGGAAGGTTCTATAAATTTATCGCTATTTTAACGATTTGGTAGCATGGCAAATTCAGCATAAATAATCATCTATGAGCAAATCTATTTCTTCCCCACAGTCCACGAGTGTTTTTCCTTGGTTATTGATGATTTTGATGTCCTCGGTGACCTTTGTGGGAATACTTTCAGAGTTGATGCCCTCGGGCGTGTTGCCCCAAATGATGGCCGACTTGAACATTAGCGAAGTGCAAACGGGCAATTTGGTGGGCTATTATGCCATCGCGTCTGCCATTTTTGCCATTCCACTTATTTCGGTGACCATGCGCTTTAATCGCAAATATTTGTTGCTGATTTTGTTAGGTGGATTTGCGGTTTCCAATATTATTTCGGGTCTTTTGTACGATTATACCCTTATAATCTTTTTGAGAATTATCGGCGGGATTTGTGCCGGGGTTATGTGGCCCATGATCGCCGCCTACGGAATGCGCTTGGTCCCAGAAAACCAACACGGAAAGGCCATTGCGGTAATCATGGCCGGAAATACACTGGGCATAAGCATTGGCATGCCCGTGATGACGGCAATTGGAAATGATTATGGCTGGCGCACCGAATTTATCGGTCTGGGAGTGGTGATTGTAGTTATTGCCTTGATCAGCTTCTTTGCCTTGCCCTCCACCCCGGGAGAAAAACTTACCAAAAGTGCCTCGCCCTTTGCACTTTTGAAGATGCCCGCGGTGTTAATTGTCCTCTTACTCACCCTGCTCGGAGTGGTGGCACATTATGGCGTATATGTTTATATAACCAGTCTTGTTGACGAAATTGATCTGGCGGGGGGTATAGAAAATGCCCTGCTGCTGTTTGGGATAGGGTCTTTGATCTCTGTGCTGCTGGCAATAAAATATACAGACAGATATTTACGGATGCTTACCGTGGCCATGTTTGCCCTGTTGATTGTTTCCATGCTTATTTTATTGCTGTTTGGAGGGGTGTGGGGAGTTGCCCATTTAGCCTTCTTTTTATGGGGACTTTCTTTTGGTCCATTGGTGACACTTTTGCAGGCGGCCGTGAGCAAGCAAGTGGAAACTGCAAAAGACGTAGCAACATCTGTGCAATCCTCCACTTTTAATTTGGCCATAATGGTGGCTACCTCCGTGGCAGGGCTGTTGTTGGGAATTTATTCTCCTATGAGTCTTGTTTACTTTGCAATAGGGTTGGCCCTTCCGGGAATGATCATTTCTTTTTTTGCCAAGAAGACCTTGGATTGAGCAGGGCAATGGCTTAGGGAAGAATTGTTTAATCAGGTTATTCTTTACTAATTTCTACCCCGTGTGGTTTTCAGATTTTAAATTTCAGCAGTCGCAGGGCGTTGAGCACCACGAGCACGGTGGAACCTTCATGGCCCACCACGGCAGGTCCGATTGCTATGGTCCCCATTATGGTCAAGGGCACCAAGAGCACTACCATGCCCAAACTGATGATAAGGTTCTGTTTTATGATGCTGTTGGCTTTTCTGCTCAGTCCGATGGCGAAGGGAAGGTTGTCCAGTTTGTCGGCCATCAGGGCAATGTCGGCCGTTTCCAAAGCCACGTCAGATCCTGCTGCCCCCATGGCAATCCCCACCGTGCTTTTCGCCATGGCGGGGGCGTCGTTCACCCCGTCGCCCACCATGGCCACGCCTCCTTCTTTCTTTAGTCGGTCTATGGCCGCTACCTTGTCTTCCGGAAGCAAACTGCCCAATGGATCGGTGATTCCGATGTTTTTGGCAATGGCATTGGCTACCAATTGATTATCGCCCGTGAGCATGACCATTCGTTTGATTCCCATCTTTTTCAGGGCAGCGAGGGTGGAAATGGCCTCTGGTCTGGCCACATCCATAGCCGAAATAATTCCCACATAGTCCTCGCCTTGGTGTACAATCATCGCTGTGTGCCCTCCAGCTTCTAGCTCAGACATTTTTTGGTCAATTTCTTCTGGGACAGGTTTCCTCGTCAATTCCTCAAAAAGCCTGCGATTGCCAATATGGACGAGGCTCCCCTCCCAATCTGCCTTGATTCCTCGGGCGGTAAGGGCGCGTAGATTTTGTGCCTCGGAAAGGTCAATCTCACCCAATTCCTCCTTGCCTCCTTTTACAATGGCCGCGGCCAAGGGATGGTCGCTTAAGGCTTCTACGGCCACGGCCACTTTCAGTAAATGCTCTCGAGAGTTTGTTCCAAAGGGTATGGCATGGGTCAAGGTGGGTCTTCCTTCGGTAAGCGTACCGGTCTTGTCGAAAGCAATGGTCTTCACTCCGCCCAGGTCTTCCAACGGCCGCCCGCCCTTTACCAATACTCCCTGCCGGGCCGCGCGGGCAATTCCGGCGAGCACGGCACTGGGGGTAGAAATGGCCAGGGCACAGGGGGAAGCGGCTATGAGTACGGACATGGCCCTGTAAAAACTCTCCTGAAACGATTCGTCAATGATGAGAAAGGCGAACAGCAGGATAATAACCGCTGCAAGAACGGAAGGGACATAGTATTTCTCAAAGCGATCGGTAAGGTGTTGGGTAGGCGATTTCTGGGTTTCGGCCTCCTTGACCAAATAGATGAGGCGGGAAAGAGTACTGTCCTTTGCTTGTTTCAGCACCCTGATCTCCAAGGCGCCACTTCCGTTTAACGTGCCGGCAAAAACCCGATGTTCGGGCAGGAGATCTTTTATTTCCTTGGGGCTTTCCCCGTGGGGATAGGGATGTTTTGTTACAGGCATGCTTTCACCAGTTATCGGGGCCTGGTTTACCGGGCTGGTTCCTTGGATCACCATGCCATCTGCGGCGATTTTTGAATTTGGCTTTACCACGATAACATCTCCTACCTGCAGTTTTTCAATATGCACTTCAGTCAATTCGCCGTTGCGTTTTACAAGTGCTACGGGAGGTGCCAGGTCTGAAAGCGCCGAAATAGATTTGCGTGCCCGCTTCATGGCATAATGCTCCAGGGCGTGCCCCAGACTGAACAAAAAAAGCAGCAAGGCACTTTCTCCCCAATGGCCCAATATGGCCGCTCCTATTGCCGCAAAGAGCATGAGGAAGTCTATTTCAAATTTACCGCGGAACAAATCGGTTGCTGCGGTGGAAAACGTAAACACTCCTCCAAAAAAGGCACCGATAATAAAAAGAAGGGTGGCGATGTTTTCGGCGGCGGTAAAGGAAAAAACAAGGCCGGCTATCCAAAAAACACCACTGGTTATGGCGTAATACAGTTCGGTATTCTCCCCAAAGAGATTGAGGAAATTTCGACCTTGATCGTGGGTATCCTGATGGGTATGCCCGAGGTCGTTTTTAACATTGACAACATTCAGCCCCAGCCTCTTTATCGATTGAAGGATATCTGGCTGTGCCGTTTTCCGGTCATCCCATTCCAGGAGCATCATGCCCGATGCCGAAAGGGAAACGTAGGTAACCCCGGGATTTTTCCTTAAAATCTGCTCCACCCTTCTGGCCTTGCGGGTATGAAACCTATCTGCTATTTCTACCTGAAGTTTGTTCATTGAAATTTGCGATGCATCAGATTGTGCAAGTTGTTTTCCTTTTTAAAGCCTAAACCATCCAACTTCAGCAAAAATAAGGGTTAAACAACACAAAAGGAGGGGAAGAAGCGATATTCAGAATGGAAATAAATAACGAAAAATATCATCTGTTTGCCGTTTTTCCGGTATTGTCCTGCCTTTCCCGAAATTTGGGGATCAGATGGCAAGAAAATACCGGAAATCAGACATTTTATTCTTTTCAAATTAAAATTGCTTAGAGTTCCAAGGGGACATCATAGGCCGGTTCCTTGCGCTTAAATAGGTATTCCCCATTTCTTACCGAAGCCAGCACGTCCACTCTTTTGCGAATTGCCTCATAGACGGATGATTCGTTCAGCACAATAAAATTGGCTGCCTTTCCTACCTCCAGGCCATAGCTATCTTGGATGTTTAAGCATCGTGCGCCATTATAGGTAATCAAATCGAAGACAGATTTTATCTCTTCTGGAGACATGGTTTGGGCAAGGTGAATTCCATTGTCCAAAATATTCATCATGTTGCCATTTCCCATTGGGTACCATGGGTCGTTGATCGAATCCTGTGCAAAGGCCACATTGATCCCCAGTTCCATGAATTCCTTTACGCGGGTAAGGCCACGGCGTTTTGGATATGTGTCTTGACGGCCTTGCAAGTAGGCGTTTTCGGTAGGACAAGAAATAAAGTTCATCTTGCTCTTTTTAAATAGATCCATCATTCTAAAAGCGTAGGAATCATCCGCAGAACCGAAGGAACACGTGTGGCTGGCCGTGGTATTAACGCCATAATCCTCCATAAGGACCAGGGCATTCAACAGTTCCACAAAGCGAGACTGCGGATCGTCGTTTTCATCGCAATGAACATCGATCATTTTGTCGTATTTAAGACCCAATCGAACAATGTCGTGAACGGATTTTTCGCCAAACTCCCGAGCGGGCTCGTAATGTGGAATTCCTCCCACCACATCGGCACCCATTTTTAGTGCCTCTTCCACTAGCTCAACGCCACCCTTATAAGTGTACATACCTTGTTGTGGGAAAGCCACTATTTGGATATCGACGGTATCCTTTAGGTCTTCCTTCATTTCCAACATGGCCTTTAAGGCGGTAAATTTAGGATCGGTAACATCTATATGGGTACGGATATGCTGTACCCCTTGGGAAACTTCATCCTTAATTCCTTTCATAGCCAGCTTTTTAACGCTTTCTATCGTCAAGGTTTCTTTGAATTTAGGCCATAGTTCAATGGCTTCATACAATGTTCCCGAGCCGGCGCCTTCTTGTCCAAGTTCAGACAAGGTATAAACGTAATCCAAGTGCAAATGCGGATCTACGTAAGGAGGCAGAACTAACTTGCCGCCAAGATCTATTTCTTCTTCACATTTTGCCAAATTTTTACCAATGTGGGTAATCTTGCCGTTTTCAACAATCATTTCCGTGGCTTCCTCATTGCGGTAAATCTTCGCATTAAAAAATTTTTTCTTCATTATAACTTTTTAAGGGTTAAACATTTTATTCATATATCTTTAAATATGACTTGGGTTAATTTACGACAATTGATCCTGTTTTCAACTGACCGAGGTCATCTAAATGGGGAGCAACGGTAAGCTGTGACGGCCTAAGAAGCTGATAGGGAACGCGAGATTCCCGCAAATCTATAGGGTCTTAAGAGTGCGTGCTTCCTCTCTTGAGCATCTGGTTTTCCAGATTCTTTACGTCCCAATCAGCCAAGGTTGTGGCGACCTTGTAGGTGCTATTGAGAAATTCCATCAGTTTTTCTTCAGGATGGTCGGCCTGTTGGACGGCCTTATAGGGAAGTACAAATTCCCTTAAGCTGTCGTGGTAATACGCTTCTTCCGGATGAATTTGGGCTGTGTTATAGCCTTTTGGTTCAGGATATAAATAGGCATAGTAAGCGGCTTCGGGCAAGGCCTCATTGCCGGGCCAAAATCCGAAGCTCGCCACTTCGTGCGAGTAGGCTTCTTCGGCCACCCAGTCGGGCAGGTGGGGGATTCCACCGGGATGTTTGGGAGCCGTGCGTCCGGAAAATCGGGAAACCGCAAGGTCAAAGCTACCCCAGAAAAAATGTACGGGACTGCATTTGCCCGTGAAATTACAGCGCATGTGGGTGAGAACATTCTGGCTTTTTAACAGGCTTTGGTGCAGTGCCTGAGCTTGGGTTTTTTCATACGTTGCATTTACAGTGTCCTTTTCAAAGGGAATTGGATTTTCCATTTCCACAGGGGTGGTGTATATTTTTAAATCGATTTCCAATTCTTTTAACAAGACGAATATCTTGTGGTAGAAATCTGCAACAGAAATGCCTTCCAGGCCAAACTCACGAAATTCGCCTCCACTTGTAATAACTTTCAGTTTATGCGAAATAAAATCAAAGTCAATCTTAAGATTTATATCCTTATAGGGCATTTCCAAGGTGGAAAGACCCGTAGGGGTAAGATGGAGCGTAATATGCCAGGAGTGGTTAATCCACGGGACAAGGGCCAGTTTAATTTTGCCCACAATTTGTGTCCACATGTGGATGGTGGCATAAGTATCTTTTCCTTTGTCGTACGAGAGGGCGGGCCATGTGTTGTTCATTTTATTTTCTTTTAAAATTAATGTTATTTACGGCATGCCGCCAGTTTTAAACCAATAGCTTATTCCATTTGGTTCTTTGCCAACGGGTATTGTGTGGATTACTTTCTGGGTCGCTACATCAATTATAGAAACCGTATGGTCCATACTATTTGTTACAAAAACTGTTTGGCCATCCTTGCTGACTACTACCCCGTGGGCCATATTTCCTGCTTTAATGGTGCCAACCACCTTTGCATCCGTAATGTCAATTATAAAAACCTGGTTTGAAACAGGCCTGCCCAGGAGCCTGCCCTGGTCAGCAACATAAAGTAATTTGCTATCCGGTGTAGCATACAATTGGATTGGGCCCTGAGCGCTTTCAGGCAACGGAATTCTCGTTATTTGCCCACTTTTGATGTCATACTTAATTACTTCTTTTGTATTGTACAAAGTGGCGAAGGCAAATTTATCATCACGGGTAATTGCGGTCTGTACAGCCATGCCGCCCAGAGGAATATCGGTCATTTTGCCATCAACTACATTAATGATGGACATACTTTTTGCATCTGTATTGGCCACATACAATTGGTCGTGAGGGTAGCGTAACCCATGGGGTGTATATCCTGCTCCCAAATCAAACTTTCTTACAACCTGGTATGTTGCCGCATCCAGTTGTATAACCTCATTGGTTTCTTCTGCGGTTACGAAAACATTTTTGGACTCATCGTCCAAGACCACATGGGCCAGATGTAAATTTTTACCCAATTGCACACGTTGTCTTATTGTATCGGTATTTGGGTCAATAACTATCAATTGATTTGTTTTGATGCTATTTTCAGCGGTCACCCAAACCGATTTCCCATCGGGAGCCGCCTGCACATTATGGGGCAGGAAATTATTTCCGCTGCTATCAATCAAGTCGATGCTTGTTGTCTTTAAGCTATCCTTAAGGTCAATAATCGAAATACTACCTCCGGCTTCATTGGCGACGTAAACTTTAGCCGTTTGCAATGGGCCAGTCTTGCTATTATTTGAATTACAACTGCTCAACGATACCAATACGACCAGTGTGATAAAGAAAAATAATGTTTTCATTGTGTTTAGGTTATTTGTGAATGGTTGAAACCAAGTTACTGGGTCGGGAAAATTAAAGGGAAAGCAAATTAATTTATTTAAAAACAACTCGATTTGCTTTCTCTAACTCGTCCCGGGAAAGGGTATGTGGCCAGCCCTCAAATACCTTCAGGTTCACGGTTGCACGCATCTCTTCCAGGGTGCGTGGATGGTGGCATAGGTTTTCGGTCCCTTTTCGTATGATAATTTTAGCCATTTGATTTTCATGATTTTGTGTTTGTAGGTTTCTTGGTGTTACGAAACGGGGATTATGAAAAAATCGGTATTCTCGTTTAGATATTCATAAACAAATTTGTGTTGGTTCAATTGTCGTTCTATCCTGGTTATATGCAGAGGATCTTTCAGTTCAATTCCTACTACGGCTGGACCGCTCTCACGGTTGTTCTTCTTCGAAAATTGAAAATATACTATATCGTCATCCGGACCCAAAACGTCGATTACAAAATCGCGAAAGGCACCGGGCCGTTGGGGAAACTGGATGAGAAAATAGTGTTTCAGTCCCTCGTAGAGCAGAGATCGTTCCTTTATTTCCTGCATTCTGGTGATGTCGTTGTTGCTACCGCTTACCACACAGACCACGGTTTTGTCTTTAATCTGTTCCTTGTAAAAATCAAGGGCGGAAACGGTGAGGGCCCCGGCGGGTTCCACTACAATCGCCTCTTCATTATACATCCGCAAGATGGTGGTACATACCTTGCCTTCGGGAACCAGTACAATATCTGCCAGACCTTTTTTGCCAATTTCAAAATTGATGTCGCCTACCCGCTTTACCGCGGCGCCATCAACAAAATTATCGATGTGATCCAAAGTGGTATTTACCCCTTTTTCAATGGACGTTTTCATCGATGGTGCACCGGAGGGTTCCACTCCTATTATTTTGGTCTTTGGACTCAACTGTTTGAATACCGTGATAATTCCGGCAGCCACGCCACCCCCACCAATGGGCACAAACAAATAGTCAATAGGGGAGGGTATATCCTCCAATAGTTCCAAGCCAATGGTTCCTTGGCCCGCGATCACCATTTCGTCTGCAAAGGGATGGATAAACACCGCCCCCGCCTCCTTGCAAAACTCATGGGCTTTTTCCGAGGCTTCATCAAAGGTATCGCCTTTTAAAACCACCTGTACCTTATCCTTGCCAAAGAGTTTTACCTGTTTTACTTTTTGGGGCGGGGTTGTCACCGGCATGAAGACAGTGCCCTTAATATTGAGCTTGTTGCAGGCAAAGGCCACTCCCTGTGCGTGGTTGCCGGCACTTGCACATACTACTCCTCTCGATTTTTCTTCTTCGGAAAGAGATACTATTTTATTGTAAGCGCCTCGTAATTTGTAGGAGCGAACCGGTTGTAAATCTTCGCGTTTTAAGTAGATTTCTGCAGAAAATTCGGCACTGAGGTTTTCGTTGAGCATCAAGGGAGTATGGAGAGCCACATTTTTTATTCGCTCCCTTGCTTGATAGATTTTGTCCAGTAATTCCATATAAGATTGCTATATTGATGATTTGCCCGCTTCGCTTCTCAGATTTCAGGTCTCTTGTTTTAAGCAAATACCACTCGATTCGCTTCTTTTATTTCCTCTTGTGCAATGGTATGGGGTCTACCTTCATACACCTGAAGGGTAACCGTTGCATCCATTTTTTCCAAAATGTCCACGCTGTCCTTTACCCGGTCTAGCGGCACATGCGGATCGGGATTGCCGGTTCCGATAAAAATGGGAGTGCCCTTAAAGTTGCCGGAATAATTTTCTTCGTATATCCTGTCGCCAATGAGGCCACCGGTAAAGACAGCAATGCCTCCAAACCTCTGTGCGTGGCGGGTTACAAACTCCAGGGTGAGACAGGCTCCTTGTGAAAATCCCATCAAATAAATATGCTCTGTGCCAATGTCATTTTTCTTTGCTTCCTCCACTGATTCATGCAACAGCTCGAGAGCGGAAGATAGCCATGGCTCATTTTGTTCCGGGCGGGCCAGAAACGAATTGGGATACCAAGTGTTATGGGTAGCTTGGGGGGCAATCAAGGCATAACCGGAAACGTTCAAATGTGGGGCAAGCCCCAATATGTCCGCGGCGTTGGCCCCGCGACCATGAACCATAATCAATGCTTTTTTCGCCTCCTTTAGCGGCTTTCCTGCAGTTACAATGTTTTTTTCGTGCATGGCTTCTATTGTGTTTTTAGTTCTGGCAGGCCTTTTTCAATTTGGCCCCGCATGGCTTCATATTGGTCGGGAAGTTGTAAGGAGCTTCCCAGGTTTTCTACTGTTTCATCGGTTGCAAAACCGGGATTGTCGGTGGCAATTTCAAAGAGCACTCCACCCGGTTCGCGGAAGTAGAGCGAAAAGAAGTAGTCCCTATTTATTTTTTCCGTTATGTGAAGCCCTCGGGCCACAATCTTTTTTCTCATTGCCATTAAATCTTCTTCGTCCTTGACCCGAAAAGCCACGTGATGGTTTGTGCCTCCGGCATTTAATCCTCTGGGCGCACCGGGTGTTTCCACGAGGTCCACCAGGGCGGCATTATCCACAGCATCGGTTTTATAGCGATAGCGATTTTCTTCACTTTCAATTTGTTTATAGCCAAAAACTTCGGTTAAGATGGCTGCCGTGGCCTTGATGTTGTTTAAGGTAAGGGTAACGGTGTGAAAACCTTTTATGGCGACATCGGATTTTATTTCGGCAGTTTCAAATCCGTTGCGTTGGTCCTGGTGTTTGGTCTCTATCAGTGCCAGCGACAGCCCGTCTGGATCTTGAAAGCTGATTTGTCTCTCGCCGAACCGTTCGGTTTCCTCATAAGGAATATCAAATTTTCCAAGTCGCGATTTCCAGAAGTCCAACCTTTCTTTTGGAATGGAATAGCCAATTTCCGTGGCCATTCCCACCCCGTTCTTTCCTTGGCGTACATTTTTCCAGGGAAAAAAGGTAAGGATGGTTCCCGGAGTACCTACCTCATCACCAAAATAGAAGTGGTAGGTCTGGGGATCGTCAAAGTTGACAGTTTTTTTGACAAGACGCAGACCGAGTATCTTTGTGTAAAAGTTGTAGTTGCGCTGGGCATCGCCGGCAATGGCGGTAATATGGTGAAGTCCTAATATTGTGTTCATTCTTCTTTTGTTTTGATTTGTTTTTGATTATCCTTTTTTTATGAAAGAGGTTCTGGGGGCGGTGTTCCGCTGCTTGCCGGTCTGGATTTGGTGTCGGGAAGGGGAATAAATTCTTCGTTGTCATTGGGGGGTAGGATAATCTTACCACTTTCCCAATCGTGTTTGGCCTGCTCAATGCGTTCCTTGCTCGAGGATACAAAATTCCACCAGATAAACCGTTCGCCCAGAGGTTCGCCACCCAGAAACATAAATTCGCTGGCCGTCTTGGCTTTGAGGGTTGCTTGTTCTGTTTTAGAAAAAACAATCATCTGTCCGGGAGAATAGATTCTTCCATACAATTCCAGCTTACCGCTGGCAATATAGATAGCTCTTTCTGAATGTTCCGAAGGCAGATCGATAGCAGCACCGATGTCCAATTTCACATGAAGGTAAAACAGGGGGGAATGCACGGCGACCTCACTGTTCAAGCCATAGGCGTTTTCCGGCTATCAAGCGCATCCAGATTCCCCTGTCGGTATAGACGGGCAGTTGGTTTGGTTTGTAATTCATAAAAGTAGGGTCGTTCTCTTCTGCCGATTTTGGCAGGGCTACCCATGTTTGAAGCATTTCCAGGCCGCCTTTCTGCAAGAGCTCGGGATCCTCAAACCGCTCGGAATGTGAAATTCCTTTTCCTGCGGTCATCCAGTTTACCTCTCCGGGTCGGATAACCTGCTCCACTCCCAAACTATCGCGATGGGTGACATTTCCTTTAAACAGATATGTTATGGTGGATAAACCAATGTGCGGATGCGGTAATACATCCATGGAAGTAATCTCGGAAGGAAAACTACTGAGAGGACCTGCGTGGTCCATAAAAATGAAGGGGCCAACCATTCGCCTTTGCCTAAATGGCAGGATTCGTTTTACGCTGAGATGCGAACTAATAGCGGCTTCGCGTGCTTGTATGATGAGCTCTGGCATAGTGTGGGTATAAAATTTTTATTTTGGATTTGACGGGGAAAACAACAAGTGGTCGAGGGAAAATCTTCCCGGACCGGTGAGGGTAAGGGCGATAAAGCAAAATAGGTAGAAAAAACGCAATTCCAGAATGGTGAATCCATCTCCTAAGATAAAGGCGTGAAAGATGAAGATCACCAAAAAATTAATCGACAGGATAAAAGTGGCCAAGCGGGAAAACAACCCCAATATCAACAGCATGGCACACAAGCCTTCTGCAAAGGCGGCCAAATAAAACGAAGGGGCCGCCCCAATTCCAATAGGGTCCATAAATTGAATTTCCCCACCGCTAAGGACGACGGCCATCTTTTCAAAACCGTGTCCATAGAGCAATACCATGCCGAAGACCAACCTGAGGATGAGCAGTCCGGCATCGCGGCCCACTGCCCAATCGTTGTAAAAAACTTGTAGTCTTTTTTTCATCTCTCTGTGTTTTAAAGGTTTCTTAAAGCTTTCTTATAGGAGGAGGAATCTCTTGAAACTTCAGTTAAAACGGCAAAATGGCTGGCTGGGAAATGTCTATCGTTTTTCCAACTGTCTTCGTAATTTGTTTTCCACCTCGGCCAACAGCGAGTGGAAATCATCGCCATATTCCGAAGCAAAAGGGTCTTGTCCGGGAATTCCCAAGCGGATGCTCACCTGTTTCTGCTGGGTGCTTTTTTCTTTTTTGTCTTCCAAATACACATCGGCCCATTCTATCCGGTCGTAAAAACGGCTAAGGCGCGATATGCTCTTGCGAATGCTTTCCATTACGTCTTCTCCAATAGTAATATCTACTGCTTGAACGTTAATCTTTGTTCCTGATAGGTTTTCAGAGTACTGCATATATTTCTTGTTTTAAATGGATTTACAAATGGGGTTAGCGGTTGATGTCAACCAATATTTTCACTTCTGAAGGGTCCTTTACCAAGGCCTCAAATCCTTTTTCCACAATCTCGTCCAAGGAAATTACACTGGTAACCAATTTCTCCACCGGTAGCCTGCCACTGCTGATTAAGGCAATGACTTCCGGAAATATGTTGCGATAGGCTGCCGTACCGATTATGGTCAATTCGCGGAGGGTCTGGTTTAGGGCGTCATGGGTAATTTTCTTGCCAAAAAGAGCGACAATTACTGCCGTGCCCCCGTTGCGAAGGCTGTTTATACCCGTGTCGAATGAGGCCTGGGCACCTGCGGCATCGATAAAGATATCGACACCATTGCCGGTCTTTTCCCTTATTTGTTGGGGAATATCCTTGTCGCGCGCATCAAAAGTGTGGGTGGCACCTACTTCTTTGGCTTTTTTCAACCGGTTTTCCGAAAGGTCTGAAACAAAAATCTGTGATGCTCCCGTGGCCAGGGCTACCTGTACCGTAAGCAGCCCAATGGGTCCTGCTCCTGCAATTAGCACCGTGTCGCCCATCTTCATTCCGCTGCGTTGGATGGCGTAGGCGGCCACTGCGGCCGGCTCTACAATGGCGCCCTGTTCGAAGGTCATGCTATCGGGCATTTTGTGCACCATATAGTCTTCTACCACCACATATTTGGCAAAGCCACCGTTGGAGGTTAGCCCCACAAATCCAAGAGGTTCTGAGAGATTGTACTCCCCGGTGGTAATAAAAGGACTTTCAGGATTTCTGAAAATGGGTTCTACCGTAACCCGGTCTCCCTTTTTAATGTTTTTTACGTTTTTCCCCACTTCTTCCACCACTCCCGAAAATTCGTGGCCCAAAGTGGTGGTTCCTTGGTGGCCGTTGAGGGAATACGGTTCCTCCACGGGAATCAGTTGGGGCCCGTGGGTGTATTCGTGCAGATCTGATCCACAGATACCGGTGAATTTTACTGCAATTTTTACTTGGTTTTCATTTGGGGAGGGAACTTGTGTTTCCTCTACCCTTATGTCTTTTGCTGCATGCCAGCGAGCTGCTTTCATTGTCTTCATGTGTTGTTTTTTAAGGTTCTTAAAGCCCGTGATAAACGGGGTAATGTCTTCAATCGAAAAATTCAAATTCGATGTCCACCGGCATAATGTGCAGTCCTTTAAAGTCTGTCACCACTTTTATCTGATGCTTGATATTTGCAGGGATTATATGTCCGTCGCCCTCTTTTAGAATTATCGCTTCCCCCTGCATGTTTAGCACGCACTCCCCTTTATGGATAAAGAGTATGGATTCCACATCGGCCAAATGCTTGGGCAAAAGCGATCCGCCTTTGGCCTGCATTTGTTTGGCGACCAACTTTTTGCCAATGGCGATAGTGCTTACGTTGGGTTTGGTTATCTTTTCCATGAATTTTATTTTTGAAGTAGGCAAAGCCTTTAATAGGTTTTGCGCTACGGGAACGCTTTCCTTTTAGCGGGTTAATTTTGAAAGACGATTTCTCCGTCTTTCTTTAGGGTATAGCTGTCGCCTTTGCCGCTCAGTTCATAATTGTCGTTGCTGTACCAGATGCCGGAGGCAGGTTTTTTTTCAACTAAATCAATCTGTTCTCCGCCGTTCAAATAAGCCTTTACGGTACCTTCGGTATTGTTGAAGGTCAAATTCAGCACGTCGCCCTTATCGTTCTTTGCCTCCACACTGGCGATATCGTCTTGATGTTCAAATATCAGATTTCCCTCCTTGGTAAGCTGGATGTCGTTTCCTTTTCCTCGTAACTCATATTGGTCATTCTTGTACCAAATGCCCGAAGCCGCTTCTTGTGCTTCCAGTTTGATCGTCTCCCCCTGGAAATACAAGGTTGCCGTTCCTTGGGTATTGTTAAATCGCATTCTCAATTCCTGGCCGTCGTCGTTGGTGGATGTGGCTACTACAATGTCGTCCGATGGGTTTTCAGTGGTTTGGGTCACTGTTGTTTCTGGAGTTTCTTGTTTTGGTTTTTCCTTACAGGAATTGAGCAAGAAGATTGAAGCCATGGCTATGGTAAAGATTCTCATTTTCATTTTTGAAGAATGTTTAAAAGGTTTGAATTTTTTTATTCCCAGCAAATTAGCAATAACTTTTCAAAGCATCCTTGGGGTTATTATTTATTTAACGACTGTTCTGGGACACTGTCCACATAGCGCCGTTTTTGGTGGAAGTTTTGTCCAATCTGCCTATTTTAATTAGCTCATTCAATAGTTTTTCGCTTTCGTTTCGCGGGGTACCCGATAGTTCGGAAAACTCCTTGGCAGTAAGTGTAGGATAGATTGAAAAGAGGTTTTTCCAATTTTTACTGTATTCCTTTTTTACGGCATTTGGGTTCAATTTCAAAATGGCCATTTCATAATACGCGTAGGGTCTGGTGCCGTAAACCATTTCCCGATTTCCGGCCGGGTCTATAAAGAACATGGTTGGAAATCCTCTCACGCCATATTCCCTAGCGACTTTTAGATCCTCTTTAAACATTGTTTCGGCCTTTCCTTCATAATCGGTCTTCAATTGGTCCAGGTCCAGTTCTACCGCTTTGGCGGCGGTGGCCAAATGGTCCCATTTGGCAATATTCTTCTTTTGCAAGAAGACCATTTCCCGCATTTCCCGCATAAAAAGATTGGCCTTTTCTTCATCCTGTAATTGCGCGGCTTTATAAGCGATGGAGGGTGGGTAGGAGGAGTTGAGCGGATCTTCCAGCCACAAATCGCCGTCTATGGGCATATCGTAATGAACGCTCACCTCGTCCCAATGCGAGGCCACATCCGATGGTTTTCCGATGCCGCCGCTGTTGTAACTCCAATCCGGCAACAGGCCTCCCATACGGTATTCCATGTCAATTTGGTCTCCGTATTCCAATTTCAGTTTTCTCAACTGGGGCTCTATTCCCCAGCAGGAAGAACAGATAGGATCGGTAAAATATACCAGCCTTATCTTCTTCCCGGGAGATTTAACGGCTTTTGTGTTTGTGTCATCGGTTGCGTCTCCCTGGGTTTCGCACATTCCTGTTTCAATGTCGCACAGAAGGGGGTTGTTTTTTAAAGTGTCTTTTTTCATTGTTTTTACTATTGATTCATTATTTTTCGGAACTGATTTTTATGTTGAAATGTTTCTCTATTTCATCCCGTAGTGATAGCAGCAAAATACGAAGAATTAACTGTATATTTGATATGCGTTTCCTTTTTGAAACTACTTCCCTTTAGGGAACTGGCATCAATGTGAGACCTTGTTTTTTTTGAATAAAACTGAAAGAAATGAAAAAGAAAGCCGTAATAAACACCACTTCCGTCTGCCGGGCTAGGGTACAGGCCATTAGTGATACCATGAGCATTCTCTCGGGAAAATGGAAGTTTCATATATTGGGAACGCTCATAGAAGGCGATCGGCTCAGATTTATGGATTTGATGCGCGAGATAGAAGGCATTGGGAGCAAGATGCTTTCTAAGGAACTTCAGGATTTGGAAATGAACCACCTGGTAAGCCGAACCGTTCTGAACACCAAGCCCATAACCGTTGAATACGCCGTTACCGAATACGGAGCCACGCTTGCCCCCGTTATCAATGAGCTGGCTAAGTGGGGAATTGAATACAGAAAGTCCGTTTACGGTAAGCAATGAATAAAGATGTTGTGGAGCGTAGCTTTGTCCTTTGCAAAAATAGTTGTTGATGGCAAAAACAATCGCCATCAACAACCGTATTGTCTCCTCGGGTTCTTACTGAGCTAAATATCCACCATCTATGGGATAATAGGATCCCGTAACAAAGGATGATTTAGACGAAGCGAGCCATAGGATCAATTCTGCAATTTCCTCTGATTTTCCCAACCTTCCCATTGGATGTAGGCCTACAAGTCCTTTCATTGTTTCCTCGTCGAGGGTGTTGGTTACCAAGGGAGTTTTAACATATCCCGGGCCAATGGCATTAATGCGAATACTTTGATCTGCATATTCCAAGGCTGCAGCTTTTGTCAATCCCACCACGCCGTGTTTTGCGGCGACATAGGCCGGAGACCCTTGAGTGCCTACTTGCCCCAGGATAGAGGCGATATTGACGATAGAACCGCCCTTCTTAAGCATGGCCGGAATCTGGTAACGAAGTCCATAAAAGACTCCGGACAAATTGATGCCTATTACCTTTTGCCATCCGTCTACGGGATATTCACCCGTGGGCGCAATAGGGCCGCCTATACCTGCATTGTTTACTGCTATGTCCAGACCTCCATACTTTTTTAGGGTTGCGTCTACTAGAGATTGATGGCCTTCGGCCTTGGAGGAATCGGATGGGATAAAAAAACCCTCCCCGCCAGCTTTTTCCAATTCACTTACCACAGATTTGCCCTTTTCTTCATCAATATCTGAAACGACAACCTTGGCGCCTTCTTTTGCAAATAAAAGTGCCGTTGCACGCCCTATACCAGAACCCGCTCCGGTAATAATGGCTACTTTGTTTTCTAAACTTTTCATTTTTTAAAATTTTAATTTGTTAATACGATGAGAGGTTAAGAGACTATAGATTAATGGATTAATTGACTTTTCCTCTCATAAAATGGCCAACATACCTGGTTTTATAACTACCGATGTTCGATTTTACGAACGGCATCTCGTTTAAAATTGCATTCCCTTCCTCCTCGTCACTGGCATTCATAAAATAAACCGTGAAGTTCTTTATCGACTCGTCGTAAGGGGAATTTTTATAAGCATTTTCAAGAATACCTTCTTCGTACAATTTAAAATCCGCATCAAATTGATCTTGGATATCCTGGGGGTCAACTTCATCGTAAGGTTTCAATAATTCCCAAATAACCACATACACATTTTGTTTTTTAAGCCGAACATCCCCGGCTTTTTCGCTTTGTCCAAATAAAAAGTTTCCCACGGGAATTAATTCAAAGGTGCCGATATCTTTGCTCCTAAAAATAGTTTGATCGAGGATATTTCTCGCCGCGTCTTGGTCTGTTGCGCGAATAAAATAAGCTATGCTGGGAATAATTTGGTTATCCACTTTCTGCCCCTCCACATTGTAATACAGGTTTTCAACCGTTCCTTCTTCCCATAGCCTATTTAATTGCGATGCCTGCTCAGTAATGTTGTCATTGAATTTCTGCGGATCCTCGGTGATAAGAGAAGGAATGACTGCATACGTATGCATTGCTTCATTCGATACAGATTCGGTGTGTGTTTGTAGTTCTGGTTCTACTGTTTTATTTTCTGTTTTGTTTTTGCAGCCTGCGAAAATAAGTAGATTGAGAATTAGCAGAGGTGTGAGTAAATTCTTCATTTTTAGTTTAAGTTAGATGTTAATTTTATTTGTGGTTTTTGGTTCGAATTTATCCATGCCGAAAGAACACAGATGTAAGAATTTCTTTTTGGCCTTACGTTCGCTGCCTCATTATCGAAGGCTGGTCATACGGTCTGTCAATTGTCATCGTTTACTTCTTCCGAAGTGGCAAACTCTTCCATTTTTGTGATCAGATCATTTTCAACGGTGTAAATCTGCACCCATTTTTGCTTTAGTTCCCTGCCCGAGCGTTTTACTTTCTGAAGTTCATTCCCCAAAACCACCACTGTATTTCCTTCAACAATAAATTGCCGGGTCTCGAATTTGATCATTTCGGTTCTTTCGAGAATATTGGTGAAGAGTGCCGTGATAAATCCACACCGTATCCTCGGAAACAGTTTCTACCAATTTTTCCACATCGCCATCCTTAAATGCGGCAAACATCTTATCGACTACTGCTCTTGCTGAATTTTTCATCGCATAAAAGATTTTCTTGGATTATTGTTTTGCAAACTGCAGGTGGACCACAATGTCTACATCTTTGCCCACGCCGGCGGCGGCTGGGTCATAGTCGATATTATAATCAAACCGGTTGATGGTGGTTTCGGCTTTCATACCCAGTTTTTCCCCTTGATCGCTTGTTGCGATCCCGCCGTAATCCACATCAAAAATCACATCTTTTGTAACGTCCTTAATCGTGAGCTTCCCGTAGAGAAGATATTCATTGGGTTTTCCGGTGGCCAAGATCTTGGTGCTCTTAAAAGTCATATTCGGGTATTTTTCCACTTCAAAAAAATCGGCACTTCTCAAGTGATTGTCCCTTCTTTCCACATTGGTGTTGATGCTTTTCGTCTTGACGTTAAAATCAAAATTGGCATCGGTCAAAGCTTCCCCGTCTGTGGTTAAGTTTCCGGTATAATCCAGGAATTTACCGTTAACAATACTAATTCCGGAATGGGAGATGTTGAAATTTAGGGAGGAGTGGTAAGGATCTACCTTCCATTGTGCTTGTGCAAATGAGCTTACGGCAAGCAATATAAATGCGATAAATGGTATAAGTTTTCTCATTGAAATAGATTTTAAAATGTTACTTGATTCTAATAATTGTTTTACTGCTTTGCATGGATTTCGACCCAATTTTCAAAGGCCATCAAAAAGTCTTTTAGAAATTTTTTCGTGGAGTCGTTGGTCAATTTTCCGTTCTCGTCAAAAAGTTCAGCAGCTCCCCCAATGTAGGCCTCAGGTTGTGCCATAGTGGATACGTTTACAAAAACCAATGACTGACGTAGGTGATGGTTGGCACCAAAACCACTGATGGCTCCTATGGAAACACTAACTACGGCTGCTGGTTTTCCGTTCCATGAATTCTCTCCGTAGGGGCGGGAGCCTACGTCAATGGCGTTTTTTAGAACTCCCGGAACCGAGCGGTTGTATTCGGGGGTGAAGAAAAGAAGTCCGTCTGCCTCCCTGATTTTTTTGCGAAGGGATACCCATTCCTTTGGTGGATTTGCCTCCAAATCTTCATTGAACATGGGAAGGCCTGAAATATCCAACAGTTCCATGGAAAGCGATTCTGGAGCCATTGCCATCATTTCTTTTGCGGTTTTAAGGTTATATGATTCCTTGCGAAGGCTTCCCACGATGACTGCAATTTTATACTTTTTCATAAATTATATTTTTTGATTTAACTCACTTTATTCGTTAATTCTACGAAATTTTATATTAATTGCTTATGCTGTTATCGAATATTTAACGAATTTGAGAATGGTGGCTTCTGGCTTCTAAAATGGTGACCCTGGGCCCAATCTTTGGTTAAAGTGATAACAAAAGGGTAGTTGCTAGGTCTCTCTCTCTTTAATGATTTTAAACCGCCCTGCTTTCTTCAACGCAAATGCAACCGTTGGAACCGTAAGCATTCCAATAAACAGCGTTCCTAATATACGCCGTTCCTTTTACTGCGGCAATGATCTGGATCATGCGGATATTTATGAGAAAATTATCCCATGGAAGTCTGGATGGCCATCAGGAATGAGCGTTGGGCTAGAGCAACGGAGTATTTGGAAGATTAGGGGAAGTGGCTTTTACTAGGGTAAAACAATCAAAGGCGTTTCCCCTTCATAAACCAATTCGTTAATCACAAACCGCCTAAAAAGTTGGTCGGTCAAAATACGGGAGCCTTTTTGAACGATGAGAATTTCATCAATTTTGTTGTTGATCACTCCCTTTATTCCGTCCAATCGGTTATTGGCTTCGTAAACGGCAAAGTTTGTGGCAAACCTATCGGCATATCTTTTTGAGAGATTTCGCAATTGTTTTTCTATTTCGGAAGTGTCTTCATTTGGTTTTGCCAGATGGAAAAAGGTTATACTCGTGTTTCCGTGGTCCATAAACGCAAGAAAATTGTTCAGTTGTTCAACGTTCAGCGGCATTTTTTCGCCTACTGCCACAAATATTTTTTCGTGCGAAAAGGAATCGATTCCCTTGGGAATGGCCACTACGGTATTATCTGTATTCCCGATGATTCGAAGGGCTTCGCTGCCCAGGAATAACTTTTTTAGGATTCCAGTGCCTTTTAAACCGATAAAAATTAAATTTTCGAAAGGTTCTTTCAGTAATTCGGGTAAAGTGAGTTGAAAATCTACTTCAGAAACATAGAAGGAAACCTCAATGGTGTTGGGAATAAGAGTGTCTGCGAGGGTTTTTAATTTTTCAAGAGCTTTGTCGTTGGCTTCCCTAACAAGGAAGTCCCTTGCTTCATTCTCTGCAAATGCCGGCAAAAACGGATGAGTTTGGTGGTGCAGAAGGATTTTTGCATTTGCTTCCTGGCTCCAATCGCAGGCATACTTTATCAGATTGCTGGAATACTCTGAAAAGTCAATGAGTACTATAAACCGTTTGTTCATTTTTAAAGAATTTAGCGTTGTTCCGTTTTTTGTGCCAGAGTGGGTGAAAGGATAGCCTCTATTCCGCGGTTTAGTTTATCAGTTTATAAAACTCTTCCACTTTGCTCTGGGCTCCTTGAATATATATAATGTCTCCTTGTTTAATGATTTCGTCGGGCTGTATGCTTTCCAGCAATTTGTCTTTTCTCTTAATGGCCAGTATGTTGATGCCGTAAAGTGCCCTTAGGTTCAAATCCTTTAAGGGTTTGCCCAAAAACCTATTGCTATCCGATCGCATGCGTAGGCTTTTGATATTGAAATCTGCCAGCTCACTGGTTCTATACGATTTAGGACCTTTTAATTCGCCTTTGAACATTTGGTAATTGTCTGCCCTAACCTTATGGATAAGCTGAACGATATCGCTTTCGGGAACAAGAAAGTTGTGCAGTATGTGTTCAAATATTTGTATGGAGGTTTCAAATTCTTCGGGAATTACCTCATCGGCACCCAGAGCCAATAATTCTGAAGTGTGTTTTACATATCGCGTCCTTACCACCAGATACAAGGAATCTGAAATGGAACGTATATTCTTGATGATCTTTTGCGTGTCGCTATTTTCAGAAATGGCAATTACAGCAGCTCTGGCACGCGCGAGGTGAACAGTTTCTAAAATGTGGTCGTTAGTGGCGTCACCAAAAATGATCGGCAGACCTTTGGGCTTTTCGCGCTTGACTATTTCGGCATTGATCTCAATTACGATAAACGGAATGTTGCTTGCCGTGGCCGCCTTTGCCAGGTTGCTTCCATTTATTCCATACCCGATGATCACCAAGTGATTTTCCAATTTGGGTGCGACAATCCCTTCCACATTGTTTGGATCCAGTTCTCTTTTAAATCCTAACTTTCGTTTTACACCCAACACTTTATCGGCAATAGGTTCCGAAAAAATAATGACAAAGGGAGTGACCATCATGGACACTATGGAAACGGAAAGAAAATATTGGTTGGTCTGTGGGGTTAAAAGGTTGTAATCAACGCCAATTTTGGAGAGGATAAATGCAAATTCCCCAACCTGAAAAAGTGCCAAACCCGTTAGTACCGCCGTTTTGGTAGGATATTTAAGAAGGGCAACGGCTATAGCCGCAACCGATGACTTTATTATGAGAACAACCAAAACCAAGATCAGGATTATGGGAATATGATTTAAGAAAAAACTCAAGTCGAGCAACATCCCCACCGATACGAAGAAGAAACTGGTAAAAAGTTCCCGAAAAGGCAGGATAATGCTTGTAGCCTGGTAGCTGTATTCCGATTCTGAAATAATAAGACCGGCAATAAAAGCTCCCAATGCCAGGGACAAGCCTATTCCTGCCGTTAGAAAGGCAATGGCAAAACAAAGGGTGATAGTAACCAACAGAAAAAGTTCCTTGCTGTTGGTCTTTGCCACCGCATGCATCAACCTGGGAACTACATATCGCGCGCTGATATAGGTGAGCACCACGACAATGGCCGATTTCACCAATAACATCAAAATATCCATGGCCACATTACTGGATTCTCCTGCAATCATAGGAGTAACCAGCATCATAGGAACAACTATGATATCTTGAAAAATTAAAATTGCCAATGCATTTCTCGCATGTGGAGCCGAAATTTCCTGCCGATCCTGAAGTGTTTTTAAAACGATGGCGGTACTGGAAAGGGAAAATAGAAAGCCAACAAATACCGATTCGTTCCAGGAATTTCCCAAGAGGAAGTAAACCAGGGCAGCAACCGCGACGGTAAGTCCTATTTGTAAAAAGCCGCCGATAAAAACAGTCTTTTTAATGGAGACCAATTGTTTAATGGATAGCTCCATCCCAATGACAAAGAGCAAAAGAATGACGCCCACTTCCGAAAGAATTTCTACTTGTTCTACGGCTTTAATCAGGCTTAGTCCGTAAGGTCCTATCACGACCCCGGTGAGCAGAAATCCGATAATAGAAGGAAGTTTTAGCCGCTGTAGCACAAAAACGATAACGACCGAAAAACCCAGAAGGATAAGAATATCTTGTAATAAAGGCATACGTTTTAAGCTGTTCTTCTATTTATTTGGATTTGTTTTTCCCTCCGCTTAATTTTCCATAAAAATAAAGTTTTTAACCTTAAACCAAATGACAAATAAGTATAGGTTTGATAATGGGTGTGCATTTAGCTGTAGCTATCGTCTGGCATAAGCACAGAAGCGGGATTTGGCACGAATCTTTTAGTCTGTAATTGGCTTAATATTTAAAAAATCACAACTGGATTAAGCACGTCTGCTATTATTTTCCTCCACTGTGCCTTTCACTGGGGTTGTTTCAAGCCGTCCTTCAATAGATTGGAAAAAAAATGATCGGTCAGTACCCGGTAGTAAATTTTACACTGTACACTTGTAAATGGTAAGCAGTAATGGGTCCTAAACAATACGGTTTTGCCGCAACCCAAGCAGCTCTAGTTGGTATGGTTTTCTCTTTGCCCGGAAAACATACCAGAAAAAGGGGCTGGTACTCGCCCCGATCATTCCGCCTTTCGGCTAATCCTTCAGCTCTGTTAGCCAATTTATTTCTTGGATCTTACTGTCAATTTCCCTGAAAGCTCTTCCGGTTTGATCCATTTCAATTTGTAACTTCTTGATATCGAGGGTAGTTTTTAGGTTTGTCTCCCCACTGTTATTTATTTGTGCCGCATACCGAATATTTCTCAGTTTTTCCGAAAGCATTTTCAGCGAATCCCTCTCGGCCAGACACTCCATAAGAGAACCTTCGCCTTTAATATAGGTTTCATTATTGGTTTTGTTTATTCTTATAACCAAATGCTTCAAATCTTGAATCGCCCGTCGCAATTGAGCAAGAAGTTCCACCGGGTCCTCCTGTGGCTGTTTATCGTCCGAGACAATCAGCACCGGTCTAATTCTGTTTTGAAGGTGTTCTATTTTCTTCATCAGATCTGCCCTTAGCAAAAGCCCTTCGGCCAGTTTCATTGTTTTTTTCATCGATGTTTGAGCCATTTCGTGATTTATCTGAAGCAATTATTTTGACATTAAAAGTAACTTCAAACTTTTAATTATTTGGGTCCACCGGTCCCTCCGGCCCTATGGTGTGCAATTCATAGGAATGGGAATAAATTTCAATGCTGTTGCCAAAAGGATCTTCGGCATAGGCCATAAGATATGGTTTTTCGTCCGGATACATAAGTTGTGGGGCCATTGTTGTTTTACCTCCGCCAGCGACAATTTTTTCGAGCAATGCGGCCGGTTGCGGATGTTGTACACAAAAATGCGATATCCCCGTTTTAAAGGGGCTATCGGTGGAAGAGGATTCGTCATTCCGTTCAAATTGAAACAATTCAAACCCCATTCCGTCGGCGCTTGAAAGGTGCGCAAAGCGGAAGGATTTCCAACCTTTCCCATAAATCATCTTGCTGATTCTTGACAGATTGTTGTCCATTTCTTCAGAAACTTTGATGGGCCCAGAAATATGGTACCAGCCCATAACTTCGGTATAAAATTGAATTGCTCTTTCAAGGTCTGGCACCGTAATACCAATGTGGGAAAAACTGATAGGATATGTTCTATTCATGATGTGTAAGCTTTATTCTATCCCATTGTGTTCACAATAAGACCTATATGCGTAAAAAAGTTAAGTGCGCCAAAAAGCAAGAAAACTATTCCCAGGCCGTATAACAAGAGATAGGAGATTTTAACGGTGGAAGTAATCTGTGTTTTCCCTTGGGCAAAATGTTTAAATACCGTGGGCATCAAAAGGGAGGCGACACCCGTAAAGGCCCATAAAGCCGAAATAAAAACAGCCTCCACTAATGGGTAATCTGCAAAGTAACCGGTTAAAGGTTCTTCTGCGGGTGCGGCAAAAAGTTGATACGTAACACCCGCAAACCCAATGGCAATTAAACCAAGGCCCAGACCATAAAAGAAATATTTAAATTGTTTTCCCACTTTTCCAATGGGGATAAGGACATTCTCGGTTTCCACGATCACTGCCGCATTTTTCCAGAAATAGAAAGAAAAAGCCAACAAAATAGTGCCAAAAGCCAAAGAAGGTTCCCCAAAGACAATATTGTCAAAAGGGAAATAGGCTGCCAGGGGCCAGGTAAGGGTCATGTGAAGGCCGGTAAGAAATAATATCATTCCCAAAACGCCTAAATTGAGTGCCCAACCTATTGGTTCTTTTTCCTTTTTTTGGGCCATGTCTTTTCCCATTACGGCAAGTGAGCAGAGAGCCGCGCCTACTGCAACAGACATAATAGTGTTGTAAACGGGCATATTTACCCAATCTATAATCAGTCCTTGTTCTCCTTGCATTTTAATTTTTTTTACACATTTATATTTTATTCCGTTATTGTTCGATTAAAATCCCATGATCTCATAAAGAATAGGCCAACAAAGACTTTCGAATGAGTTTCAAAAATACGACCTTCATTTTCATTTTATTCTGAAACAAAACCGCAATATCTCAAGATTGTCTATTTTTTAAATTCTGGATGATTTATTTTCTATTTATCACTCTTGAGTCAAGGGCTCTTGATTCCTGTAGGCCAGGGTATTATCTCTTTTTGTCGGACAATTCTGATTTACAAAATAACGCGGGCCTATTACTTACAGGCATTGCCATAAATTGACCGGAGGGTTACTATCTATGGCAATGAACTTTTTTAAAGGAAAGAATATTGACAATTGCTACCCCTTGGTTGGTCTGGGAGCCCATTTGTCGTAGGGTGTCATGTCGAAACTGTTGACTTCCTCCATCGACAATCCCAGGGCCTTTGCCACTCCCTCGCCATATTCCGGATCTGCCTTATAACAGTTTCTGATATGCCGGATATGGATAAATTTATGGGCACCCCCAATGTCGGCGGCCGTATTGTCAAATAACAATTGTTCTTTCCCATCGGCCTTGATAATGCGGAACAAATCGCCCGGTTGGGTAAAGTAATCTTCATCATCGTCCCTAAAATTATGCGCGTAGGCATCTCCACTTAATTCCAAAGGTGGTTCCTGGGCATGAGGCTGTTCTTGCCATTCCCCAAAGCTGTTGGGCTCATAGTGTTTGGTACCCCCGTAATTGCCATCTACCCGCATGGCCCCATCCCGATGATAGGCGTGATATGGGCAGGTGGGTTTGTTTACAGGAATTTGGTAATGGTTTACGCCCAACCGATATCGTTGTGCGTCGCCATAGGAAAACAATCTACCCTGAAGCATCTTATCTGGGGAAAACCCAATGCCGGGAACAATATTCGTCGGGTTAAAGGCCGCTTGCTCCACATCCTGAAAATAGTTTTCCGGATTTCTGTTTAATTCAAATTCTCCTACGGGAATGAGGGGAAAATCTTTTTTGGACCACACCTTGGTCAAATCGAAAGGGTGAAAACGATAGGTCTTTGCCTCTTCTTCTGTCATAATCTGCACAAACATTTTCCATTTGGGGAAATCTTTCCTCTCAATAGCATCAAAAAGGTCTCTTTGTGAAGATTCCCTATCGACGCCCACCAATTCCACGGCCTCTTTATCCGTAAGATTTTCGATGCCTTGTTGGGTTATAAAGTGAAACTTTACCCAATGTCTTTTATTCTCTTTGTTGATAAAGCTATAGGTGTGGCTTCCAAACCCGTGCATATTTCTGTAGCCTTTCGGAATGCCGCGATCGCTCATTACAATGGTCACTTGATGCAGAGCTTCGGGAAGCAGTGTCCAGAAGTCCCAGTTGTTGTTGGCACTCCTTAAGTTGGTTTTTGGGTCGCGTTTTACTGCGTGGTTCAGGTCGGGAAATTTCATAGGATCGCGAAAAAAGAACACGGGGGTATTGTTTCCTACCAGGTCCCAGATTCCCTCCTCGGTGTAAAATTTTAAGGCAAAGCCCCGAATATCCCTTTCGGCATCGGCAGCACCCCGTTCTCCCGCCACGGTGGAAAACCTGCTGAACATTTCCGTTTTTTTGCCAATCTCGCTGAAGATCTTGGCTTTGGTATATTGCGTGATATCGTGTGTGACGGTAAAAGTTCCAAAAGCTCCGGAACCTTTTGCGTGCATACGTCTTTCCGGAATCACTTCCCGGTCAAAATTGGCCATTTTTTCAAGAAACCAGTGGTCTTGCATCAGCATAGGGCCGCGCGGCCCCGCGGTTTGCACATTTTGATTGTCCGGCACCGGTGCACCGGTCTGCCTGGTGAGCTTTTGATCTTTTTCTTTCATGTTATTCGGTTTTTTTGGGTTGTTGCCTCAGCTTTTGAATTTACGATTTTTTTTAGCAACCGTAAAATGATCTGCGTCAGTATGGCCATTGAGGTGAAGTCCATACAGTGCCGGGAAGGGGAATTTATGCCGAAACTTTTTTGTTTCTTATTAGTATTGTTCGAGGAAAGAAACCAGACGGCGGGTGAACCAAGTGACCTTCCTGCCTTCCTCGGAAGGCAGGCAAGATCAAAACGCAGCATACTGAAAAGGTAGTTTCAATAATTTTAAAAGTAGATGAATTTGTACTATTTTGATTTTGAGGTCAAATTGATGAAAAGGAAGGTCCTATTGAAATAAACGACGAGAAACCCTCATCATCCTGTTGTCGCGGCGATTGTCAAATTTTAACCGGACTACAATGGATTCTTGGAAAAATTGGATGGGAAGAGAAGAAATACTCGGGTTGGGCTAAATAATTTGGAATTGGGAATATTTCTTTAATTTAGCGGAAATGGGAAACCATCGATTTCAATTCTTCATCATAAGTTTTGGAGGAGTTTATATCAACCAAAAAGAGAAAATATGCATAGTGCCAGAACAAATAAAGGGGTCATTTCCCGGCGGGAGGGGCAGATTACCCTTTACTATAATTCCCGATCGCAACGGGGCAAACAAACATTGGCCTATGCCAAATCGCACGGTCTTCCCCTGGAAAAGGTCGACATTCTGAAGACTCCGCTCACCGGCACCCAAATTACCGAATTGGCAGATGGTTTGGGTCTTCCCATAAAAGATATGGTCAACCAGGAACATTATAAATACCGCAAAAAGTTTACCCTCCAGTGTTTCTCTTCCGAAGATTGGATAACCTTAATCCAGAACCATCCGGAAATTATGAAGCAGCCCATCGCTTTACGGGGCGATAAGACCATTTTGGTGGAGACCCCCACAGACATTATTCGACTGTAAGAAAAGTTGTAGTACGGAAATCCAAACTGATGGAGATCTTCAGCTTTTGCACCCTGTGGAAAAAGAATGCGATAAATATTTACCCGGCTTTGGAAGGGTCTTTATTTGCACTTTTCTCGGGTTCCGCGGAACCCAACCTCAAGATAAAATATCCTATTACCGCAGAGAGAAATGAGCCAATGAGAATGCCGATTTTGGCAGAATCTATAAATTGCGGACTGGAAGCAAAGGCCAGGCTGGCAATAAATATGGCCATGGTAAATCCAATTCCCGCCAAGAAAGAGACCCCCAAGATCTGAACAAAAGAAACATCAGGCGGTATGCTTATCCATTTTACCCTTTTGGCGAACATCACCACCGAAGTAATGCCAATTCCCTTGCCCAACACCAAACACACGGCAATATTGGTTACCAAAGCTGTATCCATCGATACCGAATTGTCAATGATTACCCCTGCATTTGCCAGGGCAAAGACCGGAATGATAAAATAGGCTACCCAGCCATATAATTTGTGTTCCAGATCTTGTAATGGCGATTTGAATTTTCCCGACGACCCCTGTAGTTCGCGCATATTTTCTATTTGTTCATTAGACAAAGTGGGATTAGGAGAAACACCTGCCTGTTTAATTTTGTTGAACACGCCTTCCAGGTGGACAAGAAAGTGGGAGGCGTCTATTTTTTTTCGAATCGGTACCGAAAAGGCCATCAAGATTCCCGCAACGGTGGGATGAATACCCGCTTTTAAAAAAAGAAACCAGATAACCGTCCCAAAAAAAAGAAATATATAATTGGAATAAAACCCTCTAAAGGAAAACAAATACAACACCACCAACAATACCACGGCGATAAGCAAGAGGCTAAAATTGATACTGCCGCTGTAGAAAAGGGCTATAACCAGTACGGCGGCAATGTCGTCGACTATGGCAAATGCGGTCAAAAATATAATAAGGCTCAAGGGAATGCGCTGGCCGAGGGTTTTTAAAACCGCGAGGGAAAAGGCAATGTCCGTGGCCATGGGAATACCCCAGCCATGCGTGGTTTCCGGATTTTGGTTCAGAACCAAAAAAACACCCACGGGCACGAGCATTCCGCCCAAGGCCCCCATCATGGGAAAAGCCACTTTTTTTAAGGTGTTGAGCTCGCCCATCAGCACCTCCCGCTTGATCTCCAGGCCGATGAGAAAGAAGAAAACAGCCATCAATCCATCGTTTATCCACAGTAACAAAGGTTTTTTAAATTCAAAATCGTCGGTAACGATGCCCACGTTATATTGCCAAAAGCCAACATAGCTCTCCCCCAAACCCGAATTTGCCCACACCAGGGCGGCAATGGTGGTGAGCAGCAACAAGATTCCACTAGAGCTTTCAATCTTTATAAAATTCTGAAAGGGAGTGACGAATACTTTTCTTAACATCAAAAGTTGTTTTTATTCGGCAAGGGTTTTTTTCCAAAGGCACAAAGTTAATAAGGCCATTCGCGATTTTGAAAAAGGGTGGGCAGAACGTTATCTCAATCGTCCCATTCGGCACGGATTTCCTCCATTAAATGGTCGTACCGCTCTATTAATTCTGCCGATATCCTTTTCGAGGATCGGTGTAACTTTCTCAGTTGAAAGGAAAAAAAGATGTTGAACAGCCCCGCAAAAAGAAAGCTCAAGGCCACCAAAATGACCATGCTCATCCCCGCAAAGAGTGGATTCCAAATTAAGATGAACGACACAATGGTGCCAATTATGCCCATAATTAAAAGCCCTCCCCAATTCCGGCTGCCGTATTTGCGTACGTCCATGGCAAAGCCTATTGTGGAAATGGAACGGAACAGAATGAGGAAACCAATGTAAAACGCCAGGGCGGTAATGGACAGGGTGGGATTAAGCAATAGCAACAATCCCACGGCAAAGGTGATGATCCCAAATGCCAACGACCATCCCCAGGTATCCAATTGGTCCCTGTTGACAATGGCAAATACAGCTTCCGAAAGCCCACCCAGCAAAAAGGAAAGGGCAAACAAAAACGAAAGCGCGATGAGCGAGCCGGCCGGAGAGGAAAACACCACAATGCTCACGATAACAAAGAAAATGCCTACCAGTAAGGGAATATACCAGTGTTTGATAGTACTTTTGACCGTTCTTAGAAATGATGGTTCCATGATATTCTTTTTTTGAAAGTTAATGTTTTCTGGTTAAAGGAGAAATAGACTCCTTCCTTCTTTTGCGCTTTCCTGGTGCTAGTACATAGATTTGATGTTATGGATAACTCCTCCATCTACCAAAATATCGGTACTGGTTATAAAGCGTGCGGCATCGCTGGCCAAAAAATGAACCACATCGGCAACATCTTCAGGCTGTCCGTTGCGTTTCAAAGGGGTTGCCTGTTTTATTTTTTCCATTCTTTCCGGATGCTCTTCTGCCGCTTTTAACGCCATGGGGGTTTCAATAACCCCAGGGGAAACAGACACGATCCGCGCTCCCTTCGATCCCCATTTGTCGGCATTTTTATGGGTGAGCAATTGGACTCCGCGTTTTGCAAAATTGTACATCAGGTCTGAATCGTCCTTGACAAACTTGCTTACGATATCAAAAGAATCGGGTGTCTGTGGATTGGCAAGGGCCGAGTCGTATTCGGGGTTTTCCGGAACGGCATGGGCCATCATGGAAGAAAGCAGGATGGCGACCGAACCCGTCTCGGCAAGTGAATAAAACGCATCGATCAGAAGCTCTGTCGCCACCAGATCAATGGTAAACACTTTTTTGGTGTCCTTTACCGTACCGCTTACCCCCGCGGTGTGGACCAAGGCCTTCATCACGCCCTTTTCCGCAACAAACCGTACCAGCTTTATAATGTCGTTTTTATCGGTGATGTCGCAGGCAATTCCGCTAACATCCATTCCTTCCTTGGATAATGCTGCCACGGTGGCGTCAACAGTTTCTTGGGAATAATCGGTTATTATCAAAGGTTCGGCTTTAAATGATCTAGCGCAAGCTTGGCCAATTCCTCCGGCTCCCCCGGTGATTATTGTATACTTTTTTTGAACGGTCATATCTCTGAATTTTTTGTCCCACGCTACTTTTTAGAAGTATTACGGGAAGTTGGTTTTAATAAAAAAAGGAGCTGGGGATTGGCAACCAATCCCCAATTCCTTTGCTTGTAAAATAATCTATTCTCTCAGGGCCCTGATTATCTGGCCTTGGGTGTTGAAGGTTATGAGGATACTCTCATTCCAGCTTTTCTCCAGCTCAATGACATACGAAACTCTCCCGTCCTTTTCTACCGATTCCACAGAATCGATCTTGTAATCGGGATAATCCCTTTTTATTATTTCCATCACTTTTACAGGAATCTCGGCCTGGGTAATGTTGCGATCTACCTTCACCATTTTCCCCTCGCGGTTGAACCAAATTTCATGACCCAAACTGCCGACATTAAATTTTACCTTGTAATCCGTTCCTCGTTTGTCCCACTTAATATCGGTGGCGGTGGGATATACTTTTAACAGACCCTCGGTAAAGCTTTGGGGTACCTCGCTCGATTTTAATTCCTGCGCATTTAGGGCGACAGAAGCTACCACGGCGAAAATCAATAGTGCTAATTTTTTCATGTTCATATTTTTTGTGTTATTGGGTAAAGGTAGGTCAATATATTGCCAAATAAACTGACCTGGGTCATGGCCGCATAAAACCGACCCTTTGGTTGAGAAGGTTTTCCCCTTATCTTAGAAAATAATGCTGGGCCTCACCATTCCCCGTGAGCAGCGCATAAAAGATAAAAAGCCGCTCCCACAATAGGGAACGGCTTTTAGGGCATTTTTAAAATATTCTCATTATTTGGAACAACCCGTGTGATAGGTGAGCGTTCTGCTGTAACCGTTTGAATGGGTAAAGAGCACGCTGTATGGATTGTCCAAGTCTACATAGTAATTGGAAGTGGAAGTGTATTTCTGCTTCAACCTCTTTTTGCCAGATTGCGACACTTCGCCCATTAGAGAGTGGATATCGACGGGCTCGCAAAAGGAACCACTCTGTACCGAGATAATTCCAAAGGGTTTAATGGTCTTGGTTCCGTTTTTTCGGTACCGGAACCGATGGACTACTTTGCTTCCGCCGCCAAAAATCCCCACTCGTTTCCGGGTTTTGATCTTGACCTTCAGCATTTTTCCATCAACTTTTTCCTTGTGATAGTTTGTAGCCTTTTGCCGCATACACGTATCCCACGAGGAAACAACCGTGCTGGCAGTCGATTTGCATTCGTTTGCCTTTTCAATAGTTACGCTTACGGTAAAATCCTCTGCGACACAGGGAATGGGGAAGGTGTGGCTCACCACGTTGGTGCCCACTACGCTTTCCACGGGACTGCCATCGCCAAAATCCCAATGTAGCATGTACTGCCCTGCGGTAGTCTGCATGCCTTCTAAGGTGAATTGCCATTTGCCATTGCTGGCGTCCAACGGTTTTTTGGAAATGGAAATGGGGCAATCCAGCAGTAGCGACAAGGTATCGGTATCGTGGCAGCTCTGGCTGCTCATGGGATAGACGTTGCTTTTAAGGTCAATGATCAAAAAGGGGACAATGGTGGTATAATTGCTGTAATCCACTTCCAAAACCAGTTTTTTGCCGGGATAGATGTAAGTGGAACCGTCCATTATGGACCAGTCGGTACCTATGGCATCCAAATAGGTGGAGCCGGGCATTATCTCAACCCTGGTGAATTGGGCCGAATTTGAAACAAAAAAAGATTGGTTTGGATTGCTGCCAATGGGTGCCACGTGGTTGGCGACCAACTCAATGGAAATGACCCGGTTTACCGGATCGTGTGCCAGAATGCGGTGGGTAATGTGCGATTCCAGACCACAGGAAGCTCCTTTCTCAACGATCTTGTCGTTGTCGTTCTTCACCTCAATGTTCATTTCGCTCATGGTTTCAAAATCATACCTTGGATCGTCGCACACATTTATATCGGTTATTTTTCTGGAATTTCTATAATGGTCCATTTCGGCATCATCGCCCAGGGAGCCGTTGTAGGTCTTTACAAATTGGGAAAACCGCAGGAGCGAGTCATAGTCTGAACAACCGCTGAACGGAATACGGTGGATAACGCAACCATCAGACCAGATGTACAGATGTTCCCCAATAATGACCATTCCTTCCTCATTGAGCATGGTTTCCAAAATAATGTCGCTGGTGTATTCCCAAGATTCAAAGGTAGGGTCATAGGGAATGTTGCCGTTGTCCATATCTTCGTCCTTGGCCCTCAGGGAATAGAAATTTCGCACCTGCTCCCATTCGCGCAGGGTGGCCTCATCCTGGGTGGCCTGAAATTCATGGTACAGATCGCGATAGGTGCTCTGCATATCTCCCAAGGAGGAAAATTTCATAATGGGCTTGTTGTCACATACCGGCCCGTGCGAAAAGCTGCCTTCATTGTGCCCGTTGACCACCTCTACAGGGCCCAGTTCGGCCTCGCAGCTACATAACAAAAGGGCGCAGAATGCCCAAAGAGTCATCAATTTAAAATTTTTCATAATAAAGATTTAAGGTTAAAAAAATGAGTTAATAGCCTTATATATCTTTACTTCGGAATTGTTACCCATGAAATTTTCTATTTCGGCAGAAAGCATGGCAATGCCCTGAGCAAAAGCGTTTTTGGGTGTAAAAAATTTAAAGGGAAAAGGAAAGTTTGCGAATTTCAGTAGCAGAATCACAATGTTCTAGGAAGAATAGCCACGTACGAAATTGTTTGCCTACAGGAGAAGGCTTTCAACAACAGCAAAATCGATGCAGGTGAATTTGTTTGAAAAACTTCCCTCAGCCAAAGAAAAATTGACAAAAAAGCCAGTTGGTTTACTAATTGTAAATCCGCAGCAACTCCACCAATTCAGGAATGGATTGGATTTCCAACTTTTCGAAAACCCTATTTTTATATGTGCTCACCGTGGAAGTGTGCAAGTTCAGTTGGTGGGAAAGTTCCTTAAGGGGCAAGCCCTCCACCAATTTGTTGGCCACTTCCAGCTCGCGATTTGACAAGGTCTCCAAGGGGGAGGAATTTTGCGCTTTTTGAAAATGGTGGGAAATCATGGAATCCTTCATTTCCTCGCTCAAAAACTGGCCTTTTTGCAACATGGCACTTAAGGCCTGATCTATTTTTTCTTTGGAGGACAATTTGTTCAAAAAGCCATCGGCTCCCATTTTAAGATAACGGAGGGCATAAAGGCTCTCGTCCTGCGATGAAAAAACGAGGATTTTCAAGCTGGGCTGCTTTAGTTTGATGAAGTCGATGGCCTGTTGCAAAGTGCCGTTGGGCATGTTCACATCCAAGATCACCAAGTCAAAATTTTCACGGGAAATGAGGGCGGATAGCGATTTGAAGTCTTCCACTTCAGTTAAGGTTGCATGGGGCCTAAGCTGTTTTATTACCTGCATCAGACCCATGCGCACTATTCCATGATCATCCGCAACTAAAATGCGAGTGCCAGTGTGCATGTCAATTTGTTTTAGATTTGGGGCAGAAGAATCGAAATTGTGGTGCCTTTATCCTCGGCAGAATCAATTTCGATTTTTCCTTGCATCAAGTGTACAAAATTTTTGACAATTTTCAAACTTAATCCGGCCCCAATTTCTCCTTCCGTACCCTGAAAGACAGCACTGTCAAAAGTGAAAATGGATTTTTTCTGGCCTTCGCTCATTCCCAAACCTTCATCCTGTATGGTAACGAGAGTGTACTCGGCATGCGCTTGTACTTCAAAATACACAGTGCCATTGGTATGTGAATACTTAATGGCATTGTCCAAAATTTTGGCTAAAATAAAGCGTAAGAGAAGCGAATCGGCATAAAATTCCACCTGGCCATTTCCCCGCAATTGCAGTTGCACGTTTTTTGCCGTTAGTTTTTCTGCAAAATTCAACTCAAGAGTGATAAATATATTTTCTGCCGTCAACTTTTCCTTTTTGGGTGCAAAACCTTCAAATTGCGTTTGCAGCCATTGATTGGTGGCGAGGAGCGAATTGAGGTTTTTCTGGGCGTCGTGCTTAAGGCGGGGGAGCATGGCAAAAAAATCATCGTGCGATATGGTCTGCGTCTCCACCGCATTTATCAGCATTGAAAGATTGTTGAAGAGTTCCTTTTGGTCATGGGAGAGCAAGGAAATCCATCCGGTTTTCAGCCGGTTTTCGCTTTCCAGTTTCTTTATTTGTTCCTGCAGGTTCTCAATGGTATTTTCCATAAAAAGAAGTTGCCGATATAATCGAATATGAGTTGACAAATTTATACTTCCTGGTTTTCTTCTGCGGTTACATTTCCCAGCCATTTTGTGAGCATGCTGCCCAAGGTTTGTTTAAGCAGCGGTTTGGTGAGGAAGTCTGTCATTCCTGCCTGAATACACTTTTCCCTTTCTCCCGGAAGGCTTCCGGCCGTAAGGGCAATAATGGGTACTTCCATGTTTTCCTCTGCCGCCCTTATTTTTACGGTGGCGTCCAGCCCATTCATTTTGGGCATTTGCACATCCATAAAAACAATATCGGGACTTTCGTTATAAAATTTTTCCACCGCGTCAATTCCGTTGTTGGCCTCAATGACTACCGCCTCGGGAATTAGGCTCTTGATGAAAATTTTTGTGAGGTACATGTTCACCTCATTGTCTTCGGCCACCAATATCTTCATCTCTGGGGCGGCAATGGCAGGGGCGGTTTCTGGCACGGCGGGTGACTTTTCCGCAGGGGTATCTTTTAATCGGGCCAGCACCTGGTACATTTGCTTCATGCGAATGGGTTTTACCAGTCTGTTTTTTACCTTTAGCTCGTCGCAAGCTTGCTGCAATTGGTCGTCGTCTGAAGAGCTGTAAAGCACCACGAAGGGCTGGCAATGCTCTTTATAAGGCTTGAGTCCCTTTATTTTTCTTATGGTTTCCAGGCCATCCATCACCGGCATGTGGTAGTCCATTATTACGACATCAAATTCCGGATGGTCCATCATCAGCATCAGTGCCTTCATTCCGCTTTCCGCTTCTTCCACTTCTATTTTTTTTATTTCGAGCATGCGGCGCAGGATTTTTCTGTTGTTGGCATTGTCATCCACGATCAATACTTTTTTTATGTCGTGAAGTCCATTTTCCAACGCCTCGTCCTCTACCCTAAATTCCAGGTCGAAAAAGAAGTTGCTGCCCTTACCCGGTTCGCTTTCCAACTGAAGTTGGCTGTTTGCCAAAGCCAGTAGTTTATTCGAAATGGCCAGCCCCAGCCCGGTTCCACCGTATTTTTTGGTAATGCTGCTGTCCTCTTGGGAAAAGGCGTTAAATATTTCCTGCTGTTTCTCCTTTCTTATCCCTATTCCGGTGTCGCTCACTCCAAACCGCAGAAGCATTTTTCCGTTGCCATGGTCCTGAAGGATCTTGATGTAGAGTTTTATCTCGCCTTTTTCCGTGAACTTAAGGGCGTTGCCCAATAAGTTTACCAGAATCTGCTTGAGTCGCATGGCATCGGCCCAGATGTAACGCGGAATTTTTTCCTCTATGTCCATCAGCATTTCCAACTTCTTTTTGTTCATTCCGTAGGAAACTATGTTAAACGCTTCCGAAGCCACTTCTTCCAGCTCAATCTTGTCGATGGCCAGCTTCATGTGCTTGCCCTCCATCTTGCTAAAATCTAAAATATCGTTGATAATGTTGTACAGGGAAACGCCAGATTGATTGATGATTTCCAGGTATTGTCGCTGGGTGTCGTCCAGTTGTGTGGTAAGGGCCAGCTCGGTAAATCCAATGATTCCGTTAAGGGGCGTGCGGATTTCATGGCTCATGTTGGCAACAAATTCCGATTTTGCCTGCGAAGCATGCTCGGCGAGTTCCTTTGCTTTTTTCAGCTCATAGTCCATTTTTTTGCGCTCGGTTATGTCTATTACATTGGCCAGTACCTGTGGATTGCCATCGGCATCCTCATCCAGGGTGCTGGTAAAGTACCAAATGGCCCTTTCGCCGTTTTTTTTCAAAATAGCCATTTCGCCCACCGCTTTTCCATATTCCTTCACCGCTTTTAAATACTGCGAAATCTCCTCCTGTTTATCGGGCGGAATGAGATCGTGCAAGGTAGATCGCTGCATCTCCTTTTTGCTATAGCCAGAGGCATCGAGACCCGCCTGGTTCACTTCCAGAAAATTTCCTTCCAAATCGTGGATGCTCAAGATACCTTGCAGGTGGTTAAAAAGATTTCGGTATTTCTGCTCGCTTTTTGAAAGCAGCTCTTTCTTCTTTACAAATTCGGTAACGTCGCGCCCAATGATAAAGATCAGTTGGCTTTCCACCTCGGGATTGCTGGTCCATTCCAGCCACTTTACGCCGTTGTGCTTGGTGAGGTAGCGATTGGTAAAATTAAAAAGTGGCTTTCCCTCCCGAAGTCCGGCCAAGGCTTCTTTTGTTTCTTCTTTGTCGTCGGGATGTACAAATGTCATAAAGGGCGAACTGGACAATTCTGCCTCAGACCATCCCAGAGTGGCGGAGAATGCGGAATTCATTCTCACAAATTCCCCGTTGAAGTTGGCAATCCCTATCAGGTCGTTTGAGTGTTGAAAGAGATTTTCATATTGTTTTAAATTCTGTTCACTGCCCTTGCTGCGTGTCCATCGCGATATTTGTTGTGCCGCGCGATCGAGAATTTCCATTTCCGGAGCATTCAACTCTCTCTTTTTGTCGTCAAACACATTTAAACTTCCCATTACATTGCCCATAGAGTCTTTTACGGGAAGGGCAAGAGAGAACAGAATCTCGCGATTTTCCACGGTGTGGGGAGGGAGAGTGGCGGATTGATTGGGAAGATCGCCGCTGGGGAAGATGCGCTCCAGCGAATCATCGGTGGAGGCAATTATAAAGGTGCTCCCATTGTCGCCCAGGGTGATGGTGCAAACGGCGACATCGGTCATTTTGGCAACGGAAAAGGCGAGAAAGTCAAATTCCTTTCCAAATCGGGCAATAAGAGTGTTATACCTTCGCGTTTTATTGTTGGGGGTGGAGTTATTTGTATCTGAGGATTTCATGATAAATTAAATTTGGCAAAAGATTATAGAGCGGTAAAACTGTAAATTACGTTAATGCTGTAGGTGCTTTTTTCCTTTGCTACCAAAGATTGGGCAGCATTGGGCGGAATGGTGTACTGAAGGTTTAGGTTTTTGTCCAAAACCGGAGTTCCGTTGTCGATTATTTTTTGTGAAGTGGGAGATAGGGAAACAGCTTGGGGCATTCCCTCCACCTTAACTTGTAAAATTGACGCGGGAAGATCGGACTGGATTCCGGATTTCCTAAAGAACGGCTCATCAGATTTAACGTAGAGTTCATAGGTTTCATTGTTTGATATGCGCAGTTGGCTGGGAATTATTTTTGTCTGTCCGTTTTGATAGTGCGAAATGGTATTGAATTCAAAATTCACCTGATTTCCCCCTGTGGGCAGGGTAATTTCCGAAAGCGGTTGCACCTGCACGGTAAAGTCGATATTCTTTTGGTTCTTCACGATATTGTCTTGGCTCCGGGCCTCCAGGTTTACCTGAAAGGTGTAGGTGCCTGCTTCAAAGAAGTTGTTTTTGAAATCGGTTTCCGAAACGGAAGCGGTCAAATCAAAATTCTGGCGATTGCCAATTTCCACAGAGAAACTGTTGGCCGAAAATTTCTTCCAGCCTGCGGTCAAGGGGCCGCTGGTGATATTCGGGTGGGTGCCGCCAAGAAGTATTACCGAGATACTTCTATTTCCATTCACTCCTTTGGAAGAGGTAAACTGTATGTTGGGGGAGGAGCTTTTGCCATACAAATTAAAACCTACTGTATTCAGCAGGTCGAAATTTCCCAAACTGGAAGAAATGAAAGAAGGGATATATCTGTACTGGTCCAGAGAACTGATTGTTGCCGTAGCGACGGTATTGCCCGAAAGCCATTCTATAGCCGAAGGAATGGTAATGGCTATCGTAACCGGGTTTGGAGTAAAATCGCCCTCGTAGTTATTGGCGACAAGCATGGTGTACTTTCCCCCCTGAAATTTATTGCTCGCAAATTGCGCCCTGGGAATTTTAAAGGTGAAAACAATGTTTCCTTTTCGGTGGTTGCTCCTCCAATGGGGATCGTACCATGGCTGTGGAGATGTGGAAAAGCTGGTAAAATCTGGCCATTCATCTTGGCTGAAGAATTTGGGCCTCTCCCCCCCAATGCTCTCCAGGCGATACTGCAAAACGTCGGTAGGGAGCACTACATTGGTATTTGCCTGTCTGAAATTAGCACCGGAAATTGAATTGAAGGTGGGAGACGTCATCCAGATAAAAAATCCGTTCCAGTAAGTCCGGTTGGTATAAAGGACATTTAAATCCGTGGAAAATTCTGAACGGGTGGCAATCCTATCCACAGGGACGACTATGTTTGCCTCCTGTGCCGTTGCGCTGGATAATTTTCCCAGAAAGGGCAATAGTATCAAAAAAATTATTCTACCAACTTTCATATCCCTGTTTCATTAAAATTTTTTCACCTTAATTTCGGTATCCTTTTTTTTGTATTCAAAGAGCAAGGAGGGTACAAATTCTCCGTTGTCCACGGTTATTGTCTGCGAAGGTTTAAGGTATTCATATTTGTTGTTTTCAATAAAGATTTGGTAGGTGCCATTGGCAAGAAAAAATTCAAACTCGCCATTTTGGTCCACCACCGTGCTGGTAATGTTGTTTTCTAAATCTTTTGCGTATACCACTACGCCCCGCACATAGGTTTCCAACTGGTCATATGGCTGTTTAATCTCCGCCAGAGAGCCCGTTACCCGTGTTTTTTTCACCAGGCCAATTTTTAGGGTCTTATTGCGATCCACCGTGATATTTGGATCCATGGACATGCGAAGTCCGGCGGTCTCATTTATTTTCAAAACATAATTTCCCGGCGGTATATTTTGAAAATTCACTTTCCCTTTTTCATCGGTTATGGCGACAAAAGCGTCCAGATGGACGGGTTCATTGGTTAGCAGCGTCTCCCCGGTATCCAAAACCCCGTTAAAGTTTTTATCGTGAAACAGTTGAATGCTCAACTTGTAATGGCCGGGAGCGGTGTTTCGAATAAAATATTTTTTAACCCCCACTTTAAATTGATAGTTGCTTCCGCTAAACCCGTAGGCCAAGGTAGAATTGTATTTCGAGTAGTTGCCATAGCCCGTCGCGGCCCAGCTTGGCGAGATTTTGTACTCCACATTACCGTGAACGCTTTTATTGGTGTTGTTGTAAAGTTCAGAATAATTGAGGCCAGCGGCAAATGTGCCGGTAAGGGAATTGCCGAGGAGCTGAAAAATGTAGGCCGTATGGACGTTGTAATTTAAAAAATTCTCAGTGCCCGAGCTGTAGTAATTAAGGTCCATCACATTGTTGGGATTGATCTCCACCGAACCATTGAGCGAAAGTCCTCTATATCGATAAGACAGGGTAGACTTTAAACTGTGAAAACTTTGGATATCTTCCGGAATGGAATAGGAGTATTCCGCCGAAGCATCCAGGCCGTGCCCTCCAAAGACAGTTCCCACGGCCATGCGGAAGCGGTACGATAGCAATTCTTCTCTAAAATAATTGCTCGTGTTCTTTTGTTTTTCCACCTGTGGCAAGAGGGAAATACTCCAGTTGCCCGTGGAAAGCTGCGCCCCCAGTTTCCCCGATTGGGTGCTGTAGAAATACCGAGGAAAATACTGTTGCCCGTCAAACGGCCCGGTTTGTTGCACACTTAAATAGGAGGGCCGTACCTGCGAATTTTGGTATTGCAAGAAGATACGCGTGTGTGCGGAAAGGCTGTATCCAATATTTTGGTGTAGGTTTATCGATCCCCGATTCAAGCCAGCATAGGTTTTACTGCCAAGAGTGTTCAGCGACTGCAAATCCCAATTTCCCATTTTGGCATCATAGTTTATCGCGGCCATCATTCCCGTATTTGCGTCTCCGTTGATGCGCCCTTTTTCGTGGCTCAGTCCCCCTTCCGCCCGAAAATTATGCCCAGAACCCACGGTAAAAGTCGTGGTTGCGTGGGCCACCTGTGAATCGGTTTCCAAGCGGGGGTTGTGGTCAAAGACGTAGGAGATTTTTCCGCGAAGAGCGCCGGCACTTCCAAAACTGAATTTTGTGCCCGCTATTTTCGAGCCCTCAGTTTCGGGAAAATAGGTGCCGTAGAGATTGTAATTATTGTCCAGGGCAAATACTTCCAATGTTCGGTTTCCTCCCAGGGCGGTATTGAACAATCCTCCACGACCGGACACGGAATAGTCATAGTCATTGGTATATAGGTTTCCCAAGCGTAAAAGAGTGTTCTTTCTCTCCACTTCCAACCAGGTGTCGTAAAGATTGTATTTATCTTCGGTAAAATAATAGTCCGTGGCAAGGTTGAGTCTTCCCTGAATATTCTCACTAACGGCAAATTGGGTATTTCCCTTTAATTGCAGAAAGTTAAAACCATTGCTCTGTTCGTTATAGGCCACTTCGGCAAAATTTTTCCCAACTTCGGCACCGGGTCCCTGGATTACCTGCCTGTTATGAGACAGTACTACCAGCCTTAGATAGGTGTTGCCAACATTCTCGTCGTCCATTAGATCTATGGCTTTTACGTGAATATTGAAATTGGGATACGACTGTTTTTGGTGCCTGGGCAAGACGGTAAATTCCACCAATCTCTTTTCTTGGCTCTCCAGAGGAAGGGTCAGTTCGCGCGGCCTTATCTCCAGTCCGTCGGGAACAGCCTGAAAAATGAGCTGGATGGAACGCGTGGAGTAGCCACGGTTTTCAACAAAAAGAGAGACAGTAGTTTCCGCCTGCTCGGGAGTTAAATAATTCTCGCGCGAAAACGGATAAAGGGCAATCTGTTTTTCCTCATTTCTATAAATGGAAAAAGCAGTGGTGAGTTCTTTTTTTATTCCTTCCGAAGAAAAGGAAACTCGAAACCCGATCTTCTGCCATTTCATTTTCATAAATTCGGTATTGGCCAGGAATTTTATTGGGAAACGCTTGCTTTCTCCCGCGGCCAAAACGAGATTTTTTTTTGGCGAGAGAAGCAGTCCGGGATACTGCTCTGCCGGCCTTAAGTTGTCCACTGAAATTTCACTATCGCCATCATTTTTTAATACGAGGAAGTTGAGAAAGGTTTGGCCTTGGTCCACCACAATGGTATCGGTTTCAAAATAAAAATGAAATCCTTCGCCATTTTGGGAAAACCCATGGGAAAGATTGATAAAGAAAAGTACCAAGAACAGGGTTTTCTTTAGTAGGTGGGGGAACAGTATGCGATAGGGGTCTTCCAATTCGGTTTTAGAACTCAAAGGTTTTTTCGCCCACCCGCAGATCGTTGGTTCCCGCCATTTTAACAATGGTCACTCCCAGATAGGTGCCGGACAAATCTTCTGGCAATGAAAACTGTACTATCTGTTGCGCTTGGGGAAGCATGGAAATGTTTATCGGGTCTAACTTGATCTCCTCGCCGGTAGCAGTATTGGTAAGCTCCAGCTCCACCGTAGCGTCATTGACTAGGTTGCCGTCGTTTTCCAATTGCACCTCAACCTGGGTCATGCCGGTATTTTCGTTGTTTAACTCGCTGATGCCGATAATATCCAGGCTGCGGTTGTTGTTGTCGATAGGGGTAAAATACACGTGCAGTCCAAATTCAAACAAGGCGATAATACCGATGCCCTTTTGTTGTTCGGCTATATCCTTTTGCTTGCCTATTTGGGTAAAAAACAACATGCTGTTTGTTACCGCTGTAGGGGAGGCATCTGCAGGTATTTTCATGGTGACCATTATTTCCTTGTCGGTCTTTGCTGGAAGGTTTATAGAAGTTTCAGCGGTAGAAATCCAAGAAGCATTGGAATTTTTTAACGTTCCGGGGTCGGAATAAACTTTGGTGCCCTTCCCATCCCGATACCAATCCTTTAGGTTGATGTTAAAAACGTAATCGGTATTTGAACTGTTGCTCAAGATAACCGGCTGGCTGATGGTCTCTCCTGGACTGCCGCTAAAAAACATGCGGGTGGGCGACATAGAGATTCCCTGCGCGAAAAGTGTGGAGAAGGTACAAACCAAAAGAAGGAAAACCAGAGAGAGATGCCTGTAGGTGTGCATAAAACGATGTGGGGTTTAGGTTAAAAAAAAGATTCCCAAAATTACGTTAAATATGTAATTTGGGGAATCTTTTAGTGTTAAAAGGAAATTATAGTGCGGTAGCGGTATAGGTCACGGTCTGGGTATAGGTACCTGCTGGTTTCCCCAAGATATTGGGAGATGAGGATTGTGTAGCGGGGATTTTATAGGTAAGGTCCAGTGCCACCTTGCTTCCCAGAGGAGCGTTTTCCACCAATATTTGGTCAACGGTAGACAGGATGATTTCATTCATGGTTCCGCCCATTGCACTGCTGGAAGAGCCAGTTCCCTTAATGTTCATCACGTTTACCGGAATTTCATTTGAGTCGTTGATAAAATTTGCACCGTCGGCCTTTACCATGATATTGAAGATTTTGGTGGAGGTTACGATCAGGGCAGTTGTCTGGGTAACTGCAGTGTCAGTGTTGTAATCCTCGGCAGTGACGTAATTGAAATCTACGACGCCGCCATTTGCGACACTATTGCCTTCTATGGAGATAACGTCGCTCAATTTAAGGTTTACCGTAGTGGTGGCGGTGTTGTTTTGAGCCTGTAGGTTTGCGGTTCCGAATACAATTGCTCCAAGAGCGAGGGTTGCGATGATAAGTTGTTTTTTCATGATTTAGGGATTTAATGTTGTTACTTGTTTTGTTGTTGTCAATCATTCATTTTGACAAGACAAATGTAGGGCGCATCCCAAAAGGTGTTTGTAGTAGAAATTGGAAGTGCTTGTAGTAAAATATCTACAGAAAAATGTTGGAGGCCCGACAGTTAACCAAAAAAGGATTCCCAAGATTACAGAAGCTGCAACCAAGGGAATCCCTAAATTAAAAGTTTAAACTTTTCTTATAGTGCAGTTGCGGTATACTTTACTTTTTGAGTATAGGTGCCGGCTGGTTTACCAAGGATGTCTGCAGAGGACGACTTGTCTGCGGGGATTTTATATTTCAGGTTCAAGATCAAGGCGCTTCCCAGAGGAGCGTTGCTCACGAGCACTTGGTCGGTGGCGGACAAGTTTACGTTGTTCATGGCTCCTCCCATGGGCTTATCTGAATTTCCTTCACCTTTAATATAAAGCACATTAACAGGAATAATGCTGGAGCCGTTGGTGAAGTTTTCGCCTAAGGCCTTTACCTTGATATCAAAGTTTTTGGTAGAGGTTACGACCAAGGCGTGGTTCTGTTCTACTTCGGTGTCTGTGTTATAGTCGTTGGCCGAAGTATAGTTGAAATCCACTAGGCCTCCTGCGGCCACGCTTCCGGCGTCTATGGAGATAACGTCGCTCAATTTAATGTTTACTGTAGTGGTGGCAGTGTTTTGAGCCTGTAGGTTTGCGGTTCCGAATACAATTGCTCCAAGAGCAAGGGTTGCGATGATAAGTTGTTTTTTCATGATTTAGGGATTTAATGTTGTTACTTTTCTGTTGTTGTCAATCATTCATTTTGACAAGACAAATGTAGGGCGCATCCCAAAAGATGTTTGTAGTAGAAATTGGAAGTGCTTGTAGTAAAATATCTACAGTCAGTATTGTTCAGGAAAGAAACAAAACCGTTGGAGCCAAAACGCACATAGAATCGGTTATCCTTCCTGCGGAATGGAAAGCTTATCGGGGCGATAAAAATAAAAACCCCTCTATGGAAAAAATACCATTAAAGGGGAGAGAACAAATGGGAGAATTGGAAATTTACAATGCAGTAGCGGTATAGGTAATCTTTTGGGTGTAGGTGCCAGCGGGTTTCCCCAATATGTCCAGGGAAGAGGATTTGGACTGGGGAATGACGTAATCCAGGTCTAAGCTCAGTTTGCTTCCCTGGCCCGCGCCACTTACCAATATTTGATCCTGGGTGGAGAGTACAACGGGAGAGGAATTTCCCGTTACCTGCGAACTTTCGTTGCGCTGTATGGTCAATACATTTACGGGAATGGAATTAGAGCCATTTTCAAAATTTTCTCCGTTCGCCTTTACCTTTAGGTCAAAAGGTTTTGAAAAGGTAATGACCAAGCTGTTGGGCACGGTCGTCATTTTTTCTGAATTATAGTCGTTGACGTTTTCATAATTGAAATTTACCGTGCCTCCATTTGCCGCACTTCCCGGATCAATGGAGAGCACATCGGCCAGCACAATATTTACGGTTGTGGTCGCTTGCTGCGCCTGGACCGCAATAGTGCCCAAGAGAAATGCCCCTACTATCAAAACTGTCGTTGCAAATTTGTTGCAGACAGAAGTCCGCACGATGCGGAAGGCTAAAGAAATCTGTAGGCGGGCGGGCGGTGTATTAAGCTTCATCCTGGTTCTGGGTTTGAATGACTTCCCCAAATATAAAAAATTTATGCTTCAAAAAACACTTTTCATGTCTTTTGTCTGCATTTTTTGTCTTTAATCGATAAATAGCCGAAATCCTTTAACCGTACGTCTGTAAATAAAAAAAGGATTCCCCAGGTTACAGAAGCTGCAACCAAGAGAATCCCTAAATTAAAAGTTTAAACTTTTTTTACAGTGCGGTCGCGGTATAGGTCACGTTTTGGGTATAGGTGCCGGCCGGTTTCCCCAAGATATTGGGTGATGAGGATTGTGTAGCGGGGATTTTATAGGTAAGGTCCAGTGCCACCTTGCTGCCCAGAGGAGCGTTTTTCACCAATATTTGGTCATCGGTAGACAGGGTGATTTCATTCATGGTTCCGCCCATTGCGCTGCTGGAAGAGCCAGCTCCTTTAATGTTCATCACGTTTACCGGAATTTCATTGGAGCCGTTGATAAAATTTGCACCGTCGGCCTTTACCATGATATTGAAGATTTTGGTGGAGGTTACGATCAGGGCAGTTGTCTGGGTAACTGCAGTGTCAGTGTTGTAATCCTCGGCAGTGACGTAGTTGAAATCTACGACGCCGCCATTTGCGACACTATTGCCTTCTATGGAGATAACGTCGCTCAATTTAAGGTTTACCTCGGTGGTGGCGGTTTGAGCCTGTAGGTTTGCGGTTCCGAATACAATTGCTCCAAGAGCGAGGGTTGCGATGATAAGTTGTTTTTTCATGATTTAGGGATTTAATGTTGTTACTTTTTTGTTGTTGTCAATCATTCATTTTGACAAGACAAATGTATGGCGCATCCCAAAAGATGTTTGTAGTAGAAATTGGAAGTGCTTGTAGTAAAATATCTACACGGACATTTTCTTCTGCACTTTATTATAATATGAATTAAGACCTGTCTGCGCACTGTGGAAACCCTAAATTTTTAGCATATTCCCGTCTATTTAAAAGAGAAGTATTATTTTGTGCGAGTATGTATAAAGGAAGATCTATGAAAAAACATAAAACAAGGTATTATATTGTCACTTACTCCATTGTGGCCACTGTTCTGATTTTGGTGTACTACCTTATGGATTTTGATTTTTTCCATTTTTCCGATAAATACAATTCCATCATCAAGAGGCTAAGCCTCTGTCTATTCATAATAGCCGTTATATTGCTGGCGAGCAAGATGGTCCGCCGGCTCATTGTCTCGCAGGTACACAATGAGGGCGATCGGTATAATTTGAATAGGATTGTCCGCTTGTTGGCTATTGTTTTAAGTTTAATTGTAGCGGCCTCCTTTATGTTTCAGAATCTTTACACTGCCATTGTCAGTGTGGGATTGCTTTCCTTGCTTTTGGGATTTGCCCTTCAGGCACCCATTTCCTCTTTTATCGGTTGGGTGTATCTTGTTTTCCGAAGATCGTATCTGGTCGGCGACCGAATTCAGATCAAGGGTTTTCGCGGCGATGTGATAGAAATAAGTTATCTGGACACCTCCATCCTCGAATGCAGTGGCGATTATCTGGGCAACGACAGAAGGAGCGGAAGGGTAATCCGCTTTCCAAACAGTGTGATTTTACGCGAAGAGGTAATAAACTATTCCGGGCCCGACGTGCCGTTTATTTGGAATGAAACCGTGGTGCAGGTAGCTTTTAGCAGTGACCTGCAATTTGTGGAAGACTGTCTTTTGCAGGCGGCCCTTACCGACTTTCATGAGCAATACCCCCAATTTTCCAAAGAAAAACCCACTCTTTGGGCACCTGCGGTCTATTTCAGAAACAACGACTATGCCTGGATGGAAGCGGTGATTTCCTATCCAGTAGAACCTGAGGATACCACGGGCAGGCGCAACCGAATCCTGCGACTGGCCCTGCCACTTTTAAATGCCGAACCCGAAAAAGTGCAATTCCCCGAAGGAAGGTTGCGATAGTTTGTATGCTATCTACAATGCCGGGTTAATATTGTAAAAACCCTTTTCATTCCCGCCTTTGAAAGCCTGTGGTGAGGTGAATAATTTTATAACACAAGTTTTAGTATCTTCACCGTTGAAAAATTTCGGGATGATATCACACATAATAGAAACCAGGCGGGCTGTTTATCCCGCCCAATACAACGGAGAACCCATTTCAAGAGAGGAAATAACAACTATCCTCCGGGCGGCAAATTGGGCTCCTACCCACAAGCGTACAGAGCCTTGGCGATTCAAGGTGTTTCACGGTCCTTCCCAGGTGGGATTGGGTCAATTTCTGGCAGACACTTATAAGCACGTGACCGAAAAATTTTCAGAAAACACCTTTAACAAGCTTATGCACAATCCGGTTAAGGCCGGATGTGTCATTGCTATTTGCTTTCAGCGCGATGAACGCGAAAGCGTGCCCGAATGGGAAGAAATTGCCGCCACGGCCATGGCCGTCCAAAATATGTGGCTTACGGCGACCGAAATGGGAATAGGCGCTTACTGGTCTTCCCCTTCGGTAAAAAAATATGTCGACAAGTTGCTGCAAATGAATGACGGCGAAGAATGCCTGGGTTTCTTCTATCTGGGAAAATACGACGGCGAACTGCCCGAAGGCACGAGAAAAACCCCTATTGAGGAAAAAGTGGTCTGGCTGTAGAAGGAGCCATTCGCGTGGTTAAAATGCTGCCCCCTATGGCCCCGGGAGAGGAAAGAGGTGAAAAAGTAGAGGTGTTATATTCGCTTCCAATTGTTTTTTGAAGCTGGGTGAAACAAATAACAACAATAAAAAAGGTCATAACGTTATCGTAAAAGCCCAACCTTGTAACATGCTATGGTGGTCTTCCTCAAAACCCTATAAATGCGGAACGTATTAATTATCATTTTTGTTTTTTTATTTTTTAAAGCTGGAGCCCAATCGTCTTCGGCTTTGGCTGTTTCAAACAGGGCAGACAGCCTATTTGAAGTTGGCGAGTACAATAAAGCTATTCCTTATTTTCTGGAAAAAGATCGATTTTATCACTTGGCCAAAAGCTATGAAGCCCTTGGAAACAATATGGAAGCCCAAAGATTTTATCAAAAGGCGCTCTTGCATAACTCCTCCCATCCCAAAACGGAATTTGACTACGCCAAACTCTTGATAAAACTTTCCAATTATAAAAAGGCCGACAGCCTTCTTCAAAATCTGCAGTCGCAATTTCCCCATAATCCGAATTTTCTCTATGAAAGGGCACTGCTAAAGGAAGTACAAAAGGATTCCACCGCCATCGATTTCTTTTTGGAGGTTTATAATATGGATGGGAAAAACGTGAATGCCATTTATAAAATTGCCAGAAACTATATTGAAAACAGAAAGTTTGAAGCATCAGCTCCTTTTATCGCAAAAGGATTGTCAGAAAACCCGAACAGTATTCGATTCTTGACCTTGCGTGCCTTAAAGGAATTTTATACAGATGAATTTCACGATGCCATTGCCACCTACAACGTATTGATCAGAAAAGGGGAAAGCTATATTTCCCTCCATGAAAATCTGGCCAAAGCTTATGCTAAGACCTTTCAGGTGGAAAAAGCGATGGAACAATACAATATTCTTTTTATAAAGTTTAACGATCAAAATCCACAATGGCACCACGAGGTGGCAATGCTATACCGCATCAATAAAATGTATAAAGAAGCAGAAAAACATTTTAATATTGCCATAGGTCTGTTGGAAACTCCTCTTTCCACTGAATACTACGAGTTTTCCAAGCTATATGGATGGAGCAAAGATTATAAGAAAGAGATGGAGCTGTTGCAAAAATCCATTTCAAACAATCCCAACAACGAGATGGCCCTTTATTATCTGGCCGTTGCAGCCGATAATTACTTTAAGGATAAGAATACAGTGGTAAAATATTATGAAAACTACTTAAAGCATTTTGGCCAAACAGGTAGCATGCGGATTTTGGCAAAACAACGTCTTAGCGATCTAAAGAAGAAAATCCACTTTATGTCGGATTGAATTTATCAACCGTACCAATTTCCAAACCTCCTTGATGTTTATCTGTAAAATGCCTTTTGGATTGTATAGCCTATGTTTCAGTAAATTTGTACTTTTCAAGTTGAATTTATTCTGAAATGGCCTACCGTCTCTTTTTGGTTTTCCTGTTGTTGCTGGCAAGCTCCTGTCAATATTTTGAGACCGAAAAGATCTCTTCCGAAGAAATTTACAAAGACGAAATGAAAATGATCGATTGGAAAGACGTAGATCGATATCCCTCCTTTGCCCAATGCGAGGATCAATTGGAAAAAGCCCGGCAAAAAGACTGCTTTATCAACACCGTTAGCACCCAGCTTTATCGCTCCATTAACAACGGTAATATGGTAGCGGTGCGGGAGGTATACGATACGGTAAAGGTACAATTTGAAGTAAACACTACCGGACAACTCTCCATTGTGGAAATAAAAATGGACACCCTTTTGCAAAAGGAATTTCCGCATCTGGAAGAGTGGATCGTCGGAAGCCTGGACTCCCTACAGCCCGTTTCTCCGGCCTATAAACGCGGAATTCCGGTGAAGACCAAATTTACCCTGCCGGTGATTGTCCAAACAAACTGATTAGAGAATGAGTTTATATCCCAAAGCTAAATTTAGCGGAAATTCATTGTTGCTATCCACATTCAGGCCAACCAGGTCCTGCATGGCAAGGGTTATGTATCCTTTTCCCACCCTGTAATCGGCACCGATTCCAAAGGTGAAGGGAGCGCTAAAATCGCTGCCCGATCGCGATTCGGTGATAAAAATAGGTGGATTTGATTCCGCAACGCCTACCAGCACTTCGTTTTCCGAAAAAGTAAGGGCAGCAAATTTTGCGCCCACATATACATCCAGTCTTGGGGTTTTTACAAATTTAAACCGGTAGTTGAGCGAAAATTGAGAGGCCGAATACTTATGGTCGCTACTCTCAAAGGTCTGTTTAAACTGAAAGGCCATCGCATGCCGTTTCAGTTTTAGCGCATCCACCAGCTCCAGCTCCAAACCGATAATCGGGTGAATGTCGTTTTGTGGATTTTCTGTATAGACGGCATTGTCTATTCCCGCAAACGTCCCTAATCGCAGGCTTAATCCCCCGAGCCGTTTCGATTGGGGCAAGGCCGGATTTTTATGGCGGTTGTATTCCTCAAAATATTGCTGCAAACTGGGAAGGGTAAGGTTTACCTTTTCCGCAGACAGATTGGTGTCGTCAGTCTGTCTGTTTAATACCTCCTTGTATTCCTCCTGATATTTTCCGTCCTCTTTTGTGTTTTTCAATTCCTCGATGGTATTGCCCTTTTTTACAAAATACCTGTATTCCCCATCAATGGTATTCCACAATAGAGTAAGAGGTCCTTGCACTTCGGTTTTAAGGGAAAAGGTTTCTCCGTTTACCAAATACGTTTCCTGGGCTTTACCAGATTGGAAAGTAAAAAACAGCAGGAGCAGGGCCGAGGGAAAAATAGCTTTCATAGGTGTGTATTTGCTAGTGCTAAGATAGAAATTTTATCCTATTCCATATTTTCTTCCCTTCCAGGTATACCTGCCACCAAGGCTTTTTATCGCCACCCAGGGGATGACCACCGAATAGGCAAAACAAAAGAGGGGAAAAGAGGAAAAGCTTGTTTGTGTGCCCAATATTCTAGCGTTTTTTGCCACAAAAATCCAATTGAGAGCAATATGGGCCATTCCCAAAAATACATAGAGGAGCAGATTTTTAAAATCGAAAATCACGGCCAAGGGAAGCAATAAGAACATCAGGTTTTGCAAAACCACGACCAGACCCAACGATAGGGAGGCGATGTTTTTCTGTTTAGATGTTTTTGAGGCCCATCGTACGCGCTGGTCAACCAACTCTTTCCATCCCGATTGGGCCTGGGTGAGGACAGTTGCCGATTTCTGCTGAAGAAAGTACAGGTGGTCGGGAAATTCGTTCTTTATTTTTTCCATCAGAAAAATATCGTCACCGCTGGCAAGATGGTCATTGCCCGAAAATCCTTCCACTTTATAAAAGGCGCGTTTTTGATAAAAAAGATTGGCACCGTTGCACAGCAGGGGAAAATTGATGGCAAAACTGCCCATGGTCACCCCTTGCAGGCTCAGGCCGTCCAATTTCTGGAAAATTCCCCAAAAATCCGAATTCCCCCTATAAAGCACCGGCCCACAAACCATCATGGGTTCCGGGTGTTTTTGGGCGATAAAGGAATCAAAAACGCGCAGCCAGTTTGAAGGGAGTTCGCAGTCGGCATCGGTAGTGGCAATCCAATTATGGCGGGCTTGTTTTATTCCCTCGGAAATGGCATCCTTTTTTGGGGATTGTGAAATTCTCTTGTTCTGCAAAAGCCTTATGGAGCAACCGCCTTTCGCAATTGCTTCCTTGACCATTTCTTCGGAAGTGTCCTCGGAATCATCATTGACCATGATAATTTCATAGAGATGTGATGGGTAGTCCAAACGCGAGAGGGAATGCAAAAGCTTGGGCAAATGTTTTGCTTCATTTCGAAAGGGAACAATAACGGAAAAGGAATTCTGCGGAAGGGAAAGAATAGAAAGCTTGATCCTTTTCTTTCCAAGCGCTCCGGCAATCAAAATAACGAGCGACAGGGCGTAAAGGGCGAAGATGACAAGGGCCGCCCAGATCATTTGGGAACGGATTGGTACGAGAGCACAAAATAACTTCCCACAATGGCTGGCAATACAACGTTGAAAATCCACATCAGCAGGACCGTGGAAAGCACCACCAACGCCGGCACACCTTCAAAGGAAAACAACCAGACCGCCACCCCGCCCCGAACCACGACATCAAAAATAAAGATGGTGGGAACCACGGAAACCAACAAATACATTGTGGCAATTAAAATCAATGCCGAGATTAAGGCAATTTCGGCATTGAAAAAATATAGGGAAATCAAAAACATACTGCTAAATAGCCCATACCGAAGCACGGAAAGAAATACAATTTCCCCAAAATCCACTCGGGAGAGGATTTTTAGAAATCTGTGATATTTCTTTAGGGCATTTCTGCCAAAACCGTGTATTCTTTTCCTGAAGAAATAGGCTATTATCAATAATATCCCCACAACTACAATCAAATAAAACGGATTAAAAATGAACAAATTTTGAGGGTAAAATACCGTAAAAAAGCCAAGTCCCACCAGGCCAAAAGCCAACGTGGCCAAAAGCTGGCCCGTGTTTGAGCACAGATTGAGCAACAAAATCCTCTTGCGGTCCTTTCTTTTGTAAATCAAGGCCTTTGCGCCATAGTCGCCAATTCTGTTGGGAGTGGCCAGTGACAGGCTGTGGGAGGCAAGACTTTGTTTGGCAGCGGTAAAAAGGTCAATTTCCCCTAGAGTGGAAGCCAGTCTTTTCCATTTCAATATCTCCAGATACCAATTGGCGGTGGCCAGCGCGGAAAACAACAACAGAAAAAGACTGGCGGCCATTCCCTTATGGACAATAGCGGCGTAAAACTGCGAAAAATCCACAGCGGGTTCAAGAAACAATCGATGCCATACAATACCAAATGTGATAAGAAGGGCCAAAACCTTGGCAAAGGCAAGTAGATATTGTTTCATTGTTGTCCGATAAAAATCTAAAGTAGCAAAAATAGCTTTGTCAATGCCATATTTTACTGAATTGGGTTCCGATTTTCTAAACAGAACCCCCTAGGGGTCGAAAAAGCTCAATTGGCCAATGTTTTTTGTGGTAATCTCCTCCCATTTTGAGTCTGGATTTTTCAGGAACTTGAATAGGTCAATATAGGTCATCAGATGATATCGTATTACAGACACCATATTGGAATATGCCCAGCTTCTCTGCGCTTTTCTTTGTATTATGAGCATTATAAGCTGGATAATCAGACTGACCCAGATCTGTATTTCTATTGCATTTTGGGTATCGCCAAGAAAGTATTTGAGGGGGAAGTTCTGCTTTAGGCGTTTGAACATCGACTCTATTTGCCACCGATTTTTGTAGATGTCCGTGATCCTGTCGGCCTCTAACTCATAGTTGTTGGTGATGAACTCATATACCTTGCCCTTCTCCTGGTGCCAAAAGGCTATCCGTCGTAGGTGGAATCCGTTACCGTTCTTATCGGTAAGCGATATCTTCTCATCCTTTAGGACAGCATCGTCCACGTTATGCGGTATATCGAACTCTTCAAGGCTTGTATAGCGCGCATTGCTCTTCTGCCTGGTCACAAAGTAGATGCCGTCCAGTGTCCATTGCTGGTACTGTTGGTAGTCTACATATCCCTTGTCAAAAACAACATAAGAGCCTTTTTTTAGATCAAGTTCTTTTAAAAACACGTGATCGTGCGCTGCGGCATCTGAAAACTTTATCAGACAGGGAACATCTTCCATAGCGTTGACCATCGCGTGCATCTTTATCCCGCCCTTCTTTTTGCCGTTGAGCGGGTTCCGGCCAACACCTCTGAGGATGTCGCTAAAGAGCCCTATTGTTGAGGAATCGACTATTCTGAGGTTCTTTATGGCGGGTTCTCGGGTTCTGCTGTCCGATAAAAACCGGTGGTAGCGTTTATAGAGGCTTGAGTAAATATCAGCAAAGACCTCTGCGTTTCTTCTTTTGTTGGCATCCGACAATGTGCTGCGTTTTGGAAAGTCCCTTAGCCCCAAATGGTTGATCTTGCCCTCGCACGCCAGCATTATGCTCGTGACCTCTCGAAGTGAGCTGCAGCCACTGATAACGGCGAATATCATCGTGACCAAGTGGTCATGGGTCGTGAACTTTTTGGTGTACCTGTCGCTGTTGTGCTTCTTTGCTGTCCGATAAATATCCTTGGCGTCAAGGAAGTTTAAAACCTGTTTGATAATAGGTTGTCCGCTGAAATTTTTACTTTTGCTCATATCTGAAGTTTTGTGGTAAAAACCAAGATATAAATAAAGCGGGAAATCCTTTCTGGAAATCCCGCTTTTAAAAATGTTTATCGGACACTACTGATATTGTTTAGTTTTGTGTCTTGGCACCATTGGGCTAAAATATTAAATTCCCACCCCTCCACCAAGCGGGGGAAATTTTCAGGAAATGGAACACAACACAGATAGAATAATTTTGGGAATAGATCCGGGAACTACCATAATGGGGTTCGGACTTATAAAAGTGGTAAAAAAGCAGATGGTCTTTTTACAGCTCAACGAACTCAGCCTACAAAAATACGATGACCACTATCTTAAATTAAAACTGATTTTTGAACGAACGGTGGAACTGATCGATTCGCACCATCCCGATGAGATTGCCATTGAGGCTCCTTTTTTCGGAAAAAACGTGCAGTCCATGCTCAAGCTCGGCAGGGCCCAGGGAGTTGCCATGGCTGCGGGATTGTCCCGGCAGATTCCCATTACGGAGTATTCTCCCAAAAAAATAAAAATGGCCATCACCGGAAATGGCAATGCGAGCAAAGAACAGGTGGCAAAGATGTTGCAAGCCTTGCTAACCTTAAAGGATTTGCCCAGAAATCTGGACAGTACCGATGGCTTGGCAGCAGCGGTCTGCCATTTTTACAATTCCGGAAATTTACAAACGGAAAAAAGTTATTCCGGCTGGGCTTCTTTTGTTAAACAAAACCAGACGAGGGTAAAAGACAAATAGCCGCGGCCTAATTTTTGGAGATCCAATCGTCCACGATTTCCTTGATTTTCTTGTTGTCCTGCAAATCGATGATCTCCAGATCCACACTGCGTTTAAGGCTACTGCCAATGGGAAAGACAAATCCGTAATACTGCGGTTCTATACGCTTCTTGCTCAATACAAATTGATCTTTTTTGTTAAAATCGAGAATGTATTCCAAAGGTATTTCGTCATAGATCAAGGCATCAACCTCTTTGTTCAACAACAACTGATACCCTTCGGAAACATCGGTCACGGGCACGGGTTTTCCGTGGGCATCCTTTACTTTAGCGATAATTTTTTCATAATTGGGAATGGCCACTTTTTTGTTTTCCAGGTCGTTAAATGAGGTAATGGTTTTGTCTTCCGTGGAACTTTGGGAAAAAGTGGTAGCGATCCCCGCGACAAAGGAAGTGGCCAGAATAAGGGAAACGATCATCCAAGTGCCCATTACAAAACGTCCTGCCGGAGTGCGGGGAGCATAGTCGCCATAGCCAACGGTGGTCATGGTTACCACGGCAAGCCAAACCCCCGAAGCGGTTCCTTTTATTACGCCCTTTCCGTAATCGTCCTCTTCCTTCCTGCCCTCCACCAACCAAAAAATAAATCCTACCAAGGTGAGGATGACAAGCAACCCGGCAACAGCGTACAAAAATGTGGAAGATAAAAACGGCTTTAACTTATCCCAAAAAGTGGACTCCATCTTGGGGGCCAGCACGGCCAATTCGGTATTGTAATACGGCTGTGAAAAGGTGACCACTTCGGCGCGGTTGGCATTGATGGTTATGGGGCCAATCAAAATATCCAATTTCTGTTTCTGTATGTCCTCAATCCCTTCCTCCACCGAAGCATAGGGAATCAACTGGTATTTCTTGTTTATGTCAAAGGCTATTTCCTTCCAGATGTCAATGACAATTCCTTCCTCCTCTTCTTCACCCTGGTCGTTGTGCATGACAAAGGGAGCCGAGCCGGCATAACCTACCCTTAGCACATCGGCCGTGGGCTGCTCTCCCTCTTGGGCATTGGTTAAAGGAGTGATAAATAGTAGAAAAATTAAAAAGAAGTACTGATATTGCATAAAACTAAAATTCAAAGATTTTTTTGAGTTTCCTCAGGTTATCGTGCTGGCAAAATTATGTGTATTTTTATGTTTATCAAATAATATTATCTAAACAAGTAAAAAAATTAGGAATCTGTTAGGTTTTATCGATATTTAATCCAAATTATTCAAAATTGTGAAGGAGTTGAATTCCCAAGGCTTCGGAATATATATCCACATTCCCTTTTGCAAGCAGGCATGCCATTACTGCGATTTCCATTTTTCCACATCCTTAAAGAAAAAGGGACCCATGGTAGCGGCAATATGTGAGGAAATTGCCATGCGAAAGGATGAATTGCAGGGAAGTGTCAGTACCATCTATTTTGGCGGCGGTACCCCCAGCCTGCTTTCCGCGGCCGAATTGGAGCAGATTTTCTCTGCCATCCATAGCAACTATACCGTTGCCAATGATCCTGAAATAACCCTGGAGGCCAATCCGGATGATCTGGTTTCCAATACAGGTGACACGGATAAAATTTTCCTCGATCTGAAACAGACGGGAATCAACAGGTTGAGTATTGGCGTGCAGTCTTTTTTTGAAAAGGACCTGCAGTTGATGAACCGTGCCCATAACAATATTGAGGCCTTGGAATGCGTGGAGGAGGCACACAAGCATTTTAAAAATTTCAGCATAGACCTTATCTACGGTATTCCCGGAATGACCAACAAACGATGGATAAAAAACATAGAAACAGCACTGGAACTAAATGTGCCACACCTTTCCTGCTATGCCCTCACCGTGGAACCCCGCACCGCTTTGAAAAAGTTTATCGACACCGGAAAAATAGCTCCGGTGGAAGAGGAGGTGGCACGGGAGCATTATGAAATCCTTCTGGAGATGACGGAAAAAGCGGGATATATCAACTATGAGTTTTCCAACTTCTGCAAGCCCGGTTTTCAATCGCAGAACAACACCGCCTACTGGACGGGAAGATATTATCTGGGGATTGGCCCCTCCGCCCATGGCTATGATGGGAAAAACAGAAGCTGGAACGTGGCCAATAACACAAAATACATCAAGAGTATTGAAGCGGGCCAATTGCCTTCGGAAAGTGAGACACTTTCCAAAAGAGACAGGTACAATGAATACATAATGACGGCCTTGCGAACCGACAGAGGGGTTTCCTTGAGAAACGTGGAAGAAGATTTTGGGATTGAATATCTGGAATACCTGATGGAACAGGCATTTAAGCCGTTGCGGGAAGGCGACTTGATTTTGGAGGACAAGATATTGCACATTGCCAGAAAGGCCCGTTTTCTCGGGGATGGCATAGCCAGTAATCTGTTTTGTGTTTAATCCCTTTCGCCAGAGACTTAACTTAAAATCATCCGTATGAATTGTAAGATACAGATAAAAGACCACACATTTGAAATAGATTTGGCCCAGCCGCTGGATATCTCCATACCGCTAAAACCCTCGCGACAAAACCCAGTGGCCTGGTATCAGAAGGAGCCACGGATGGAGCCGGTAACCATGGGAGAATGGATAGGAAAGGTCTCCCTGGGCGGATCGGTCAATTTCAATAATATTTTTTTCAATCCGCACGCCCACGGCACGCATACCGAAGGCGTAGGACATATTTCCAGCGACTTTTATTCGGTAAACGAAGCGTTAAAAACCTTTTTCTTTTTTTCCGAAGTGATTAGCGTTCAGCCTAAAAGGCAAGGGGAAGACGAAGTTATTTCAGAAGAAATACTCGCGGAAAAACTCGATGGCCGGTTTCCGGAAGCCGTGATCATAAGAACATTGCCGAATCCTAACTCCAAAGCATCCAGGCATTGGTCCAATTCCAATTGGCCTTATTTGGAGGAGCAGGCGGCCTTGCTTCTTCGAAAAAAGGGGGTAAAGCACTTGTTGATAGACCTTCCGTCTGTTGACAGGGAAAAGGACGATGGCAAGTTGTTGGCGCACAAGGCATTTTGGGATTATCCGGAAAACCCACGGTACGACTGCACCATTACCGAAATGGTCTTTATTCCAGATTTCATTGACGATGGCCAGTATCTGCTGAATCTTCAAATGGCCTCTTTTCACAACGACGCCTCGCCGAGTAAACCGGTTTTGTACCAATTGCGAGGCGCGAAGAAATCAGAAGATCCAGCGTTCAAAGGGCTTTAGGACCCGTGAGGACTCGGTTATAAATTTAATCCCCATAAAATGAAATCCACACTAAAAATCGAAGAACTGGCCCAATTTTTATTGGGTATCGCCCTTTTTTCACAACTCAATTTTGCCTGGTGGTGGTTTCCGGCTCTCATCTTACTTCCGGATATTGGGATGGTTGGCTATATCTTCTACAGCAAAGTTGGTGCAATGATTTATAACCTTTTTCATCATAAGGCCATGGGGATTGCATTTATAATTGCGGGAATGTTTTATCTTGCCGAAACTTTTACATTGATCGGGATTATTCTGTTCTCCCATTCGGCTCTGGACCGAATTTTTGGGTATGGTTTAAAATATCCGGATACCTTTAAAAATACACATTTGGGGAAAATTGGTCAATAAAATAGGCAAGACCCCAAAGTTTTTGAAACCTTTGGGGACTGAAACCCTAACGATATGAATATAGAAGAATTCCGCACCTATTGCCTATCAAAAAAAGGAGTAACCGAATCTTTTCCTTTTGGGGAAGATACCTTGGTCTTTAAGGTGATGGACAAAATCTTTGCCCTTGCCGGTCTGGACGCCCATCCGGCAACTGTCAATCTAAAATGTGATCCCGAAAGGGCCATTGGGTTAAGGGAGGAATACGATGGACAAATTATTCCAGGCTATCATATGAACAAAAAACATTGGAATACTGTAGAAATAGAGCCACCTACGGGACGGGTGGGGAATAATTTGCCGCCAGCCCTTATTGTGGAATTGATCGACCATTCATACAATTTAGTGGTGAAATCACTGACCAAAAAACTTCAGGCAGAATTGGATAATATCTAAACCTCACAGGTCTTGGAGACCTGTGAGGTTTTAAACGGAACTTATGACAAACCCTTCAAATTTCTATAAATCACAAATTGAGACCCATTCCGAAACTCTAAAGCAGCTAAAGAGAAAACTTGCCCTTTCCAGCACCCTTCGACTTTTGGTTTTTATTGCTGCCTGCGTCGCCATATATCTTGTTTTGGAAAACACAAAGAACGAAGTGGCCGCCGTGATTGCAATTGTATTGGTTACAATAGTACTTTTTGTTTTGTTGGTCACACGGCACAACGGCTTAAAGTATCAGCGCGATTTAACCATGACCCTCATCGGCCAGAATGAAACCGAACTGCAAGTGTTGGATCGCCACTATCATCATCTACCTGCCGGTGAACAGTATATGGATCCATTGCATTTCTATAGCCAAGATATCGATCTCTTCGGCCGTGGTTCCTTTTTTCAATATATCAACCGCACCGCGTTGGACAGTGGTTCCGATCTTCTGGCTAAAATTTTGACCGAAAACGCAATCCAGGATATTGCCAAAAAACAAGAAGCGATAAAGGAAATGGCGCAAAAACCGGAATGGCGTCAGCAATTTACCGCCATTGCCGCCCAGGTAAAAACGGAGATCTCTTCCGAAGCAGTCGCCAAGTGGCTTCACGATTATGAAACCTTTGTTCCCAAATGGGTAAAACCTCTTTCTCCAATCTTTGCGGTGGTTTCCTTGGGATTGCTTATGGGCAATTATTTTGGCGTTGTTTCGGGATATTTTACGCTGATATGGCTATTTATAGGCTTGGTCGTCAGTGGTCGCTATGGAAAGAAAATTAAACATCTTCTCGATCGCACCTCCCAGGTTCAAAGCACTTTCCAGCAGTTCCACAAACTGCTATTGGAAATTGAAAAGCAGGATTTTTCAGCGGCACTACTGGTTAAAAACAAAACCGAGGTCACAAGCTCCACTGCCCAAGCTTCTGCCGTTTTAAAGAAGTTTGCCCGCTATCTGGATGTACTGGAACAAGGCAATATCATGATTTTTGGCCAACTTGCCAATGCCTTTATGCTGCGGGATCTGCGTCAGGCTTACAACGTTGAACAGTGGATAAAACAATACGGTTCGCAAGCCTCTTCCTGGTTTGACGCCATTACCTTTTTTGATGCTTATAACAGTTTGGGAAATTTTGCCTTTAACCATCCCAATTACGTTTACCCCACCTTGACAGACCACCCTTTTGTGCTGAATATAAAGGGTGCGGGGCATCCTTTATTAAAGGAAGAGACAATGGTGCTCAACGATATTCAAATAAAATCGGAAGAATTTTTTATCGTTACCGGGGCTAATATGGCGGGAAAAAGTACATTCTTGCGAACGGTCTCCCTTCAGATAATCATGGGAAACGTGGGTCTGCCCGTTTGTGCGGAAAAGTCTCACTACAATCCCATCAAGCTTATTACGAGCATGCGCACCACAGATAGCCTTACCGATGACCAATCGTATTTCTTTAGCGAACTGAAACGCTTGAAGTTTATCGTGGACCAGATAAAGACGGACCGATATTTTATCGTGCTGGATGAAATTTTAAAAGGAACCAACAGTACGGACAAGGCCATCGGTTCGCGAAAGTTTGTGGAAAAGCTTGTTGCCAGCAATTCCACCGGCATTATTGCCACCCACGACCTCAGTCTCTGTAAGGCTGCCGAGGACATGCCAGAGGTTAAAAACCATTATTTCGATGCCCAGATCCTCAATGGCGAATTGTATTTTGACTATACCTTTAAACCGGGGATTTGCCAAAACATGAATGCTTCCTTTTTGCTGAAAAAGATGGAAATTGTCGATTAGAATATCCAGCACATCTGAAATGAGGATTTGAAGGAAAAATAAATTTTTCAAGAACAATTCTTTTTCGGTAACAAAACCTCTATCAAGTTTGTCCATATTTAAAATTTAGATGATGTATTTTCTGTGTTTTACGCTTAAGTCTCGCCTGCCTTCCGAAAGACGCTGGAAAGTCTGCCTGACAAGACCAAAAACCCTTCCTGCCTTCCGAGGAACGCGGGAAAGGTTCTTGCTTCTTGTAGTGCCAGCGGTCTCGTTTCTTTCCTTTTGGAATCCCGATTCTTTAGAAGAAGTTTATATAAAAAATTGCTTACTTCCTCATGAGGAACTAAGAGGCCTATGGATTCACTGACGCAGATTGTATTGGGTGCCGCCGTGGGCGAAGCGGTCTTGGGAAAAAAAATTGGCAACAAGGCCATGGTCTTGGGCGCGGTTGCCGGAACCATTCCCGATTTGGACGTGCTCTCGGGATACTTTACCGATACGGTCACGGCCTTGGAAATACACCGCGGATTTACCCATTCCATCGTTTTTGCCGTGGTTTTTGGCCTTCTCTTTGCATGGCTGCTCGCCCTGTGGGACAAACGCGCCACCCTGCGGGAATGGTTTTGGTTTTGGTTTTTGTGTTTTGTCACCCATCCGATGCTCGATGCGCACACCACATGGGGAACACAATTGTTCTGGCCGTTGGAGACACGACTGGCCTACAAGAACATTTTTGTTATCGACCCACTCTATACCCTACCTTTTCTCATTTTTTTAATTCTGGCCATGCTTCAGAAAAGAGGAAGCATCAAGAGAAGACGTTTCAACAATCTCGGGCTTATTATTAGTAGCGGCTATATGCTTGTTACTATTGTGCTTAAAGGAATTTCCTATCAAAAATTCAAGCAGGAACTGGCAGGGCAAAACATTGATTACCTTTCGTTCCAAACCAAGCCGAGTCCGTTCAACACAATAATGTGGACAGCAAATGTGGAAACGGAAGACGCCTTTCTTATTGGCAACTATTCGTTTTTTGACAGCCAGCCGGTGGCTTTTCACCCCCATCCAAAAAATCACCGAGCTTTGGGAGAATTGAAATATGATGATAAAGTGCGGCGGTTGATCAAAATAACGGAAGGGTGGTACACGGTTACCGAGCGTGGCGGAAAGCTCCTCTTCAACGATTTGCGATTTGGGCTAATGAGCGTGGATCCCGATTCGGAAAAATACGCCTTTAGCTATATTCTTAAAAAAGAAAATGGCACACTAGCTGTTATGGAAGAGCCCAAGAATAGAGGCGATGCAAAAAAATTGTTGGCCGATCTCTGGGAACGGATGTGGGGCAATTGATGAATTACGTGTAATTGGGCCCATTGCAAGCCTCCAAATTGACGGGATTCTTTTTCCATAAAATAAGCTTCGGACGATGGAAATTAAAAAATTATAATTTCGGAATCGCAATTTGCAGGAATATGGGGTTTAGGGGTGGAAATCATATTTTACGGTATGTAGATCGTCCTGTCTTTACAATCATTTTTGTCAAGAATTCTAGTGATTATGGCATGTTAAAGTAAAATTATTCCTATAAATTTACGATTACTTTAAACTGCCGCTTATGTCCAAGATTGAAATTTCTGCCAATTATTTAATCAAGGCTTTTCTCATTATCGGAGCGATTATAGTGCTGTTGCATTTTGGCTATAGTTTGTTAATGCCATTGTTTGTGGCCGCCATCATTGCAATTTTGCTGGATAAACCCAATAAAAAGATGCAGTCTTGGGGCTGGCCCCTCTGGCTTTCTATAAGTTTATCGGTATTGTTGATGTTGGTTGTGGTAGGGCTTTTGTTTTGGCTTATCGGTTCCCAGGTCAATGTCATGGCCAATGATTGGCCCACTATTCGCGAAAAGGTTACCGAAAAGCTCAATTCCCTTTCAGAATGGGCCAACCAGAATCTGCAGTGGGATTATCAAGACTATTTCAACAACAACCAGAAATTGATCCAAAAAGCCGAGAGCCTGGCAAAGATTTTCTTTTCCTCGGTGATGGACATGTTATCGCAGTCATTTATAATTCTTATTTACATCATACTGTTGTTGATGCAGAAGAAACTGTTTATCGGTTTCTTTAAAAAACTCTCCTCCAACCCATCGGCTATGGGATCGTTGTTAAAGGATTCAGCCAGCGTTGTCAGCGGATACCTTTTGGGCAAGAGTAAAATCATGCTCATCTTGTTTGGCATTTACTATCTTGGTTTTACCCTTGGATCGGTTCCTTATGCGCTGTTCTTGGCATTGTTTGCGGCCCTCTTTTCCATAATTCCCTATGTGGGAAATATCATTGGGGGCGGTATTGCCGTGCTGCTCTCTTATATTTATGCCGGAAGTACCCCTGCGCTTATCGTCGTGGGAGTGATTGCCGCGGCGCAACTACTAGAAAATTATGTCTTCACCCCCTGGATCATTGGCGACCAAATTAATTTAAATCCGTTTATCACGGTGTTTGGGGTTATTCTCTTTTCCGCCCTTTGGGGAATGGTGGGAGCCATTATTTCGTTGCCGTTGGTGGGCGTGTTAAAAGTGATTTTTGAACATACCCGGAAAATGGAACCCTATGCTTACCTGATCAACAAAGGGAATTGACCTATGCTGTGCCACGCGCCCGGTTTTAACGGTTCTATACGCTCAATTCCGCGTGTTGTGGCTTTTGGTTTTCCCATTCGATTCTCTTTTAAGAATACTTTCCCAATAAGCGATCCTAATTGCAAGTAGGATAAGGGCCGTAAATTCCTCATAAAGACCAAAAGGGTCTATAATCTGTAAAATGGCTGCTTCCAATAGGATAAACGATAAATGGAAGACGGTTTATTTTAGTTTGAAATGTCTTAATGGATTGGTTTTTACCAGCTTTCGCTCCCAAAGATTAATGTCGGTGAGCAAAATTGGGATAAGCCTGTGGGTGTCATTTGGAGAATGGATTAATTTATGGTATACTGACTTTGGTTAAAAAAGAAAAAAACTGTTTATGAAATTTATAAAATGTCCTTGCAACCAAACGCAAAAAATAGAGTCAATCCCTTGTACTTCTTTTTCCTCGTCCTTCGTTAAAAATGAGGATTATTCATCGTTAATTTTATCACTTTAACAGATGTCCTCGCAGGTTCTTCCGTGGGATTGCGTAATTTTCCTATCCCAGGAAAATCTGACCGGAACTTTCTGTACGCTTTCCAAAATTTCATTGTTATATGTCAATTAAAGTAACGAGAAAAGAACCAACATCAAAGTTTCTTGGTCTTATTGTCAATAAAACGGTATTTTTCGCATCCATTGCTGTTATCGTTTTCAGTGTGGGTTTCACCTTAATCTTTGAGCAACGGGCCGAATATTATTTTGGCGTTGCCCAGAGCTTTGTTTCCGAACATGGGGGATGGATATATACCTTGGCGGTCAATTTTTTCATTGTCTTTTGTTTATTCATGGCCTTCAGTAAATTTGGGAGGATCCGGTTAGGAGGAAAACAAGCCAAACCTGAATTTAGTTTATGGGCCTGGTTTGCCATGCTTTTTAGTGCGGGAATTGGCAATGGATTGGTTTTGTTCAGCATAGCCGATCCCGTACGTGATTTTTTAAATCCGCCCCGACTGGCGGGAGAGGAGCCCGCACTTATTGCCCAAGAAGCTTTAAACTTTTCCTTTCTCCACCACGGAATCCACGGATGGGCTATTTATTCTGTGGTGGGTTTGTCGTTGGCCTACTTTACTTTCAACAGAAAAATGCCCCTTACCCTCAGATCGGCATTTTATCCCTTGTTGGGAAATAGAATCTACGGCTGGATGGGCGACGTTATCGATATTATGGCGGTAATCACTACTCTGTTTGGACTGGCCACAACCATAGGTTTTGGGGTAGGGCAGATAAACTCCGGGTTTACCCATGTTTTCGGCCTGCCCAGTTCCTTGTTCTATCAAATCATAATTATTATTGGGGTAACCCTGGCCGCCACCATTTCCGCCTTTAGCGGTGTGAACAGAGGCGTGCAAATGCTGAGCAAACTCAATGTGAGAGTAGCCTCAACCATATTTTTGCTGGTGCTCATCCTTGGGCCCACCACCTTTATCTTTCGAGCGTATATACAAAACTTGGGAAGCTATGTGGTGAACTTTATCGACATGTCTACCTGGACAGAATCCCTTCGCGGCACCGATTGGCAAAAAACACGTACAATTATGTATTGGGGGTGGTGGATTTCTTGGTCGCCTTTCGTTGGAACATTTATTGCCCGTATTTCGCGGGGAAGAACCATAAGGGAATTCATTTTGTGCGTACTGATACTGCCAGCGCTGGTTACCTTTCTATGGTTTAGCGCATTTGGGGGGACTACTATGCGTGATATTCTTCTAGGCGATACCGCAATGATTGCGGCCGTGAACGAGAATATCTCCACCGCCCTTTACGTGTTTTTTGATAAATTTCCATTGGCCATCGTTCTAAAATCGTTGGGAGTGATCCTAATTTGCAGTTTTATCATTACCTCGGCCGATTCGGGAGCTCTTGTGGTGGACAGCATAACCTCTGGCGGAAAAATGAAAACGCCAAGGATGCAAAGGGTAATATGGGCCGTGGCCACCGGGGTTATTGCCGCTGTTCTTATGTATGGAGGGGGCTTAAATGCCCTGCAGACCGTAGTGACCATTTCGGGCTTGCCTTTCGCTATTTTGTTGATTATGATGGTCTATTCCCTGTATACCGGGGTAAAGGAAGATGAGGAAAAGGCGGCCCGTAAGGAGAAGCTTTTGGAACGCGAATCGTACAGAAAAAATATACTCGAATTGGTAAACCGGGAGCGGGAAGAGAAAAATTTGAAGAGAATAACCCACAAGGAGAAAAAAGAGGAGCCGGATATCAAAGATATCTAAAGGAAGGAATTTTCGGCAAACAGGCTTTTCTCATAGAAGGTTAAAAAAACAACGGGATGACGCAAAAAATAAATTTGGAAAATAGACTGAAGCTCATGGTGGCCTTGGACCTTACCGAGATGGACCCCATTTTGCTGCAATATGTTACTTTTCTCTGTCAGGTTTATAAGGTGGAGCATTTGTATTTGGCCCATAATATAAAGCGTTATAAGCTTTATGACCTGAATGAGGAATTCCTTGAGGAAGGAATAACCGTGGAGGATATCGTGGACCGCGCCTTGCAAAAGAGTATTGACACCTATTATAAGGGAACTATACCTTTTACTGTTCTTCTCACTACAGATGACTATACCGAGAGTATTTTAAGCCATCTTACCGAGAAGTACGAAATTGATATAATGATAGTGGGAAGCAAGGATGAATTTCAAGGAACCGGAGCCCTTAACCAAAAGTTGGTCCGGATGCTCGATGCCCATGTGCTTTTGGTGCCAGAGGAGGCATCGCATAATATGAAAAAAGTATTGGTTCCCACCGATTTCAGTTCCCGTTCCGACCATTGCTTCGCCGTGGCGGCCAGTTTGGTCGAAGGGTCGGGAGGGCAGGTGGAAGCACTGCACATCTACAATATCCCCCAGTTTTTCTTTCCCTATGTCAACACCGAAAAAGCTCAGGATAAAACCAAAAAACACTTAAAGGAAAAAGTGGCACAGTTTCGCAAACGTCATAAAATTTCAGAAGAGATTCCTTTTCGATACGCAGACAGGGAAGATCTGTCCATTGTTGAGGCCATTGAGCTCCATGCGGAAAAGGGCAATTTTGATATCATCGTGGTCTCTGCCAGAGGGGCAAACAATATTACATCTCTCTTTATAGGGAGTGTGACCAACGATCTGGTTGTTCGAAGCAGAAAGATGCCCTTGTTGGTGGTGCGCTGATTGTTTATGGATAGCAGTGCCTTCTTGATAAAAGCACGTTAAATCCTCACTTTTTAGTTTCATTACAAAACGGCACAAGTGCTTTTTATTCGGAATAAGTCCAAACCTGCATCCATTCAAAAAACAACTCTGATTCACAAACTTGCTTTTGCCGAAAAACTATCGTATATTTTGAAATATGATACGCAAGATAGAAACGGAGAAATTGCCGATAAAGTTATGGTTGAACGACATTGAGGAAGGTGCACTGCAGCAGGCCAAAGATTTGGCCAATCTGGATATTGCCTTTCGCCATATTGCCATTATGCCCGATTCCCATCAGGGCTATGGAATGCCCATAGGTGGAATTTTGGCGACCAAAGATGCCATAATCCCAAATGCGGTTGGTGTG
>JACDJA010000133.1_pt1 | contig 101560 bp, 121 predicted proteins | sample 7449241 | NCBI WGS metagenome assembly JACDJA01 (sample SAMN14253289, study PRJNA609438) | sludge metagenome | isolation source: initial anaerobic sludge | collected 2018-12-20 | reverse complement strand
TGCTGCAGGCCATGTATTTTGCCAAACAACAACTCAATGGTTTTTTAGTGCTCAAGACTCTGACTCAACGCCGTGCTAAAAAGATGCTGCCGCTATTCTTGAACCTGATCGAGCAGTTTGAGCGCAGCCCAGCACGCGCCTTAGCGGCAACGCTAAGAGCGTGGCTGGAGCCCATCGTAAGAATGTGGCGCTTCTCTAAAACAAATGGAATCACGGAGGGCTTTCACACCAAAATGGAAATGCTCTCACGCCGTGCGTATGGATTCAGGAATTTTGAAAATTACCGCTTGAGGGTCTTGGCACAGTGCGGTTGGAATGGTGTAATTAACCGGGTTTGATGAATACCACGTCCCCCGATTATGGCGTAGAGCCGAGAATTACCGCTTAAGGGCCTTGGCGGACAGAGGGGGATTCGAACCCCCGATACGCTATTCACGTATACACGCTTTCCAGGCGTGCGCCTTCAACCACTCGGCCACCTGTCCTTTTTGGCAACGAATGCGCCAAATGAATCGGGCATTTTAGCATAGAAGCAAAAACCGGCAGACACGCACGCTAAGTCGACTTACTTGTGTATTTTGCTGAAATCGACTTGCTGCGCGCGTTATCTGCCTGCTACGGACCCAAGCCCGACGCCTGGGTAGCCTCAGCGCTGTACGCTATTAAGAAACACCTCTACCCGACGGTTGGGTGCCAGGCACTTAATTAATGCCTGGCGGTTGGTGTCCTGGCATTCAACCAGTGGCTCATCTGGGCCCACTGAGCGCACGAAAACTATGTCTGGATCCATACCCGCGCTTATCATCTGTGCACGCGCAGCCTGGGCACGGCGCAAGGCCAGCTCACGATTGACGCTGTCTTTGCCGATGCGATCCGAGTGCCCGACGATATCAATACGGATATTGTCGCGTTTCTTAATACTTTCTACATATTCATCAAGCATGGCCTTGCCGGTGGGCGTCAGGCTCGCTTTGCCAAACTCAAAGGCGACGTCGTCGCCCAAGGTAATACCATGGTAGTTTTTGTTGGCAGTGGCACAAGCCGCCAAAAACAGCACCATCGCCAAAGTAAGAATGTTAACTATCGGGCGCATGCGTTTAGTGATCATAAGATCGCTCCTTTGGATTTGTATTTTTTAAGTAACAAGCTGATTTTTATGCCAGTATTTGCTTTATTTATACACTGTATTCTGGCTTAAGCCTAATTTTGCCCGCTTTGGATCTGCACCAGGCAGTGCACCAGGGCTTTTTGCTCTTGCAGGCCCAGCACTTTGCCATTGGCAAAGTGCAGTAAAAAAGCCTGACGCGCAGCCTCGGGGTTATGCACATCGTAGCCTATGGCAGCCAGCCCGGCGTACAAGTCAAAACCAGCTGGCGCTATTGGCGCGGGGTTAAAGCACCAAATGCCAAACCCTTGTCGGGCCAGGCTGCGCCATGGAAACCAGGCGCTGGGGTCCACCTTGCGCCCAGGAGCAACGTCGGCATGACCAACAAAATTTGCTGCGGGAATTTTAAAACGTGCGCGCAAATCGTTTAACAAGGCTAACAATGCTTGGATTTGGGCTTCTGCAAATGGTTCGTTGCCATTGTTATCGAGCTCTATACCGATAGAGGCCGAGTTTATGTCATGTTGACCGCGCCAGCTGGATACGCCCGCGTGCCAGGCGCGCTGGCGCTCGTCCACTAACTGGATAATCTTACCAGTGCGCCCTATAAGATAATGTGCGCTTACTTTGCTGGATGGGCTCGCCAGCGTGCGCAGGGCGTATTGCAGCTCATTGCCGCCAGTGTGGTGGATAACTACCAGGTTGGGGCGGCGCGTATCAAAATTTGGTGAAGCCACGTACTGCACTCCAGCCATGCCCTGGGGTTTGACACCAGCGCAGGCCGCCAGCACAAGGCAAATAAAAGCCGCCAGCGATAAGCGTAATATCGTGACCACACCCTTATTTGCTATCAGCCATTACGCAAGCTGCTAACGCCCAGGCTGCCGACCATGCGCTCCACGTAACGGGCGATCAAATCAACCTCCAGGTTAACCGGCGCGCCTACGCGCAGATTACGCAGCGTCGTGACCTGCACTGTATGTGGAATGAGATTAATGGAAATTTCGGTGCCCTCTTCCTGGTCATCGACGCGGTTGATGGTAAGGCTGACGCCATTAACCGTAATCGAGCCTTTGTAAGCCAGGTACCTGGACAAGTGTGCCGGCACGATAATACGCAAATCAGTTGATTCGCCCACCGGGTCCAGACAGGTGACTTTACCCACGCCATCGACGTGGCCCGCCACCATATGGCCATCGAGCGTATCCCCCATACGTAGCGGTAGCTCCAGGTTAACTTCACCCAGGCTATCCAGCCCGCAGGTGCGGTCCAGGCTCTCGCGAGAAACATCTACCTCAAAGGCCTGCGGCTGCAGGGCTATAACGGTCATGCAGGCACCCTGTATGGCGATCGAATCGCCGATCACGGTTTGCTCAAGCGGCAACTCTGGCGCCTTTACGTGCAAGCGCACACCAGCATCGGCATCACTGCCCAGCGGCTCGACGGCGCTAATCTGACCTACGGCCGTAATTATCCCGGTAAACATAATGCTATTTCCTACAAATGCGCTGGCCTTGGCAGGCCAACTTTAATCGGTCCCAAAGCAGCTATCCAGCAAAAACTGCCAGCTCTGTGGATTACGCAGGTGCAAGCGGACGTCGGCGCCAATTTGCTGCACATCGAGAAATTCGTAGCGCGGCACCTGCTCCAGGCTATCGACCTCGGGCAGTAGCTGCGCCAAGCCACGGCCTGAGCCAATTACGCTGGGGGCGACGTAAGCGACCCATTCATCGACCAGGCCGGCACTGACAAATGAGCCCAACAGACGCGCACCAGCCTCGACGTGCACCTCATTGACCTCATGCTCGCCCAGCCAGCGCACCAGGGCAGGCAAGTCAAACATGCCGGTGTCAGCTGTTGGTATATTAATCGTTCTAACATTGCGCTCAGCCAAGCGTGATACTTTGCCAGCCTCGACATCGGCGGCAAAAATCAATACCGGGTTACCGTCAAAAATATGGGCATCCTCGGGTATCTCAAAATTTGGATCCAGTACCGCACGCAATGGTTGACGCGCGGTATTGATGGTACGTACGTTAAGCCTGGGGTTATCAGCCAGCACCGTGCCGATACCGGTAAGCACCACGCAGGCCTGGGCGCGCCAGCGGTGGCCGTCCAAACGTGCCTGCTGGCCGGTTATCCACTGCGAAGAGCCATCGTTTAAGGCGGTGTGGCCATCCAGAGAGGCGGCTGACTTCAAGCGCACCCACGGGGTGTTACGTAACATACGCGCGCAAAAACCAGGATTAAGTGCCAGGGCATCGGCGGCAAACAAGCCCGCATCCACTTCGATACCTGCGGCGCGTAATGCCTGTATGCCTTGGCCGCTGACTTTGGGATTGGGGTCTTGCATGGCGATTACCACCCGCTTGATACCGGCCTTGATCAGCGCTGTACTGCACGGCGCGGTACGCCCATGGTGGCTGCAAGGCTCCAAGCTTACGTAAGCCGTGGCGCCCACCAGGTCTATGCCTTGCTCAATGGCGCTGGCTATGGCCTTGGCTTCGGCGTGGGCACCACCCGCTACCTGGGTGAAACCCTCGGCCAGCCAACGGCCGTCGCGTACCAGCACACAGCCCACCCTGGGATTGGGGCTGCTGATAAACAGGGACTGTTCAGCAACCTTCAGGGCGCGGCGCATCCAGCGCTGGTCCTCGGTGCTGAAAATTTTGCTTTTGGCGGCGTTAAGCATCGCCATCCTCCTGATGCCGAAACTCATCGATCGCCGCCATAAATTCGCGTATATCCTCAAAGCTGCGATACACCGAGGCGTAACGTATATAGGCTATCTGGTCCAGGGCGCGCAACTCCTGCATGACCAGCTCGCCCACCACATCGGAGGAAATCTCACGCTTGGCGCTGGCCATGAGCTGATCCTGGATACGCGCAGCGGCCGCGTCGACCGCAGTAGCACTAACCGGGCGCTTGCGTAGCGCCAGGGCCATGCTGGCACGCAACTTGGCGGCATCAAAATCTACCCGACTGCCGTTGCGCTTGACGATGGCAGGCATCATCAGGTCAACGCGCTCGTAAGTAGTAAAACGACGTTCGCAGGCGGCACAGCGCCGCCGGCGGCGAATCGCGTCACCTTCTTCAGAAACCCTGGAATCCAGCACCTGGGTATCGAGACTACCGCAAAATGGACACTTCATAAGTACCAAGGACGCCCGCAGGCGTCCTGTTATTTGCACCTTAACCGTATACCGGCAAGCGGGTGGTTAGTTCATGTACGCGGCTGCGTACTCGTTCGAGGTTGGCGTTATCATTGGGGTTATCGAGCACATCAGCAATCAGGTTGGCCGTAAGCTCAGTCTCGGCCTCTTTAAAGCCACGCGTGGTGATGGCTGGCGTACCCAGACGCACGCCGCTGGTAACAAAGGGCGTCTCCGGGTCATTAGGGATGGCGTTTTTATTTACCGTAATATGCGCCAGGCCCAAAGCTGCTTCAGCGGCCTTACCGGTAATACCTTTGGGACGCAGATCCACTAGCATGACGTGGCTTTCAGTACGTCCTGACACAATCCGTAAACCACGCTTGACCAAGGTAGCGGCCAGCACCTGGGCGTTGGCAACCACCTGCTTGGCGTAAGCGCTGAATTCGGGCTGCAGGGCCTCGCCAAAGGATACTGCCTTGGCGGCAATAACGTGCATTAACGGACCGCCCTGGATACCAGGAAATATGGCCGAGTTGATGATTTTCTCGTGCTCGGCCTTCATCATGATTACCCCACCGCGTGGACCACGCAGCGATTTGTGCGTAGTGGTGGTGACAAAATCGGCGTGTGGCACCGGGTTGGGGTAAACGCCGCCAGCTACCAGACCGGCGTAATGCGCGATATCCACCATAAATAAAGCGCCGTTATCATGGGCGATACGCGCCATGCGTTCAAAATCTATACGCAAGGAGTAAGCCGAAGCCCCACCAACTATAAGCTTGGGCTGGTGCTCACGCGCCAGCGCGGCGAGCTGGTCGTAATCCAGCTCCTCGTTGGCGTCCAGCCCATAGGAAACAAAATTGTATAGCTTACCCGACGCATTTACCGGCGAGCCGTGGGTTAAGTGCCCGCCTTCGGCCAGACTCATACCCAATACCGTATCACCAGGCTTAAGTACCGCCATGTACACCCCCTGGTTGGCCTGTGAGCCGGAGTTAGGCTGGACGTTGGCAGCCTCAGCGCCAAAAATTTGCTTGACCCGGTCGATGGCCAGCTGTTCGACAATGTCTACATATTCGCAACCACCATAATACCGTCTGCCGGGATAGCCCTCTGCGTACTTGTTGGTAAGCTGCGAACCCTGCGCCTGCATGACCGCCGGGCTGGTGTAGTTTTCAGAGGCAATCAGCTCTATGTGCTGCTCCTGACGGGTATCTTCCTGCTGGATGGCGGCCCAGATTGCGGGGTCGGCTATATCAAGTGTGCGAGAACGTGCAAACATGTGGTGAGTTTCCTTAAAGCTAGAGCTGGTGTAAGCGTGGGTTAAGCGTGTAAATACCGGTAATGGTAGCTTGCCCCAAAATATGCCCCTGCATGGCCGCCAGCACGTCGGCACCGCCAAAGCGGCCACCCAGCTTGAGTTCGGCCACATCAAGGGCGTAAACAGTAAATTCGTAGTGATGCAAAATGGAATCGTTCCACGGCGGACAAGGGCCATCATAACCAAAATAATCGCCGCTCATATCGTGATCGTTGGCAAACCAGGAACTAAAATCATTCAAGCCCTGACGCGCGCCATCCAAGGCCAGCGGGCCAGCCTTGCCACGCGGGGTTATACCATCGGAATAGTCACCCTCGGCGATTTCGGTAACGTCGGCGCCAATATCTACCAAGACCCAGTGATAGAAACTGGTACGCGCCAGGTCGGTGGGAATTTCACGGTCGGGCTGGTTAACGTCATCGGGCTTGCTAGGTACGTCGTTATCTACGCATAATAGGGCAAACGAGCGCGTGCCTGCCGGTACCTCCGACCAGGCCAGATGCGGGTTGCGATTGCCCGCCAAAGCCACACGGGTTTGTGCATCGATACGGCAAAACGAGTTGGCCTCGGGTATGGTGCCCTGGTCAGAAAATGATTTGCTCTGCAGTTTCATATTGCCTCCGTAACCTAGTTAATCATAACGCGGGCGAACTTACGTTTGCCCACTTGCAGTACATATGTTCCCGCTGCTAATTGCAAGGATTTGTCCTCCACGCGCTGGCCGTCTATACGGACCCCACCTTGCTGAATATTGCGCGTGGCTTCCGCCCCGGAAGGGGCCAGACCGGCTTCGCGCAGCACCTTAACCAAGCCCATGGGTGCAGGGCCCACATTTACCTGGGGGATATTCTCAGGTACGGCACCCTCGCGAAACTGGGCATTAAAACGTTGATGGGCCAATTCGCCCGCGCCCGCACCGTGAAACCTGTCGACCAGCTCGCTGGCGAGCAGGACCTTGATATCACGTGGGTTGCGGCCCTCATCGACCTGCTGCTTCCAGGCCGCCAGCTGCTCTATAGAAGAGAACGACAGCAGCTCCAGGTAACGCCACATAAGCGTATCCGAGATGGACATCAGCTTGCCAAACATTGAGTCGGGGGCCTCAGTAATACCGATGTAATTACCTTTGGATTTGGACATTTTGTCCACCCCGCAGGTGCCTTCCAGCAGTGGCATGGTCAACACGCACTGGGGCTCCTGGCCGTATTCTTTTTGCAGCTCACGGCCTACCAGCAGGTTAAATTTCTGATCGGTACCGCCCAACTCCAGGTCAGCCTTTAAGGCCACCGAGTCGTAACCCTGCAACAAGGGATAAAGAAATTCGTGGATAGAGATTGGCACGCCATTACGAAACCGCTTGGTAAAATCATCGCGCTCGATCATGCGCGCTACGGTATAGCGTGAAGCCAGCTGTATCAGACCGCGCGCACCTAGAGGGTCGCACCATTCCGAGTTATAGCGGATCTCGGTACGCTCGGGGTCCAGTACCATGCTAGCTTGCGCGTAGTAGGTTTGCGCGTTGGCCTTGATCTGTTCTGGTGTGAGCGCTGGACGGGTGGCATTGCGCCCACTGGGGTCGCCAATCTGGGCGGTAAAGTCACCTATCAGAAAGATTACGGTGTGACCCAAATCCTGCAATTGGCGCATTTTGTTCAAGACCACCGTATGGCCTAGATGAATGTCCGGCGCAGTCGGATCCAGCCCCAGCTTGATACGCAGCGGCACCCCACTGGCACGGCTACGCGCGAGCTTGCTGGCAAACTCGGCGGCGATCAAAAGCTCATCGCAGCCGCGCATGGCAATTTGCAGGTCGTGCAAAACTTCGGGACTATCGGGGTTTATTGTGGCGGTCATGGTTGCTGCTTATATAACAAAATAATTTAAAAAAAGCTAGAAAACTTGCCATATATGCGTTAGCATATGGCCAATTTGCAACACAAAGTACGGTTATTCAAGTATTGGTATAACTGTTGCTGCTCGTTGCTGTAAACACTATTCGCACAGTTTACACGCCAACACAACTCCCCAGGCCACTAATCAATATTATTTAGCGATGCCCCAAGCCAAACCGAAACACCGTAATCGCCATATTACCCGCAGCCTGCTACTGGCAGCTGCGGGTTTGTTTATAACCGCCGGTGCACTGGCCGTTGTCAAGCCCGCGGCGCCACCCGAGCCCGTTTACCAAGCGCATACAACATTGCAACTTAGCCCCCTGGACGACCTGCAAGAGTCGGCCGCGCCTTACATAGTATCAGCGCGTATCCGTAATGGCGATACGGTGGGTGACGTACTGGATCGTCTGGGCGTGCAAGAGCCCGGCCTGCTTAGTTTTCTTATCCAAAGCAAGGAAGCGCGTTCGATCTACAAGCTGTTTCCTGGCTTATCCCTGCAGGCCGCCCTGGACAACCAGGGCAATCTGGTCTGGCTACGCTATAACCATACGCGCGGCACGCAAACCGCCGAGGGCGTGCAGTCTGGCTGGCTGGAGATCCGCCCCGATGGCCAGGGTGGTTTTAGCGCCCACGAGCAAAGTCAGCCCGCCGTTGCCGAAACCCGTGTAGCCGAGGGAATTATTAGTCATTCGCTATTTGGCGCAGCGGATCAAGCCGGGGTGCCAGATGCCGTAACATTGGATATGGTTGAAATTCTCGGCAGCCGCATCGATTTTCTCAAGGATTTGCGCCAGGGCGATAGCTTCCGCATTGTTTACGACATTTACAAGCACGACGGCGCGGATGCTGGTGCTGGCAAGGTGCGTGCGCTAGAGTTTATCAATAAGGGCAAAACTTACAGCGCGGTATGGTTTGAGGGTAGTGAAGGCAAGGGTGCCTATTACGACTTTAGCGGCGCTAGCCTTAAAGGCGCATTTTTGCGCAACTCGATCAAATTCACCCGCATAAGCTCGCGCTTTGGCATGCGCAAGCACCCCATTCACAAAAGCTGGACGGGTCACAAAGGGGTTGATTACGCTGCTCCTGCCGGCACACCGATACGCGCTACCGCCGATGGTACGGTACAGTTTATTGGCCAGCAGCGCGGTTATGGCAATGTCATAATCCTTAAAAACCATGGCCAATACTCTACGCTGTACGCCCACCAAAGCAAGTTTGCCCCAGGGCTTAAAAAGGGCAGCAAGGTGCAGCAAGGCCAAGTAATTGGCTACGTCGGCGCCACTGGCTGGGCTACCGGCCCGCACCTACATTACGAATTTCGTATCAATAACCAACCTGTCGATCCCTTAGCGGTTAAGCTACCGGTGGCGCGCAGCCTGCAGGCCAGCGAGCGCCCGGCGTTCGAGCAGCTACTGGCACAATACCAGCCGCAAATCGAGATGTTGGGCAAGCTACAAGAAAGCCGCATTCAGTTGGCACAGAATTAGCCCCTGGCTCGTCCAGGTACCTGGACGAGCCTGCTACAGGCTTGGCCCAGGGTAGTGGGTGCGCGCACATGACAAATTTATTTATTGGTTTAATGTCCGGTACCAGCACCGATGGCGTCGATGGTGTGCTGGTAGAGTTTGGTGCGCCGCAGCCACGTTTACTGGCCTGCGCCAGCGCGCCTTTTAGCGCCGCTTTGCGCAGCGAGTTGCTCAGCCTGAATAGCGCTGGCAATAACGAATTACAACGCGCTGCGCTGGCAGCCAATGCCTTGGTCGAGGTCTACGCGCAGGTGGTACACGAACTGCTTGCCAGTGCTGCGCTGGCTGCAGCTGAAGTAAGCGCTATTGGCGCCCACGGGCAGACGGTGCGCCACGCCCCGGAGCTGGGCTACACCATCCAGCTCAATGCGCCTGCGCGCCTGGCCGAGCTTTGTAAAATTGCCGTAGTAGCCGATTTTCGCAGCCGCGACATCGCCGCCGGTGGCCAGGGTGCGCCATTGACACCAGCTTTTCATGCGGCCTATTTTGGCACCAGTGCGCTAGGCCAGGCGGCTAGCAAAGCGGTATTAAACTTGGGCGGAATCGCCAATCTTACGCTGTTGCAACAGCCATTAGCTGGCTTTGATACCGGCCCTGCCAATATGCTCATGGACGCCTGGGCGCAGCTGCACCTGGGCCAGAGCTACGACACCGCGGGCGCCTGGGCTGCCAGCGGCACATGCCACCCGGTACTATTGCACAGCCTGCTGGCCGAGCCGTGGCTGGCACAAGCAGCGCCTAAGTCCACTGGCCGCGACCTGTTTAATCTGGCCTGGCTGCAACGCCACCTGCAAGCACTGGGTCATGACACAAAGCCGTTGCCTGCGGCTGATGTGCAGGCCACCTTATTGCAACTAAGCGTGCAGTCGATAGCGCTGACCGTAAACACCCATGCGCCACAGCTAAACGAGCTGATCGCCTGTGGTGGTGGGGCGTTAAATCAAGAATTTATGCGGACCCTGGCGCTGGCTCTGGAGTGCCGCTTAACTACCAGCGCGGATTATGGTTTACCGGTGCAAACCGTGGAAGCCTACGCCTTTGCCTGGCTCGCCTACGCTAATCTGCGCGGTATCGCCGCCTGCCTGCCTAGTGTAAGCGGCGCCAGTCATGCCAGCGTGGCCGGCTGTCTGTATCCAGCCAGCTGACTGAGCAGGACACACCCTATGCGCTAGGGCATAAAAGAGGAACCACAACCACAAGTTGTGGTAGCGTTGGGATTGCGGATGACAAATTGCGAGCCGCTCAGGTCATCCTTGTAATCGATCTCGGCTCCGGCCAGGTACTGGTAGCTCATGGGGTCCACCAACAAATGTACGCCAGCGCGCTCGATAGCAGTATCATCTTCGGCGACTTCTTCATCGAAGCTAAAGCCATATTGAAAACCCGAGCAGCCACCGCCTTGAATAAATACGCGCAGCTTAAGCGCCGGGTTATTTTCTTCGACCAGCAATTCGCGCACCTTGGCGGCGGCGGCATCGGTAAAAACCAGGGGCTGATCGACTAGGGTTTCGTGTGTAATCATGGTAAAGCTGTATCCACTAAACGCGCATTTTGCGCGACGAGCACGGTGCCGTCCTTGATAATCTCGGCCCGTACCGACTGTACCTGCTGCCCAGGGGCCAGCTGTAATACTCCGGAACTGCGCACGAACAGGCCAAAATGCAGGCTGAAAGGGTCTGCTGCTGACGCCTTGGCACCATCCAATTGGGCAGTCTCTAACGGTATTCTAACGCTTTTGCCGGCTTGTAACAGCTCAGCCACAAAGCGTATATGGCCTTTGAACTCTGGCGCATCCGGGGCCACGTTGCGGGTGAGCAGAATCTTGTAATTCAGCAAATCACCTTGCTGCTGGGCATAAAAGGCGCGGATAGCTACGCTGCCAGCTGGCCCAGGGGGGATTAGCTGCTCATAGAACGCCAGCTGCTGTTCGGACTGATCGAGCTGCTGGCGCAATTCGCTGTTTAACTGCTGCAGGCTTTGTTGGCTGCTACTGGCCACCGCAAGCTGGGCTTGCTGGCCTGCGAGCTGGGCCTGTAAATCAATAAGCTGTTGCTCCAGGCTATCGACCTGGCCTTGCAGGTTTTGCATATGGGCCTGATCGTCGCCATGCATGCCCAGGTGCATGGCCAAGGCCCCGGCTATGAACACCACGACCAACACCAGCAGGCGCGATAATACGCGCACCAGCCAGGTGCTAAAGCGATTACGCGAATGGCGCTCAGACACGACACAGCCCCCTTATCAAGTGTGCGGCAATGCCTGTATACGGCCTAGGGCAAAATGGCCAGCTGTTGTAAACCGGTGACCTCGTCCAGGCCAAACATCAGGTTCATGTTTTGCACGGCCTGACCAGCAGCACCCTTGACCAGATTATCCTGCACTACCAGCACCACCAGGGTATCACTATTTGCCGGACGGTGGATAGCCAGGCGTAGCATATTAGAGGCGCGTACCGAACGGGTTTGCGGCAGACTGCCTGCTGGCATCAGGTCTATGAAGGGCTCAGCGGCGTATTTTTGTTGGTATATTTGCTGAAAATCCACCTCCATAGCCTGCGGCAGTATACGCAGGTACAAGGTAGAAAACATGCCGCGAATCATGGGCACCAGGTGCGGCACGAAAGTTATGCCCACGGGTGCGCCGGCGATACGTTGCAGACACTCGTTAATTTCAGGCTGGTGACGGTGGCCGGCTACGCCGTAAGCGGTGAAGTTATCGCTGGCTTCGGCAAACAGGGTGTTGACCTTGGCGGCCCGGCCCGCCCCGGACACGCCGGATTTGCAGTCAGCGATTATGTGACTGGTATCAATTAAGGGGCGTCCGGCTTGCAACAGCGGCGCCAAACCCAGTAACACGGTAGTAGGATAGCAACCAGGATTGCCCACCACACGGGCGTTACGGATACGCTCGCGATCGAGCTCGGGCAAGCCATAGACGGCATCGGCCAGAATATCCGGGCAGCTGTGATCGAGCTGATACCAGTGCTTGAAGGCCTGTAAGTCTTGCAGCCTGAAGTCGGCCGCCAGATCGATTATACGCACGCCATGGGCGAGCAGATGGCTGGCCTGTTGCATGGCTACGCCATGCGGGGTGGCAAAAAACACCACATCGCACTGATCGAGTGCGGCGTCCTCGGGGGTTTGAAAACTCAAACCCACGTGGCCGCGCAAATTGGGGTACATATCGGCTACGGCGATACCGGCTTCCTTGCGCGAAGTAATCGCGTGCAGCTGAGCCTGCGGGTGCTGGGCCAGCAGGCGTAAAAGCTCTACGCCGGTGTAGCCCGTACCACCCACTATGCCAACCTTGATTTTGGTAGCAACCGTAGCCATGGATATTAACGCTTGCTGAATTGCTTGCGCCGGCGGGCTTTGTGAAAGCCAACCTTTTTACGTTCAACTTCGCGGGCGTCACGCGTAACCAGGCCAGCTTGTTTGAGAGCCGGGCGCAGGGTTTCGTCGTAATCGATCAGGGCACGCGTAATGCCGTGGCGGATAGCACCAGCCTGGCCGGATTCGCCGCCGCCGTGTACGTTGATATGGAAGTCAAAGCTGTCGAGGTGGTCGGTAACCACCAAAGGCTGGCGTACGATCATGCGCCCGGTTTCGCGCGCAAAAAACTCGTCTACCGGCCTGCCGTTGACGACGATCTTGCCGGCACCCTTTTTCAGGAACACGCGCGCTACCGAAGTTTTGCGCCGCCCCGTACCGTAATTGTAATTACCAATCATAATGGGCCGTCCTTAGATATCGAGGGTTTTGGGCTGCTGGGCAGCATGGGGATGACTGGCGCCAGCGTAGACCTTGAGCTTTTTAGCCATGGCATAGCCAAGCGGACCTTTGGGCAGCATGCCTTTAACGGCTTTTTCAAGCGCGCGGCCCGGAAAACGCTGCTGCATTTTCTGGAAATTGGTCTCAACGATACCACCGGGATAGCCGGTATGACGGTAATAGCGCTTGTCGGTTTCTTTGGCGCCCGATACTACGATATCAGCAGCGTTAATTACCACAATATAATCGCCCGTATCAACGTGCGGTGTGAATTCTGGTTTGTGCTTGCCACGCAGGCGGCGTGCGACTTCGCTGGCCACACGACCCAATACCTTGCCTTTGGCGTCGATCACAAACCAATCACGTTGGACTTCTAGCGGCTTGGCCACAAAGGTCTTCATGTTGGTGTCCTGAAAGTTAAGAATATGAAATATTTATTTGGTATAGCTTGCGCATCAAGGCGTTATTAGGCCACCCGTACCCACAAAAACCAAATAAAATCCCGCCATTATACGATATTGCTGACTACCAATCAAAGCGAGAGGCTAGCCGGCATACCGGGCACGAGCTGGGCCATAGGTTTAGCCACAAACTCGGCGTCTGCGGCCATGGCCTGCAAGTCCAGGCACACGTAACTCATGCCAGCAGCCCCACGCAGGTACATACGGCGGCGCTGTAAATCGCTAATACTGGTCCAGCTGGTAAACTCGGTAGGCACCGTGCGCAGCTCCTGACCAGCCACTTCGAGGTGAGCGCTACCGCTGGTGGGTGGATCGGTGGTAACGCCACGCGGACGGTCAAAATTATTCATGATGTGGGCTACCATTTGTACCGCCTGGTCGGCGTCGCCTTGCTTTTCAGCAAAGTGGGCGTAGTAGGCCGCACGTACGAAGCGGTCAACCGAAGTGTCCATGCCTGGCAAACCGGCTTTGGCGTTGCCCGAGCCCGGCTGCTGCACGGCATAGTCACCGAAGTGGCCATGCGAATGATCTACATTGCTCAGGAAGGCGTAATTATCCAGGTTGGTTAAATGCCAGGGAAACTGCGGTGCGTTGGTCATGACCCCGACCGGGTTGTCATAAACCCCCAGCACGCCGCGATGAAACTCGATCACCAGGCTCGCGCCGCTAGTATCGTGCACGACAAAATGAAACGGCATCTGGATATTGCCAAGAATAGCGATACGACTAAGCTCGATTTGCACCTGCTGCAAGCCAGCCCTGAGGCTGGCAACACTCTCGAACTGGCCGAGGATAAAGCCGGCCAGGTCGCTAGAGGATATTACTGGCGCGCTACCAGCGAGCGCGGCCTGTGAGCCGCCGGCCTGGGGGTATGACTGCATACTGCAACTTAGGCCCGCAGTATTAATCCCCTCGATAATTTTTAAATCGCTGGGGGCCAGTGCGGCACCTGGCTGGGGCATTACCGCGGGCATGGTTACCGCCAATACCGTGTGCTGCATTTGCCAGCTATGGCTGCCGTACGCATCAGTGTGCGAAGTGATAGTAGTGCCTTGCGCAAACCTGGCGAGCACGTAGGGCAGCTCCAGGCTGAGCTCCAGAGTGCGGCCTACGTAGGCATTGTTATTGGCATCGCGATAGAGCAATGAGGTACACATAAAAATCTTTCCATTAATAGCAAAGCCCAAGCGTAACTTAGTGCGCTTGGGCTTATGCCTGCAAAGGCGAATGGTTTAGGACTTGCTTTGCTTGGCCAAAGCCGCGCCGAGGAAGTTTTCAAACACACCCTCGCCGACACGGAACCATGGTACCAGACTGTCGCGGTAGCCCATGTAGTCGTCATAGATCTTTTTAAAGCCGGCGTCCTTATCGCAGAACTCTTTATAAACGACGTTGGAGGCTTCGAAAGCCGCTTCCAGAACTTCACGCGGGAAGCTCTTGAGTACCGCACCACTAGCTATCAGGCGACGCAAGGCTGCCGGGTTATGATCGTCGTAGTACTCGACCAGATGCGTGGAGGCCGCGCGCGAGGCGACTTCGATAGCTGCCTGATAAGCCTTGGGCAACTCGGCGAATGCCTTGTCATTGACGTACAGCGATACCTGGGCCGAGCCTTCCCACCAACCGGGGTAGTAGTAGTACTTGGCAACCTTGGCAAAACCCAGATTTTCGTCATCCACCGGGCCGACGAACTCGACCGCGTCGAGAGCACCCTTTTCCAGCGCAGGATAAATGTCGCCGGTAGGGATTTGCTGGGGCACAACGCCCATACGTGAGAGCACTTCGCCAGCAAAGCCGGCGGTACGCATGGTCATGCCATCAAGATCTTTGACGCTGTTGATTTCTTTACGGTACCAGCCACCCATTTGCGCGCCAGTGTTGCCAAAGGGAAAGTTAATAATACCCAGAGGCGCAAACAGCTCACGCATGAGTTTTAAACCATTACCTTCGCGAAACCAGGCGTTCATTTGCCGTACGGTAAGACCAAAGGGCACGGCGGTATCAAAGCAAAATGACGGGTTTTTGCCGTAATAGTAGTAGGATGCGGTTTGGCCACATTCTACGGTGCGGTTGCCTACCGCATCCATAACGCCAAAACCAGGGACGAGCTCGCCCACCGGATAAAGACGAATATTGAAATTGCCATCGGTAATCTCGCTGACCATCTCGCAAAACAGCTGCGCGGTCGAAAACAAGGCCGGGGTGGAAGTGTTGTACGTAGAGGTCATTTTCCAGTTGACCTTAGGGCTGGATTGGGCAATGGCGGGCGTGGCCACTACCGCGGTACCAGCAACGGCACCTAAACCTGCCTTTTTAAGGAAAGCACGACGCTGCATAAAGGGATCTCCTTTGGTTAAAGTTGCGACTTGATAATACACCTACTTTGGCTGCAAGGCATCATTGGCCCGCGATAGCCATATTTTCTATGAGAATCGAACCACTGGCCTTGGCGCCACGCTGGTGTAAATCGGCACCCACGGCGACTATCTGGTGCAACATATTCTTTAAGTTGCCAGCGATTGTGATTTCCTGCACGGGGTGCTGTATTTGCCCGCCCTGCACCCAGTAGCCGAAGGCGCCGCGTGAATAATCACCGGTAACATAATTTACGCCCTGACCGATCAACTCGGTAACCAATAAACCCGTATCCATTTTGCGCAGCATGGCAGCCAGGTCATCATCTGGATGCGTTAAACGCGAGCGCAATACCAGGTTATGCGAGCCGCCGGCATTACCGGTGCTGGACAGGCCCAGCTTGCGACCAGTGTAGGATGACAGAAAGTAGCCATTGAGCACGCCCTTGCTGACCACGTTGCGCGCTAGGGTGCGCACGCCCTCGGAATCAAACGGGCTGCTGCCAAAGGCTCCTGGCAGGTAGGGGTTTTCAACCACGTCAAGGTGCGGCGCGAGCACTTGTTGACCCAGAGAGTCGAGCAAAAAGCTGGTTTTGCGATACAGCGCACCGCCGCTGGTAGCCTGCACCAGGGCGCCGAGTAAACCCACGGCCAGGGGCGCCTCGAATAGCACCGGAAAATTGCCGGTCTTGATACTGCGGGCATCGAGTCGGGCCAGCGCGCGCTGGGCCGCATAACGCCCTATCTTGGCAGGAGCCGTAAGCTGGCTCGGTTGGCGTGCGCTACTGTACCAATAATCACGTTGCATGCGCGCACCGCTGCCAGCAATTGGCAATACTGAAATACTGTGACGCGAGTACGGATAGCCACCCAAAAAGCCGCGCGTATTACCCAGCACAAACTGCCCCGTAAGCGTATCCACCGCAGCGCCTTCGGTGTTGGTAATCAGCGGGCTGAGATCAAGCGCCGCGCGCTCGGCGCGAATGGCAATGCGTGCCGCCTGTTTAGCGTCTATGAGCCAGGGATGGTAGAGGTCCAGATCGACAAAATTTTGTGCTAACAGCTCGGACTCGGGCAAGCCCGCCGCCGGATCTTCGGCGGTGTAGCGGGCAATATGCCAGGCGGCATCAACCGTACGCTGCAAAGCAGCTGGAGAAAAATCCGAAGTAGAAGCCGAGCCGCGCCGCAGACCGGCATAAACCGTGATGGCCAACGAGCGATCCTGCGTTTGTTCGACGGTTTCGAGGGTGCAATTGCGCACCCCTACCGCCAGACCGCTGGATTGCGACACCTCGATGGCGGCATCACTGGCACCCGCCTGCTTGGCCAGCTTGAGGCCATGTTCAACCAGTTCCTGAAAATTGTCCCGCTGGGTATTTATATCCGGCAGATTTGTTTGTGTTTTGTCCATGCATTATCTTACCGCGATATTAGCCTTGCGTAAGCAGGTTATCATGACAGCTTAACGATTTTAGCGGTAAGTTATGATGCAAGACGCGCACCAAGCAAACCACCAGCCGTCAGCAGAGTACGACGGCCCCAGTAAATCCCAGGTCAAGCGTGAGATGCACGCTTTATTGGAGCTGGGGCGCAGGCTCGTGGCCCTGCCAGCGGCCAAGCTGGCGCAACTGCCCCTGGATGAGAAGCTAGCTGACGCCATAAGTCTGGCGCAGCGTACCAGAAGCCGTGAGGGCCAACGGCGCCAAATACATTATGTTGGCAAGCTTATGCGTCAGGCCGATAGCAAGGCGATACAGGCACAGCTGGCTTACTGGGACAGCGGCGCACAGGCGCAAACGCGCAATATGCAGCGCCTGGAAGCCTTACGTGACAAGCTAATCGTCGACGACGCTGCCTTAACCGAGCTGTTAAACCTGGTTGAGCCGCTGGACGTGCAGGCTTTACGCGCAGAAATTCGGGCGGCTCGCCAGGAGCAACGTCATAATGCCACGCTTGCGCCTGGGCACGAGCCCTTGCGTAAGCATTACCGGGCGCTGTTTCAGGCGCTGAAACAATTGCAATTCAAGGACGAGTTATATGAGTGATTCGCTCGAATATTTGGAACGCACTACCGCTGGCGAGCCCACGCACAGCGTAATCTGGCTGCACGGCTTAGGTGCCGACGGTTTTGATTTCGAGCCTATTGTGCCGCAGTTCAAAAACCCACAGCTGCCAGCCGTACGTTTTGTATTTCCGCACGCACCGGTGCGCCCGGTTAGTCTGAATAACGGTATGCCGATGCGCGCCTGGTACGATATTTACAGCCTGGATCGTGAGGCTCGCGAGGATATAGATGGCATTAAGGCCACCCGGCACCTGATCTATGAGCTTATTGCACGCGAAAACCAGCGTGGTATACCTTGCCGCAACATAGCCTTGGCCGGATTTTCCCAAGGCTGCGCCATGGCCTTGTATACGGGCCTGCGCCTGGCAGAGAGCATAGCAGGCATAGTTGCCCTATCGGGCTACCTGCCCTTACGTAACACTACCGCCGCCGAACGCCATCCCGCCAACGCTGACACCAGGGTTTTTATGGCGCACGGTCTGTATGACCCGGTAGTAGCCATCAGCTTCGCCGAGGCCAGCCGCGATACCATGCGCGCCTTGGGCCAACCCGTAGACTGGCATAGCTACCCTATGGATCACAGCCTGCACCCGCAGGAATTACTGGATATTGAAAGCTTTTTGGTGGAGGTGTTTACCGCCAATGCGGACTAACCGCCAGGCCCAGACACGCAGACTAGCAGGGCGGCTATTAGCGATTATCCAGGTACATCCATAGGCGTCGCATAGCGTGGTCATCTGGATCGACGTCGTTTTGCATACCCAAAAAGCTCATCAAGGCCAGCATGGGCTTATTGTTGGCCAGGACAAAACCCTCTATATAGCTTAAGCCCTGCTGCCGGGCCAGCTCAATCAGGCTGCGCATCAGGGTCGCACCCAGGTTACGCCGTTGCCAATCGTCGGCTATGACGAGCGCATACTCGGCGCCCTGGCCATCGGCGTTGCGCAAGTAATGGGCAAAACCGACTATGCGTTCGCGCAACAAGCCGCGGTTTTCCAGGTTGGGTACCTGCACTACCGCCAGCAGCGCCACCTCACGATCGTAGTCAATGCGGGTATAACGCGCCAGCATACGGGGGGTTAGCTCGCGCATCATCGACACAAAACGCATGTAACGCGACTGGTCGGACAAATCACGCACAAACTCTTGCAACAGCGCGGCGTCTTCGGGCCTAATCGGGCGCAGCAGCCACTCATCACCGGCGCGCGTGGTCTCGGCCTTGACTAGCTGGCGCGGATATGGGTGAATAGCCATATGACGATAGGAAATACTGGCGGCGCGCGCACCCTCGTAGTCAGGATCGATCTCGACCCTGACGTCACCGGCATACAAATTGGTATCATCAAACCAGATTGGATCAATGGATAAACTGCGTAAACCAGGTAATTCACAGACCATTTCGGAGACGCGCTCAATGGCCTCGCGTAGCTGCTCAAACACTACGCTGCTAAGCTCTTGTTGCAATACCCTATCCCAAAACTTGCCACGCTGGATTAACTGGCGCGCCAGGTAATTGTTCAGGGGTGGCAGGTCGATTTCATTGACGGGTGATACGGTGCGGGCGTAATTGCCACCAGGGCCAAACTGTATGTATGGCCCCAGGCTGGCATCCTGACGCACCCTGATGGCCATGGGGATACCTTGACCGGCCAGCCAGGAACTGGCGTCCTGATCAAAGGCAATTGGTACATGAAAGCAATTCAGCAGCCAGTTACAGCTAGCCGCGCCCAGTTCGCTGCGGCCAGCTATAAGGGCGTCATTGATCAGCATGCGCGCCTCATCCAGGCGCGGTGCGGCCCGTAGCATCTCCGGCGGCAGTACCTGCTGGGCCAGGGTTTGGTTGTGGTGATACGCAGCCAATATGCCAAAGGCGTGCGCTGCCGCCTCGGGCGTGCGAAACGCCGGCATACCTACCAGGTCCAGGTGGTGGCGCAGTGCGCGCATCTGGCCATCACCCATCAGGCAAGATATGACCGGCTTGTTGGCGGCCTTGGAGAACTGAGCCAGGGCCTGTACGGCTTCGTCCATGGCGCTTAAGCTGTCAGGAGCGATTAGCACCAGCACGCCATCGACGTTGGTGTCGGCGATTAGCAGACCAAGGGTTTGCAGCAGACGCTCGCCGGATAAGGGCGCATGGCTGATAACGGGATTTTTAAGGGCCGATCCCGGTGCCAATAGCTCGGCCAGGCCCTGACGGGTGGCGTCGCTTAACTGGGCACGGTTAACCGGCCCACGCGTGCCGATCGCATCCAGCGCCAGATGGGCCGCACCAAAGCCATTGGAATACACGGCAATACGGCGGCCCCGCTGGTGGCGCGTATGCACCAGCACTTTCAAGGCCGAGAACAACTGCACAAACACGCGTATGCGCACCGCCCCGGTGCGCCTTAACAAGGCGTCAAAGACCGCGTCAGCCGCGGGCTCAGGGCTGCCATCCAGGCGCCCGGCCTTGAGCACGATAAGCGGCTTGACGCTGGCTGCCGCCATCAGCGCGCTGGCAAAACGGCGCGCCGAATCGGTTTGTTCCAGGTACAGCACAATGCTATCGGTATAGCCATCCATGGCCAGATATTCGAGGATATCGGCCACGCTCACACCATCGCTATCCCCCACGGCCACCACGGTGGAAAAGCCCAGCTGGATGTCGCCCGCCCAGGCTAATACGCTAGCCGCCACCATACGCGACTGCGCCACCAGGGCCACCCGGCCTTTAGGTGCGGCTTGCGGATCGAGGCCAATATTCAAGCCCTGATGGGGGCGCTGCACGCCGGCGGCCCCAGGCCCCAATACCAGGCAGTCATGGACGCGGCCCCAGTGTTGGCAAAAAGCGCGCGTAGCAGCTGGGTCGGCAGCAGGCTCGGGGTGGGGCAAGAGCATTAATACACGCGGCCGATGCCTTTGCAGCTGCGCCAATATCTGCTGCAATTGGCTTGGGTCAACGCATAAAACCGCCATATCCAGGCGCTGTTTTGCTTGCAGAAAGTCCAATGTAGCCGGTACTTGAAAGCCGCCCTGCGCATCGGCGCGCACGACGCTTATACGCCCACGCAAGCCAGCCGAGGGGTTATCCTCTACGGACAGGTGGCGCGTGCTGACTATCAGCAACGAGCGCGGGTCAAACAAAGCAGCCAGGCGGTGCCGCAACATTGGCTTTATCCTCTTATGGTGACAAGTACCTTAAAATACTATACGAAATTCTACAAAACTTCTGGGTCCAGGCCCTATTATTATCAGCAAATTCAGACTTATTCGACATGACTGCCGTATCCCAGCGCCCCGTGCGTACCCGTTTTGCACCATCCCCCACCGGTTACTTACATCTTGGCGGGGTACGCACCGCCCTGTTTTCCTGGGCCTATGCGCGCCACTTTGGCGGCAGCTTCGTGTTACGCATTGAAGACACCGACCTGGCGCGCTCGACCCCAGCAGCGGTGCAGGCGATACTTGATGGTATGCGCTGGCTCGGGCTGGACGCCGATAGCGGCCCGTTTTATCAAATGCAGCGCATGCCGCGCTACCGCGAGGTATTGGCGCAGCTACTGGCGCAGGGCCAGGCGTATTACTGTTACAGCAGCCCGGCCGAGCTTGAGGCCATGCGTGAGCGCGCCCGAGCCTTGGGGGCCAAGCCGCGCTACGATGGCACCTGGCGTCCAGAACCTGGTAAGGTTTTGCCACCCATACCGGAGGGTGTAAAGCCGGTGGTACGTTTTAAAAACCCGCTCGATGGCGTGTGCTCCTGGCACGACCTGGTCAAGGGGCCGATCAGCTTTGCCAATCAGGAGCTGGATGACCTTATCATCGCCCGCCCCGATGGCACGCCTACGTATAATTTTTGCGTAGTAGTCGACGACTGGGATATGGAGATTACCCACGTCATCAGGGGCGACGACCACGTCAATAACACCCCACGACAAATTAATATCCTGCGTGCCTTGGGCGCCGAGTTGCCGGAATACGGCCACGTACCCATGATTCTTGGCCCGGATGGCGAAAAACTGTCCAAGCGCCACGGCGCCGTAAGCGTTACCGCATATGCAGACATGGGTTATTTACCCGCGGCCATGATCAATTATCTGGCCCGCCTGGGCTGGAGCCACGGCGATACCGAGCTGTTTACGCGCCAAGAGTTGATAACATGGTTTGACGGCAGCAACCTGAGCCGTTCCCCAGCGCAGTGGGACCCCAAAAAGCTTAACTGGGTAAACGCCCAGCACATGCGCAATATGCCTATAGATGAGCTCTGCCCCCTGATTAGCGCGCGGGTGATGGCCCTGGGCGGGCAGGAGCACCCACAAATGGCGGCTATAGTAGAGTTATTGCGCAGTCGCAGCGAAACCCTGGCCGAGCTGGCGCAAGCGGCCATGCTGTTTTGCGCGCCTTATACTCCAGCTGACGCGCACTTGCGCGCCAGTCATTTGAATGAGCCAGCCTTGACCTATTTAAAGCTTTTTTACGAGCAGGCGCGTAACTTACCAAATTGGGATACCGCCAGCCTGGAAGCGCTCATAAAGGATGTGCTGGCACAAACGGGTATTAAAATGCCCGCGCTAGCCGTGCCCTTGCGGGTAGCCGTAACCGGACACAAGCAAACCCCGGCGATCGCCAGCGTTTTAGCAATTATCGGTCGTGAGCAGGTTTTGCAGAGGCTAGCACAGGCGCACAGTGCCTGACGCGTTTACTAGCGCACGGGCTTACGGTAGACTGTGCGCTTTGATAAGCACTATTTAACTATTTGATTTGAGACATTAACCATGGCAACCGCAAAAAAAGTCGGGGCAAAAAAAGCCGCCAGTAAGTCAGCCAGTAAAAAATCTGCGGCCAAAAAGGCCGTGGCCAAACGGGCAGCCGTTAAAAAGTCTGTGGCCAAAAAAACCAGTACACGTGTAGCCACGGCCAAAAAGGCCGCGGCCAGCCCAACGCCTGCACATGGTTTAAGCGCGGTCGCTGCGCGCACCGAGATCAACCCCAAAGGCTCCTGGCCATTTCCGTTGGCCAAACCCTAGTAATTTTAACGACACGGCATGGCACGCGAAATTTTAAATTTTTTAATCGAAATAGCTTTCCAGCTGTTTGGTATTGCCCTGATACTGCGAGCCTGGATGTTTGCCATCCGCCTGCACCCCTTTAACCCGTATTCGCAAGCCATTTTCAAGATCACCGACTGGCTGGTGCAGCCCGTACGGCGCCTGATACCGGCCAGCAAGCAGATAGACTGGCCCAGCATCGTAGCCTGCTGGCTCGCGGCCATTATTTACCTGCTGCTGTCCTGGTTGATAGTTATTGGCATGCCCATACCCAGCGCTGGCATGCTGGGCAGTTTGCTGCTTACGGGCCTGCTGCTAAGCATTAAGTGGCTGTTGAATGTAATTGTTTGGGTAACCCTGATCCAGGCGGTATTGTCATGGATTAACCCCTTATCGCCGATAATGCCGGTGCTGTATACGCTGACCGCGCCTTTGCTTGATCCGCTGCGGCGGCTGCTACCGCGCATGGGCGGGATCGACTTCTCCCCCCTGATTTTATTGATACTGGCGCAGATCGGCATGATGGTACTGGGCCGCCTGGCCTATTAAAGCCGGCCTGGCCACCAGGTATTGATGGCCCTGGCTGTATAGCTCACCTACATAGGGGCTACCCTGGTTTTACCACCGCCGCTAATTACCTGTACGCGCTGGCCCACAGATAGTGGCACGTCGGCCTCCTGCACGATAACGCGCCGGTTACCATCATCCATATCTACCGTGATTTCCAGGCCGCTGGTCTTGGCCACCTGATTTTCAATGACGTTGCCTGCCAGGCCACCCAGTAAAGCCCCACCAATGGTGGTGAGGGTTTTGCCACGGCCACCGCCAATAGCGCTACCGGCTACACCGCCCAGGGCTGCACCGCCGACCATGCCAACGCCAGAAGACTTATCTGACTGGATCGTAACCGGCCGTATGCCGGCAACAGTGCCGTTGCGCACGGTTTGTTCTTGCATGGCCTGGCCGTAGGTATAGGTACCGCTGGAAGCCGATTGATTGGCACAGCCGACCAGGGCAAAAGCCGCCGCCGCCAGCCCCAGGGCCGCCAGCATACGGCCGCTACGTTGCATAAGATTGAGATGTGATTGTGCCATTACAGGCTCCTGCATAAAAAAATTGGTTTATAAAGCGCCTACTTGCGCCTTAATACCGTAGTGTTGATCAAGCGCAGCGTTAATTTGCTGCTGCGTTGGGTTATGGTTTTGGGGGCCTTTGCTACTGATTTTAAGACTACCCATGAGATTCGCCAAACAGCATGAGTCGCGCAAACTCCAACCATTTACCAAGCCGTACATAAGACCCGCGCGATGCGCATCGCCACAGCCGGTAGGGTCAAGCTGCGTGTCGGCTACAACCGGCTCGATTACGCTGTGTTCGCCTTGCACATAAAGGCTGGCACCCTCGCCACCACGGGTTACTACCACGGCCTGGAGCTCGCGCGAGAGCTCGGGCATGGACTTGCCGATGCGCTGCTCGATTACGCTGGCTTCGTAGTCATTGGCCGTGAGCACACTGGCCAGACCAAGCATAAGGTTAAGGTCGGCGCTGTCAAACAGCGGCATGGCTTGGCCTAGATCAAAAACAAACGGAATTCCGGCCGCTGACAGCCGTTGAGCGTGAGCAAACATGCCATTTTTAGAGTCCGGTGCCACGATCGCCCAGGCCGCCTGATGACCGCTCAGATCGCTTTCGTCGGAGCGCTGCATGGCCCCTGGATGAAAGGAGGCGATCTGGTTATTTTCCTGGTCGGTAGTAATAAAGCACTGGGGCGTAAAGGCGTCGGTCAGCACCCGCACCAGCTTGGTATTTATACCCAGCTCCTGCATGCGCTGGACGTAATCTTCGGCATCCATACCTACCGTGCCCACGGGCACCGGGCTGCCACCCAAAAGCTTGAGATTATAGGCAATATTGCCGGCGCAGCCGCCGTATTCTTTGCGCAAGGTGGGTACAAAAAAGGATACGCTCAACGATTTAATGCTATCGGCTAGTATATGGTCACGAAAACGCCCCTCAAACAAAGCTATGGTATCAAAGGCTATGGAGCCACAAATCAGTACGTCCTTGGTCATGCGGTTGGTATCCTTATGGGTAAAACAAGTCTAGCTCAAAGCCATTGGCCGCGACGCCGTCCAGCCGCAGTGGCAGGCGGATTTCAAGCTCGCTTAAGGCGGCAAACGGCTTATCAAGCTGCTGCGCCTGCAGGTACTCTGCGGGTTGCAGATTGCGTCGCACCAGCAAGGCGCCGGCGCTATCCTTTAAATCCAGTATCAGGTTGGGCCACTCCTGCGCCTCATTGGTAGCATTACGCAGACTGACATTGAGGATAAAGTCCTGGTGCGGGTGTTGATGCGGATCCGGTTCGGCCAGCGCCTCGTTTATCGAAGCGGGCAAGGCGTCCACTACTTTCAGGCTTGAGCCACTGATAGCGGCACGCGTTAAGCTACGGGCGTATGGTACCTGACAGCTTAAAGACACGCAGGCGCGCTCTAGCCAAGGACGGGTAATCGGCATGGCCTGGGCTAACTGCGCGCGCCACACATATGCGGCTTGAGCCAGCAGCAAGAGCAATAACAAGACTAGTAGCAGCCGCGCCAGCAGGGCTTTTAAGCTATCCCAAGCCGTGGGTGGCTGATCAGGCTGCAAACCGGCAACCGTACCAGCAGCGACCTGACCGGGTGTGCGTGGCTCGATTATAAAGGCCTCGGCCGGTGCCGCGCCATCTTGATAAGGCAGGGCAGCGCCATCATCAAGCGGCTCAGTGCTGGAAAACTGCGGCTGCGGATCAGCCAGGTCGCCATCAGGCAGGCTGATTATATGGCGCTCAAGCGTTGCTGGCTCGTGCTGTTGCGGGCTGCCTACTACGTGGCGCGGTGAAGCTGCGGGCTCATGCCATGGCTGGGGGCTGGCTATTACATGACGCTCTGGAATTGCGGGGTCTGGCGACGGCGTGTTTAGCGTGTGCGGGCGACGCTGGTGGATAACCTGGGGCAGCTCTGGCTGGCGCGGCGCAGTTGGCAGCGGCCCGGGGTGATTCTCAGGCCTTACCACCTCGGCGTAGCCATCAAATATATGAGCGCATTGCACGCAACGCACAAAACCCTTGCGTAACTGTAAATCCTTTAGGCTAACGTCAAAAGTAGCATTACAACGCGGGCAACGGGTAGTTAAGTGCATGGCGCCAGCCTCGGCTCAGGGCTTGTGCCCAACCAAACAAACCCAGCCCGAGCGTGCGGCCCACACCTTTAATTCCAGCCAGGGCGCGTACGCCTGAGCTACTTCTGTTGCCTGACGCTCAAGCACCCCAGCCAGCACCAACCATCCCTGTGTGGCTACGCGGGCCGCCAGCAGAGGCGCCAGAACCTTGAGCGGATTGGACAAAATATTGGCTATAACCAAATCGAAGCTGCCAGCAGCCAGATCATCCGGCAAGCAGGCGCGCAGGCTTACCTGGTTGGCGCGGGCGTTATCCAGGGTGGCCTGGACGGCCTGAGCATCGATATCTACCCCGATTACGCTGTGCGCCCCGAGCTTGGCTGCGGCGAGCGCCAAAATACCCGAGCCGCAACCATAATCAAGTACGCTGGCCCCGCTTGGCATGTTATGCGCCAGCCATTGCAGGCATAAGTGGGTAGTAGGATGGCTACCGGTACCAAAAGCCAGGCCAGGGTCGAGCTCGATACGTATCGGCCCCCCAGCTGTGGCGCTTGTGCTGCGCGGCAAGTCGGCGTCATCGCGGTGCCAGCTCGGCACTATCCAGATACGCTCGTCGACCTGTATGGGGCCAAACTGGGCCTGGGTCAGGCGCACCCAATCGGCATCGGGCACTTCTCTAAGCTGCCAGGCGTCGGCTTGGGTTGGCACAAAGCCATCCAGTAGCGCTAGCAACTGCTGCGGATCCTGACCATCGGCCAATAAGGCCACTAGCCGGCTATGGTGCCAAAGCTGCTCCTGCGGCTCGCCGGGTTCACCAAAAATTGCTTGTTCGCCCTCGGTATCTGCCGCAGCGTCCTCTAGGGTGACCGCTAAGGCGCCAGCCTCAAGCAGGCGGTCGGACCAGGCCTCGGCCTGATCTTGGGTGCAGCTGATAAGAAGTTCGCGCATACGCTTTATGGTTATGGACGCTGAGCCAGTTTTTGTTCCAGGTAATGGATGCTGGTACCGCCTTTGACGAAGTTGGCATCCTGCAATAGCTCGCGATGCAACAGAATATTGGTGTTAATACCCTCAACTATCATCTCGGATAGGGCTATTTCCATACGCATGAGTGCGTGCTGGCGATCATCGCCGTAAGCGATTACCTTGGCAATCATGGAATCATAAAATGGTGGCACGGTATAGCCGCTGAAAACGTGTGAATCTATACGGATGCCGGGGCCGCCGGGCACATGCCAGTTGGTAATCTTGCCCGGACTGGGCACGAATTTGAGCGGATCCTCGGCGTTGATACGGCACTCGATAGCGTGCCCGCTGAGCTTGATATCGCGCTGGCGCAGGGTGAATTTCTCGCCTGCCGCAATAAGTAATTGCTGCTGCACCAGATCAATGCCAGTAATCATCTCGGTGATGGTGTGCTCAACCTGGATGCGCGTGTTCATCTCGATGAAATAAAACTGGTCGTTCTCGTATAAAAACTCAAACGTGCCCGCACCACGATACTGCATCTTGCGGCAAGCCGCGGCACAGCGCTCGCCTATGGCATCGATGAGCTCGCGTTTGATGCCAGGCGCAGGGGCCTCTTCGATGATTTTTTGGTGACGACGTTGCATGGAACAATCGCGTTCACCCAGCCAGACGGCCTTGCCATTGCCATCGGCGAGCACCTGAATTTCTATATGGCGCGGGTTTTCGAGGAATTTTTCCAGATAAACCTCGGGGTTGTTGAAGGCCACTTCGGCCTCGGTGCGCGTCATGGCAACGGCATTTAACAGGGCCGCTTCGGTATATACCACGCGCATGCCCCGTCCACCACCACCACCTGCGGCCTTGATTATCACTGGATAGCCCACGTCTCTAGCGATAGTCAGAATCGCGTTGTTATCCGCGGGCAAAGCGCCGTCAGAACCTGGTACGACCGGCACGCCCGCGGCTACCATGGCCTGCTTGGCGCTAACCTTATCACCCATGGTACGGATGTTTTCCGGGCGCGGTCCGATAAAGACAAAACCACATTTTTCGACGCGCTCGGCAAAATCGGCATTTTCGGCTAAAAAGCCGTAGCCTGGATGAATGGCCTCGGCGTCGGTAACCTCGGCCGCAGATATGAGCGCCGGCATGTTCAGGTAGCTATCACGCGGTGCCGCCGGCCCGATACAGACCGACTCATCGGCCAGGCGTACGTATTTGGCGTCACGATCAGCCTCTGAATGCACCACTACGGTCTTTACGCCCAGCTCGCGACAGGCGCGCTGCACCCGCAGGGCAATTTCGCCACGATTGGCTATGAGAACTTTTTCGAACATGGCTTAGGCGATCACGAACAAAGGTTGACCGTACTCTACGGGCTCGCCGTTTTCGACCAGAATCTCTTTAATAACCCCGGATTTTTCGGCCTCGATCTCGTTTAACAGCTTCATGGCCTCAATGATACAAAGCGGGTCACCCTCTTTGACGTGCTGACCGACTTCGACAAAGGGTGGCGAGCTGGGATTGGGGGCGCGATAAAAAGTGCCCACCATGGGCGCCTTGACGCTGTCGCCAGCGGCTGGTGCGGGCGCGGCCTCAACCACCTGGGCGGCAGCCGGGGCGGCTGCGGGTGCCGGGGCGGCCACCACCACCGGGGCGGGTACTGCACTACTGATAACGGGGCTTGTCGCGGCTTGCGCCTGAGAAAACTTTACTATGCGCACTTTGTCATCGCCTTCGGTAATTTCCAGCTCGGCAATGCCGGAATCGGCCACGAGGTCGATGAGTGTCTTAAGTTTTCTAAGATCCATAATTTTGGGTGTCCTGACTGTGAAATATGCGCTTTTTACGCTAATTTCGGCGATTTGTCCATTAAATTATAGACATATTGGCCGTAATTAAAAGCGTATCATAGTATTGCGAGTATACGACTTTGTAAGTCTGCCGGTTTGAGCTCGCCTACCATGCTATCTTGCAAACGCCCGCCAGCCTTGAAAAACAGCGTAAAGGGTAAAACACCTGACTTATTGCCTAGCTCGCGCATGAGCTCTATACCTGTGGTGCCAGTAAGCAGCACAGGGTATGAAACCGGCACCTTTTGCAAAAACCGCTGGACGTTACTCTTGGTGTCTATGGCTAAACCGATAATCTGCAAATCGTCATACTCAGCATGAGTTTGCTGCAATAATGGCATCTCACGCACGCAAGGCGCGCACCAGCTGGCCCAGAAGTTAAGTAGCAGCGGCTTGTCCTGATAGTCGGCCAGCGCAACTTCAGCTCCGGATGGGCTTTGGAAGCTGCGCCCAAAAACAGGATTGGCTGGTAACAAAGCCGCCCGCGCTAGCGCCGGAGCCAGTAATGTTAATGCCCCGCCAGCAACTGCTTTGCCTAAAAACCCGCGCCTATCCATAAAAGCAAACATACCAGATCACGTACATGAAACCCCATCATACCATTATGACCCCCATATAATACGGGCTGGAGAATTAGCACATGCACATACATATACTTGGAATTTGCGGCACTTTTATGGGTGGCCTGGCCTTGCTGGCGCGCGCCGCGGGCCATCAGGTAAGCGGCTGCGATAGCGGCGTATACCCGCCGATGAGCACGCAGCTGGCCGAACAGGGTATTGAGCTGATCGAGGGTTACGACCCAAGCCAGCTTGCCGTTGGTGCAGACCTGTACGTAATTGGCAATATCATGCGCCGCGGCAACCCCTTGGTGGAAGCCATTTTAAACCGTGGCCTGCCCTATACCTCCGGCCCGCAATGGCTCGCGCAACACATACTGCATGGCCAGCACGTACTGGCGGTGGCTGGCACGCACGGCAAAACCACCACCAGCTCTATGCTGGCATGGATTTTGCAGCATGCCGGGCTGGCCCCAAATTTTCTAATCGGTGGCGTAGCCCCAGACCTCGAAGTCTCGGCGCGTTTTAACCCCGCCAGCAAGTACTTTGTTATCGAAGCGGACGAATACGACACGGCTTTTTTTGATAAGCGCTCCAAGTTTGTGCACTACCGCCCGCGTACCGCGATACTGCACAACCTAGAGTATGACCACGCCGATATTTTTGCCGATCTGGCTGCCATTGAGACGCAGTTTCATCACCTGGTACGCACGGTCCCTGGTAACGGCCTGATTATCCGCCCCAGTCAGAGCGCGGCGCTGGATCGAGTGCTGGCGCGCGGCTGCTGGACGCCACTTGCCTACACCGACTGCGCTGATGGCTGGCAGGTCACGGCGGACCAGGCCGATGGCAGCTTGAGCACCATCAGCTATGAAGGTACAGCCTGCGGCCAGCTTAGCTGGCAGCTAACGGGACGACACAACTTAGCGAACGCCCTGGCGGCAATCGCCGCTGCACATAGCGTAGGGGTCGATGCGGCAGCCAGCATCGCCGCGTTAAACGCCTTTAAAGGGGTGCGCCGGCGCCTGGAGCTGCGCGGCACGGTAAACGGTATAGCGGTATACGATGATTTTGCCCATCACCCAAGTGCTATTGCCACTACGCTTGAGGGTTTGCGCCAGCACGTCGGCCCAAAAACCCGGATTCTGGCGGTATTGGAGCCGCGCTCCAACACTATGAAACTTGGTACCATGGCCGCGCAGCTACCCGATGCCCTGGCCCTGGCAGACCTGGTGTTTTGTTACGGCGCAGCCAGCGGCCCACAGGCGCTAGGCTGGGATCCAGCCGAGGTGTTACAAAGCTTGGGCGCACGCGCACGGCACAGCGACCAGCTAGAGCAAATAGTGCACGCCGTAGTACAGCACGCCCAGCCAGGTGATCATATACTGGTAATGAGCAATGGCAGTTTTGGCGACATCCATACGCGTTTGCTTGAGCAATTGGGCCAGTCGAAGTCATTGGGCCAGTCAAAATCATAACAACCAGCAGTTACCAGGGTTTCATGTACGTACTATACGAAGACGCCGGCAAACTAAAAGCCGAAACCATATTTTCCAGCAGCGACACCAGCCTGCAGGTCGAGTCCGCCAGCGGCAAGCGCAGCAAGGTCAAGAATAACGCCGTGCTGTTTAAGTTCGAACAACCTGATGCGCACGAACTTTTACCCGCCGCGCAAGCGCTGGCCGATACCCTGGAGGTGGATTTTTTATGGGAATGCGCCCCGCAAGCGGAATTTGACGTCGCCAGCCTGGCCGAAGAATACTTTGGCCATGCGCCCAGCACGATAGAAAAAACCGCCTTACTGCTGGCGTTATCAGCGGCACCCGCGTATTTTCACCGGCGTGGGCGTGGCTTGTTTAAACCGGCGCCGCCCGAGATTCTGCAAGCTGCCCTGGCAGCCATAGAAAAAAAGCGCCAGGCGGCTGCACAGCAACAAGCCTGGTGCGAGCAAATCCTGGCGGGACAGTTACCCGAACAACTACGCCCGGTAGCGGCCGGTTTTCTGGAGCGTCCCGATAAAAACTCGCTGGAATGGAAGGCTTTTAACGCGGCCGTAGAACAAAGCGGACAAAACCCGGAAAGGCTGTTACTCGCGCTGGGGGTATGGCCTAACCCACTGGTAATGATGCGCGAGCGTTTTTTCAGCAAGAATTTTCCTAACGGCACGGGCTGGCCCGCGCATGCAGCGCTGCCGGTGCCCGCCGATTTGCCGGTAGCTCAGGTGCAGGCTTACTCCATTGACGACGCCAATACCTTCGAAATTGACGATGCCCTGTCGGTAGAGCCCATAGACGCCACCAGCGTGCGCGTTGGCATCCATATAGCGGTGCCTGCATTAGCCATAACCCGCGCCAGCGCACTAGACCTGAGCGCGCGCCAGCGCATGGCAACCGTATACATGCCAGGGCAGAAAATCCCTATGCTACCGCCCACAGTTATTCAGCAGTTTTCGCTCGATGCAGGCGCCCTGCGGCCCTGTTTATCACTATACATTGAGGGGCGCACGGATAGCGGCGAAATTCTGACCAGTGAAACCCGCCTAGAGCAGATAAACGTTAGGCAAAACCTGCGTCACGCCGACTTTGCCAACTTAACCGCCGACACGGACTTGTCGGCCCCCGACTGCGAGGTAGCGCATAGCACCTGGTTTTTACCCTTGTGGCGCTTTGCCATGGCGCGCTGCCGCGTACGCGACCAGATACGCGGCAAACCCGAGAATAACGACCGCATCGAGTACAGCTTTGAGCTGGACGGCCCACCAGACGACCCCAACAGTCAGGTGCGGCTGCTGGCACGCGCGCGTAATGCACCGATTGAGCGTATGGTGGCTGAATATATGATCCTGGCCAATAACCAATGGGCGGCACTGCTGGACAAGCACGGCGTACCAGGGATTTTTCGTACCCAGCAAGGCGGGCGCACCCGTATGTCGACCCACGCCCTGCCGCACGAAGCCATAGCCGTTAGTCACTACGCCTGGTGCAGCTCGCCGTTGCGCCGTTATGCCGACCTGGTCAACCAGGGCCAGGTGCTGGCAGCTGCCGAGCACGGTGTCTCAGCCAGGCTGGTGGCACCTTACAAGCCCAAAGACGCTGAGCTATTTGCCATAATTGGCGCTTTTGATGCCCAGTATGGCGTCTGGGGCGACTTCCAGGCGGCCATAGAACGCTACTGGTGCCTGCGTTGGTTGCAGCAACAAGGCTTACAGCAGGTGCAGGCCCAGGTATTGCGCGATAACCTGGTACGCTTAGACTGTGCACCTCTGGTGACCCGCGTGGGCGCCATGCCGGAACTTGAGCGCGGACAAAGCGTACTGCTACAGATTATGGGTTACGATGAGCTTGGTTTGGAATTAGACTGCCGTTATCTGCAAACGCTTTAACCCGCTTGCCAGCAAACACCGTGCCATGGACCCTACCGCGCTGCCGCTAGAACTGCTCAAGCCTAGCCCCGAAGGGCGTAGTCGTATGGCCAGCGCTGTGCTTATTTCCTTGGCGCTGCACCTGGGCCTGCTGGTGTTCAAATGGCACTCCAGCGCACCAGCCACCACGGCGCTAAGCCACCTGCAAATCAGCCTGGTAAACAGTAAAAGCGTGCAGGCACCGCTCAAGCCGCAACTCCTGGCACAGCACGATCTGGATGGCGGTGGTGAACACGCCAGCGGCCTGGCTAGCAGCCCCCTGCCACTGACCCAAAACGAGCCCGCCGACGATGCCATGCTGGCGGCCTTGCGCTTGCGCCAGACCGAGCTGGAGGCTTTGCAAGAACAATTACTGGCCAAGTTACAAGCCGCAGCAACACAGGTGCCGCAGGCGCGCAGGCCGAACCAGGAAAGCGGCTATAGCGTAGCTGCGGGCCAGGATGATTTTGAGCAGGAAAGCCTGCTGCTAAGCGCGCGTATTGCCGCCATCAAAGAGCAAATCGACAGCTACAACGCCCGCCCGCGCCACAGCTTTGTTGGCCCAAGCGCCAAAGGGGTGGAATACGCCAGTTATGTTGAAGACTGGCGCGAGCGCATCGAGCTAATCGGTACCGAACACTACCCACCCGAGGCGCGCGGACGAATTTACGGTGATTTACAGGTAACCGTATTTATTGGACGTGACGGCCAGATCGTGGATATAAGTTTTGACCGGCCCTCGCCGCACACGCTATTGAACGTCGCAGCCCGGCGCATAATAGAGCTGGCAGCGCCGTTTGCACCGTTACCCGCAGCGATTACCAAGGATACCGACGTGCTGGCCATAACGCGCACCTGGCACTTTACCAATACTGGCCTGGGTACCGAATAGTCATGGCCACAAGCACCGGCACGCGCATTCGACAACTCGTAAGCACGGCTGTGCTAGTCGGGCTAAGCGCCGTATTTCTCTACCAGGCCGGTCTGTTTGGCATGGTGGTGTGGTTCAAATACCGCAACCCTGGCCCAACGCCCATTATGCACGACACGCTAGAGCTGCTACGAGCACGTGAGCCGAACGCCAGCATCGCTTACCAGTGGGTACCCTACGAACAAATCAGCGTACAGCTCAAACGGGCGGTTATAGCCTCTGAAGACAGTGGCTTTGTCGAACATACCGGGGTCGAATGGGATGCCATACGCAAAGCCCTGGACTACAACCGCACGCAGGCGCAAAAAGGCCTGGCACGCATGCGTGGCGGCTCGACAATTACCCAGCAAGTGGCCAAAAACCTGTTTTTATCGAATCAGCGCAGCTACTTGCGCAAGGCCCAGGAGCTGGTGCTCAGCTACATGATCGAGGCTGTTATGGACAAGCGACGCATACTGGAGCTGTATCTGAATATAGCCCAATGGGGCCAAAGCACTTTTGGCGCTCAGGCCGCGGCCCGCCATTACTTCAAGGTGGATGCCGCGCGCCTGAGTGTTAACCAAGCGGCCCAGCTGGCGGCTATGCTGCCCAGCCCAACCTATTACGATAATAATGGTGTTACCAGTTGGTTGCGCGCGCGCATTGGCACAATCCGCAGCGACATGCGTTTGGTGCAGGTACCTAAGTGATTTACGCAGCGGCTGGCACTAGTGTAGCTTTGGCCCTTAAAATGCCTGCTTGAACCCACCATAATAGTAGTTGAGAATGCGCACCGCCAGACGTTACCTCGCCAAAGAAATTTACCGCTCCAGCGCGATAGTGCTGCTGGCGCTAGTGGGCCTGTTCATGTTTTTTGCGCTGATAGACGGGCTCGATAAGGTCGGTAAGCGCTTAACCCTGTTAAACCTTTTTTATTTGCAACTACTGGATTTACCCAACCACCTATATGAGCTTTTGCCCATAGGCTTTTTAATCGGTGCGGTACTGGCGCTCGCGGGCCTGGCCCAACGCAACGAGCTGATAATTTTGCGCGCTTCCGGGGTTAGTGCGCTGCGTTTGCTAGGAACTCTGTGGTTAATAGCCATACCCTTGATGCTAGCAGCCCTGGTACTATCCGAATACGTTACACCAGCGGCCGACCTCAAAGGTAGCGAGGCCAAACTCAGCCTGCTGGGGCGCGCTGAAGGCGGGCGCATGGCCAGTGGCTACTGGTTTAAAGAGGCTGACGACCATGGCAATATGCGGGTTATCAACATCAAGCGCCTGGGCGGCCTGGGGCGGGTCCAGAACATAGATATGTACGAATTTGGCCCAGCCGACAACCTGATAAACTTCGTACAAGCCCAAGAAGGTCAGTTTGAAAATGGCAAGCTGATTCTCAAACAAGTTGCTACCACGCATATTGACCCACAATCGGCGCATGCCTTACTGGATACCACTGCGGTCGAGCAGCCCATTAGCTCATTCGTAATTTTGCCAGAACGCATCATCGACACTACGCTTAGCCCCGAGCGCCTGATCGCACGCGTGCTCACGCCCGAGCGTATGGCGATTGCCGATTTGCTCGACTATATCGACTACCTGGAACGCAACCAGCTACAAACCGATCGCCAACAAATAGCCTTGTGGCGCAAGATAGCCTATCCGTTTACGCTGCTGGTTATGGTTACCATTGCGGCCCCTATAGGCTTTGTGCAATCACGTCGTGGTGGCGTGGGCCCCAAGGTATTTCTGGGCATAATCCTCGGGGTGGTGTTTTTCATGATTAATCAATTGGCGCTGAACGCCGGCATGCTGGGCAATTGGCAACCGTGGGCCACCGCATTGTTGCCCAATATTATCGGATTTTTAATTGCTTTGGCAGCGCTATTGGCCATTGAACATCGCCACGCGGCCTCTATCTGGCTGCGTAATCGGCGCTTACTAAGGGGTGTGGCGTAAATGACTGCAAACACCTGGGCAATCGGTGATGTGCAGGGCTGTACCCCGGCCCTGCAACAACTTTTACAGCACCCGCTACTGGCACAGCCTGCTAACAAATTCTGGTTTGCCGGCGATCTGGTTAACCGTGGGCCCGACTCCCTGGGGGCGCTGCGCCTGATAAAAGGGCTGGGCCAGCGTGCCAGTGTGGTATTGGGCAATCATGATTTACACCTGCTGGCGGTGGCCGCCGGGGTACGCAAAATCCACAAAAGCGACACGTTTCAGGATGTATTACAAGCCGCCGATGCTGATGAGCTTATCACCTGGCTGCGCCAACAACCCCTATTTGTACGCGCACACGATTACGTTATGGTGCACGCTGGCATTCTACCGGCCTGGGATTTGGCCCAGGCACAAGCGCTGGCGCACGAAATTGAAGCCGCGCTACGGGGCCCCAATTGGCGCCAGGCGGTCGATGATTTTTATGGCGAAAGCCCCGTAGCCTGGGACGACAGCCTGCAGGGCGCGGCGCGTATGCGGGTAATTGTTAACGCGCTCACGCGCATGCGTATGTGCGATAGTAAAACTGGCGCCATGCAGCTGAAACACAAAGCAGGCGTATTTGATGCCCCAGGCCTAAGCCCATGGTTTGCCATGGATGGTCGGCGTGACCGCAAGGTTAAGGTGCTGTTCGGCCACTGGTCGGCGCTCGGGCTGAACCTGACACCGGATGCAATCTGCCTGGATAGTGGCTGCGTTTGGGGGCGCAAGCTCAGCGCCCTGCGCCTGGCCGACCTGCAGGTAGTACAGCAGGACTGCCTAATTGGGCAGACTTGAATACGCCGACTGCTTTAAATCGCCCAATAGCGCAAATAAGTTATTGCGCGCTGCTGGCGCTAACCCACCCATAAGCGACTGCACCCAGGCCTCGTGGGCGCGTTGCATGCGGCGGTGATAACGACGCCCCTTATTGGTGAGGCGGATTACCGAGCTGCGGCGGTCGTTCAGGTCTTTGACGCGTTCAACCAGGCCATCTTTTTCGAGCTGGTCGGTAATACCGGTGATGTTGCCATTGGTAACCATCATCAAGCGCGAGAGCTCGCTCATTTTAAGCCCCTCGGGGGCACCGGTTAACTGCGACATCAAGTCAAAGCGCGGCAAGGTTGTTTTGAACTCACTGCGCAGGCGGCTGCGCAACTGGGCCTCGATCAGGTTGCAACACGTAAGCAGACGCAACCACAGGCGCAAGTCGCGCGAATTATCGGGCCCACTGGCAGCCACCCGTGTCTCCAGATCGGGGAGAGTGCTAGGATTACCGACGCTGTCAGCATCGGCGGGGGCAACTTGTTGGTTGTAATCTATCATGGCGCTTTAAGAAGCATGTGAACAAAAGCTATATTAAGTTTAAAAAATTGACATACATAAGTCTTTGTTCTAGGTCAAACATACTTCTTTTAACACCCTAGCGTTAACCCTTAGTTTAGGTTTAAATAAAGCCTGCCTGACGTGCTAGCGGGCAAAATAACGACGCATTATGGCGCTGAAGCGATTGTTCACACCTGTCAGGCGTAAGAGGTTTATCCCCATGCCATATTTGGAGCATAAAGGCGCTGGCCGGATACCACTACGTAACAGCCACAGGTCAGTGGCGGTGCGACCACTGCCGGATTTGACCTCGACGACCCAGCGCCCTTGGTTTAAATGCGCGCGCCGGTCTGGCTCTTGTACGTGTGCGGCCACCTCGGCAAAGCTGATGTTGTGATCAATGGTAATACGCTCATCGCCAGCACACGCAACCAGAGTGATGCGTTGGTAATAAACACGAATGCTGGGCAAAAACTCGTAGGGCCAGGGCGGATAACCCTGCTGGGCCAACTGGCGTTGACAGAAATCCTGCAGCTGGGGGTGCAAGCGATTGTTTCTTAGCAGCTCGGCAGGGGTGGTGGCCACGCGCTGTTTGATGGTTTTTTTGCGCCGGCCCTTGATCTTCACTTCCAGGTAGTGACGCTGGCTATCTACGTAATGGCGGTGACGCACCTTGATACGGCGACGCCTGCCCTGGTTGTGATCTCGATGGGTGTGTAGCCCGGCCGAATCAAAATAAGTACTGACGTAACTGAACTGGCGCTGACCGTCAATTTCCAGAATATCGTAGCGCCCTTTAAGCACGTTTAGCAGACTAGCCAGCTGCTGTGCATCGAGTACGTACTTATTGTCACGGCGATCCATCAGCTCGGCCTTGTCCTTTAAGGCCGCTAGCCCGATAGGCTGAAAGCCACGCAAGGCCTGCTCCAGACACGCCACATCCTACTCCCGCGCGCGAAAACCCAGCTCCAGGCGTACCACTTCGGTGACGTAATCGATGTTGATTATACGCACCGCGACCACCTGCACACCCAGGCGCTTGGACAGATCAGCACGCAATGCCGGCGGGTTAGACAAAAGATTGGCCGGAATTTCATCCAGCGTCAGCTTCATCTGGCTGGCGCTGCGCAGTATGCGCGGGTGGTCCAAAACGTACACCGTCACCAGAACAATCAACAGCATAAGCAGCACAAAACTAAGGTCGGTACCGTACACTGAGGTAATTACCGCCAGCGAAATACTGCCGAAAAAATAAGCTATGGCTGATTTGTTGATTTGCTCGGAGCGCAGGGTAAACAGCGCCAAAATGGCAAACAGGCCAAAGCCGGCGGCAACGCTAAACTGCACGGTTGATAGTACCGACAAAACCGCAAAGGCAAAAACATTAAACAGCGCCGCGGCGATGGTGGTTTCTTTATCACTGTAACGTGGGTAATAAAGCCCGAATAACAGCACTAGCATAGCCGCCAGGTTAAGCCCAAAGCGGATTAAAAGCTCAGGTAGGTCGGCAATATAAAGCAATACTATTGGCCCTGGTAGGTTTTTAGGAAAGTATTATTTTATGCCAGCTCGGCAAAAGTGCGCTCGGCCGCTTGCAGGGTCGTCTGGATTACGGCGTCATCGTGACACGCCGACACAAAGCCAGCCTCAAACGCCGAAGGCGCAAAGTGTATGCCTTGGGCCAACATACCGTGGAAAAAGCGCTTAAATGCGACCGTATCGCAAGCAGACACCTGCGCCAGGCTGGTTGGTTTTTGCGCACTGAAATACAGGCCAAACATACCGCCTTGCCAATCGGCGCAAAACGGTATCCCGTGCTTTTGGGCGGCATCTTGCAAGCCTTGCACAAGTTTACCGGTTTGCTGGTGCAGGCGCTCGTAAAAACCCGGCGCGGCAAGTTTGTTAAGAGTGGTTAACCCGGCAGCCACCGCTACCGGGTTGCCTGACAAGGTACCGGCCTGGTAAACCGCACCCAATGGCGCGATGTGAGCCATAATAGCGGCGCGCCCACCAAAGGCGCCAACCGGCATACCACCGCCGATGATCTTGGCCAGGGTGGTCAAATCTGGCTCAACCCCGCTTAAACCCTGTACGCCGCGCGGTCCCACGCGCAAACCCGTCATCACCTCATCGAAAATCAATACGGCGCCGTACTGGCTACAGAGCTCACGCAGGCCCTCCAAAAAGCCTGCCGTCGGGCGTATCAGGTTCATATTGCCAGCGATAGGCTCGACAATCACGCAGGCTATGTCCTCGGGGTATTCAGCAAAAGCTGCTGCCACCGCGGCCAAATCGTTGTACTCCAGCACGATGGTATGCTGCACGAACTCCGGCGGCACACCGGCTGAAGAAGGGTTGCCAAAAGTCAGCATGCCCGAGCCGGCCTTAACCAGCAGGCTATCGGAATGACCGTGGTAACAGCCATCGAACTTGATTATTTTGGTCCTGCCGGTAAAGCCACGCGCCAAGCGGATGGCCGACATGGTGGCCTCGGTGCCGGAACTTACCAGGCGCACCTGCTGCATGGACGGAAAACACTTGATTATGGCCTCGGCCAGCTCGACCTCGGCTGCGGTAGGCGCGCCAAACGACAGCCCGTCGGCGGCAGCGGCCTGTACCGCAGCGACTACTTCCGGGTCGGCATGGCCCAGAATTGCCGGGCCCCAAGAGCCTATATAGTCTATATAGCGCGTGCCTTCGGCGTCCCATATATAGGGACCCTGGGCGCGCGCTATGAATGGTGGTGTACCACCTACCGACTTGAAGGCGCGCACAGGCGAATTAACACCGCCTGGAATCGAGCGACAGGCGCGTTCAAAAAGTTCCTGATTGGTTTGCATACTTAAACCTATCTAATTAAAAAGGGCGACACAGCCAGCGGCTGCAGCCTGAATATCGGGCGCTTCAAAAAGCGCGCTAATTACCGCAATGCTATCGGCACCGGCCTCAACTACCACCCCGGCATTATCCGGGCTTAAGCCACCGATAGCGCAAATTGCCGGACGCGGGCCAGGATAAGCCTGGGCCAAAGCGCGCGCTGCAGTAACGTGTGCCAGGCTGGCGCGCACGGCAGCAGGCTTGATGGCCGATGGGTACATAGAGCCCAAGGCAACGTAGTCGGCACCGGCCTGCATCTGGCGTTGGGCCAACGGCACCTGATCGTAACACGAACAACCTATGATTTTAGTCGGACCCAATTCGGCTCGTACACTAACCAGATCGGCATCGTCACGTCCCACGTGCACGCCATCGGCAGCCACGCTAAGCGCGAGCCGCCAATCGTCATTGATGATCAGCACCAAGCTCAGGCGCGCGCAGAGGTCACGCACGCGTAAGGCTTGTTCGAGTCGGGCCGCGGCGCTGGCGTGCTTGCGCCGCAGCTGTAAGGCCACCATACCACCGGCCTGGGCTTGTGCAATTGCAGCCAGCAAACGCGCGGTGTCGTCCCAGTCTGGCGTAACACCGTATAAGCCACGGGGAAATCTCAATTGATTCATAAATTTGCGGTAAATTTCGGTCAGTTGCAAGACACCTGCATTGTAGATCTTATAATGCAGGCAGGCGCAGCACTTTTACGGAGGTCGCTATGGGCTCAAATTCTGCAGCAAACAGTGCGCAACAGCACCAGCTGGACTTATCCCGGCAGTTTTTACTAGCCGTGCCTGGGCGCGTTGGCGGCGAGTTTGCCAACACCATCATCTACGTCTGTGAACACTCCGAGCAGGGCGCGTTGGGCCTGGTAATCAATCGCCCCACCACGCTAACCGTGGGCGACCTGCTAGAGCGCCTGGATCTGCCACTGAAGCTGGAAATCAGTGCGCAAAGCCAGGCGCCGGTATTTTTTGGCGGGCCGGTCAATACCGACCGTGGTTTCGTACTGCATATGCCAAGTGGCGACTATAACTCCAGCATCAACGTAGGCCAGGACGTGGCACTGACCACGTCACGCGATATTTTGCAAGACGTAGCCGCCGGCCAGGGGCCAAGCAAAATGTTGGTAAGCCTGGGTTACGCCGGTTGGGGAGCAGGCCAGCTGGAGGCCGAGCTCGCCGACAATGCCTGGATTAATGTAGCCGCTTCTACCGATATCATCTTTAATACGCCAGCCGAAGCACGTTACGAAGCCGCCTTAGCGCAGCTAGGCATAGATTTGGCCATGCTTAACAGCGCTGCGGGTCATGCCTGACCTGAGGCTTACAGTACGGCAACCAGCAGGTACGCAAGACAGCGCCCACAAGCAGCCCCCGGCCACCGTGCTGGGCTTTGACTTTGGTCTGAAAAAAATTGGTGTAGCGCTGGGCAATACCCTGCTTTGCCAAGCCAGCCCGCTGGAAATCATCCACGGCGAAGGCCGCGACCGGCGCTTTGCCAGAATAGAGCAATTGCTGCACGAGTGGCAGCCGGATTATCTGGTGGTAGGCCTGCCACTTGATAGCGCTGGCGCCGAGCAGCTGGCATCCCGGCAAAGCAGGCGTTTTGCGCGCCAGCTACAGGGACGCTATGGCCTGCCAGTGGTCCTGGTAGACGAACGCGGCTCCAGCCTGGAGGCCCAACAAATACTGGGTACCAACGCTGCCGATGACGCCTATGCCGCCGCGGTTATATTACAAAGATATTTTGATACACAAATGGGGTGATCGTGGCATTATTGCTGTTTTTGGTGCGAGCCATTTTTGTGAGCGCCTGGATACTGTTAGGCCTGTTGGCCGAATTGGCGTTTTTCCCGCTGCTGGCACGCGGCCAGCGCAAGGCCGTGGTCGGCTGGTGGTCGCGCGGCCTGATGCGCCTATGCGGCATAAAACGCCAAACCATAGGCGAGCCCAAGCTCAAAGGGGCGGTTTTATGGGTAGCCAACCACGTATCCTGGGTCGATATATTTATATTAAATAGCGTACGCCCTACATCTTTCATCGCCAAAAGTGATGTACGCGCTTGGCCCATAATTGGTCACCTGGTAGCCTGGTCGGGCACTTTATTCATAGATCGTAACCACCGCCATGCGGTGCGCCAGGCCAGCAAGCAAATGCAGGACTGCTTTGCCCATGGTGACGTGGTAGGCCTGTTTCCCGAGGGCACCAGCACCGATGGCATGGATGTGCGCAACTTTCATGCAGGCCTGTTTGATGCCGCTGTGCAGGCCAAAGCTCCGGTCCAGCCCGTAGCGCTGCGGTATTACCGCCGCGGTCAACGTGCCCCTGAGTTAGCCTTTGTGGGCGAGCAAACCCTGGTTGCCAACCTCTGGCTGCTGCTAGGCTCATGGGGGGTGGTGGTAGAGTGTGAATTTTTGCCGCTGCAGCCGGTGCACGCCGATACCAGCCGCAGTAAGCTGGCCAGCGCTGCCCACAACGCGATCAGACAAGCCGTCATTACGCTGGATTAATATAACGGTCAGATTTCAACACCTTTTTAAAACTTTACAGACATGGCTATAAACCTGGAAATCCCTGCCCAAGAAAACATACATGCAATCGACGGCATACGCATAGGCGTAGTCGAGGCCGGTATACGTAAAGCCAACCGCCGCGATCTGAGCGTGTTTTTGCTTGACCCAGGCTGCACGGTCGCCGGGGTATTTACGCGCAACCGCTTTTGTGCCGCGCCGGTACAGGTATGTCAGCGCCACCTTGCCAGCGGCCAGGAAATGCGCGCCTTGGTAATAAACACCGGCAACGCCAACGCTGGCACCGGCCAGGCCGGCCTGCAGGCAGCGCTGGATACCTGTCAGGCCCTGGCCAACGAGCTAAGGCTAGACATAAATCAGGTGCTACCTTTTTCTACCGGGGTAATCCTGGAGCCACTGCCGGTTGCACGCCTCATCGCCAAGTTGCCTGAAGCGGTGGCCAGCGCCGCGCCAGATAACTGGTTTGACGCCGCTTACGGCATTATGACCACGGACACCCAGCCGAAAATCCACTCTCAGGCGCTGGAGCTTGGCGGTTCACCGGTAAAAATTACCGGCATTAGCAAGGGGGCTGGCATGATTCGGCCCAATATGGCCACCATGCTGGGCTTTTTAGCCACCGATGCCGGGATCGCACAAGCCCTGCTGGATAAACTGGTAGTACAGTTGGCAGATCGTTCGTTTAACCGTATCAGCGTCGATGGCGATACCTCCACCAACGATTCGTTCATGCTGATTGCCACCGGCGCCAGCAACGTACAAATCCAGTCCGAGCAAGATCCGCGCTACCCCGAGCTGGTAAAAGCATTGCAGGCAGCCGCATTGGATCTGGCACAAAAAATCGTGCGCGATGCCGAAGGCGCCAGCAAATTCATAACTATTCAGGTAAACGCGGCAAATAACAGCGCCGAAGCCTTGCAAGTAGCTTACGCTATCGCCCACTCGCCCCTGGTTAAAACCGCCTTTTATGCCTCGGACCCGAACCTCGGACGCATACTGGCGGCTATTGGCTATGCCGGGATTGATGATCTGGACGTCAGCAGGCTGAAGCTCTGGCTCGATGACGTGCTGGTGGCCGTCGATGGCGCCCGCAACCCCGCCTATCAGGAAGCCGACGGCCAAAAGGTAATGGCGCAGCAGGAAATTACGGTACGGGTAGACTTGCAGCGCGGCAATTGCTCCGAGACGGTTTACAGCTGCGACCTGTCACACGAATACGTCAGCATTAACGCCGATTACCGCTCGTAATGCCGCTGGGCCTGCGTAGTTTCGGGATCTTGCTACCCTAATATAAAACAGGGTATAATCAAAAGCTTGGCATTATTTTAATGCTTGTTTTTAATGTATGAGGAATATCCCATGTACGCGGTCATAAAAACCGGCGGCAAACAATACAGGGTTTGCGCTGGCCAGAAACTTAAAATCGAACAGATACCGGCAGACATTGGGCAAGAAATCTCGCTAGACCAGGTGTTATCGGTGGGCGAAGGCGATACCTTGAAAGTAGGTACGCCTTTTGTTACCGGGGCCGTGGTCAAAGCCAAAGTTCTTGCGCAAGGCCGTCACGACAAGATCCGGGTCTTTAAAATGCGTCGGCGCAAGCACTACCGCAAGACCCAGGGTCACAGGCAAAACTACACCGAGATCGTTATCGACTCGGTAGCAGCATAAGGGGCAGCAAATGGCACACAAAAAAGGCGGCGGCTCTACGCGTAACGGGCGCGACTCACAATCCAAGCGCCTCGGTGTCAAAGTGTACGGTGGCCAGGCTATTAATGCCGGTGGCATAATCGTGCGCCAGCGTGGTACGCAGTTTCATCCAGGCGTAAACGTCGGCATTGGCAAAGACCACACTTTGTATTCATTGGTTGATGGCAATGTTGAGTTTGCCATCAAGGGTGCGCAAAATCGCCGCACCGTTTCGGTAAGCCCGGCAAACTAGGCCCGGCAGCTTGCCACTTACAAGGCCCTGCCGATAGCGGCAGGGCTTGATCATGAAATTCGTAGACGAAGCAACTATCGAGGTAATCGCCGGCAAGGGTGGCAACGGCGTGGCCAGCTTCAGGCGGGAAAAATATATCCCCAAAGGCGGCCCGGATGGCGGTGATGGTGGCCGTGGTGGCAGCGTTTTAGCGCGTGCCGATCGCAATATCAATACCTTGATCGACTACCGTTACGCGCGCATGCACCGCGCTCAAAATGGCGAAAATGGCCGCGGCTCCGATCAATACGGCGCAGGCGCCGAGGATATTGTCCTGCGCGTGCCAGTGGGCACGGTAATTTACGATGCCGATAGCAATATCCAGCTGTTTGATCTGGACCAGCACGACCAGACCGTAACCCTGGCCCAAGGTGGCGCCGGCGGGTTAGGTAATCTACATTTTAAATCCAGCACCAACCGTACCCCCAGGCAGTTTACCCATGGCCAAGAGGGACAGCAGCGGCGCTTACGCCTGGAGCTTAAGGTGCTGGCCGACGTCGGCTTGCTAGGCATGCCCAATGCTGGCAAATCTACCCTGATCGCGCGCGTCTCCAACGCCCGTCCCAAAATAGCCGACTACCCTTTCACCACCTTACACCCAAATCTTGGGGTAGTACGTACCTCTGCTGCGCACAGCTTTGTAATTGCCGACATACCCGGCCTGATACCCGGAGCATCCCAGGGCGCCGGCCTGGGCCACCAGTTTTTACGCCACTTAGGCCGCACGCGCGTGTTGCTGCACCTGCTGGACGTGTATTCACCCGACCCGGATAGCGATAACGTCCAACAGGCGATTGCTGATTTTCGTGCCATAGAGCAGGAACTGGCGCTCTATAGCGCCGAGCTCGCCGCCAAGCCGCGCTGGCTGGTATTGAACAAAATCGATATGCTAGAGCAGCCACAGTCTACCGCTGACGCTATTTGCGCCGGTCTTGACTGGAGCGGGCCTGTGTTTGCCATATCGGCACTCGACGGCGCGGGCACTGCCAAGCTTATGTTAGCGCTGCAAACCTGGCTCGATGCCCAGCAGGCCGCAATCAGCCCAGAGGACACGCCAGACCCCCGTTTCAATGCCGACTAAGCATATGTCCAGCAGCCACGTGTCGCTCATCAAAGAGGCCCAGCGCCTAGTGATCAAGCTTGGCTCTACGCTGGTCACCAACAATGGCCGCGGTATCGATCCCCAGGCGGTTGCACAATGGGCTGGACAGATTGCCGCTTTACACGCCAGCCAGCGCCAGCTGGTGCTGGTATCGAGCGGCGCCATTGCCGAAGGCATGGTACGTTTGGGTTGGCCCCGGCGTCCCAAGGCCATGTCCGAGCTGCAAGCCGCCGCTGCCGTAGGGCAAATGGGTTTGGCACAAGCCTATGAAAGCGCGTTTGCCAGCTACGGTATCCGTACCGCCCAAATCCTGCTAACCCACGAAGACCTGGCCGATCGCCACCGCTACCTGAACGCGCGTAGCACCATAAACACCTTGTTGGCGCTTGGTGTCGTACCCATCGTCAATGAAAACGACACGGTGGTAACCGATGAAATCCGCCTGGGTGATAACGACACCCTGGGAGCACTGGTTACCAACTTGATAGAAGCGCATGCCTTGATAATCCTTACCGATCAGGCCGGGTTATATGACGCTGACCCGCGCAAATGCCAGGCGGCCAAGCTGCTTAGCCAGGCGCAAGCCGGTGACCCCAAGCTGGAAGCCATCGCCGGCGGTTCCGGTAGCGCTATTGGCACAGGCGGCATGCTAACCAAGGTATTGGCGGCCAAGCGCGCCGCCAATAGCGGGGCTCACACGGTAATTGCAGCAGGCCAGGAACCCAAGGTTTTGCAGCGCCTGGCCGACGGTGAACCCATAGGCACAGAATTACGCGCCAGCCTGCCCTTGCGCTCGGCGCGCCAGCGTTGGCTGGCCAACCACCTACGCGTGCGCGGACGCCTGACCCTGGACGCTGGTGCGGTCAAAGCGCTTACCCAGGGGCACCGCAGCCTGCTACCCATAGGAGTTATGGGCTGTGAGGGCGACTTTGGCCGCGGCGATGTTGTCGCCCTCGTCGATGAACACGGCGTAGAGTGTGCGCGCGGCCTGGTTAATTACTCTGCCAGTGACACCCAGCGCATCTTAAAACTGCCCAGCAGCCAGATTCATACGGTACTTGGCCACATGACCGACCCTGAACTAGTGCATAGGGATAATATGGTAGTTAAGGCTTAAGCGATTAATCCAAAATCCCTATGGCTTTGGCCAGGCCTTTGAATTTGTTACGCAATAAACCATAAGCAGCATAATGGGCAAAATAATATACGGCGCGCGGCAGGCTGAGTTTTTCTACTTCACGGTACAAACGCCACGTATACAGGGCAGCTGATTTCTTACTGGCAGATATGGAACCCTGGCGCATACGATAGCGGCCAAGGATTTGTTGTACGCCATAAGCATAGGGCTCACGCCTTAAGATAGCGAGCCACAGACCCCAATCCTGGCGTTTGCGAATCAGTGGCATATACACCTTACCCAGCTTGGCGCTATCGTACACAGCAGTTAAGCACCCTATGCTGTTAACCTTAAGCAGGTCGTGATAGGCCAGCCTGTCGGGTACCACAACGTGATCTAGCTCACTACCCTGTTGATCCAGCCTGGCATAGGCGGCATAGCTAAAAGCATAGTCATGCCGTTGCATAAAGTCCAGTTGTACTGCCAGCTTATGTTCCAGCCACATATCATCACTATCCAGGAACGCTATATAACGTCCGCGCGCTGCGGCTATCGCAGTATTGCGTGCCACCGCAGCGCCAGAATTTTGCTCCAGGCAAATGAGCCGGATGCGACTATCCTGCTGACCGTATTTTTGCGCCAGGGCAAGGCTACCATCAGTCGAACAATCATCAACTAAAATCAACTCCCAAGCTTCAAATGACTGAAGCTGCACAGACTCGATTGTGTCGGCAAGATAGTCTGCGCTATTGTAGATAGGAGTTATTACGGATACGACGGGCATGCTCATGAATCTATTTATATACCTAGAATCACAATAGTAAAACACTTTGATATGGATTACGCATCGGATTGCGGCCGTCTGTGGGAATACCTAAAGAGTCTTTAACAAAAGCCGCGCACAACAAAAGAATAAACAGCAAGCTTACTTGCTTATTGAGATTGGCGTGAGCCTTGAGGCTATATAGTATATAAACCGCCCAAATCGGCCCTGCCAAAAATATCATTTGAGCTCGACCAAGAATAATTATCTGGCTCGCTAGCACAGAACTGGCAGCAAAACAAAGGGTTATATAAATCAATAATTTATTTCTTATATTATCTTGTATAAGGTATTTGGAAGAAAGTATCACATAAGCACAAAACAACAGCTTGACAGCAACCATTAAGCTGGTACCCGCTGTTCTTGGGACAAAATGCTTGGCACTATGAAAATAAGCTGCATATCGCTCAAACCCACCATATATTAATAGCTGCTCAGTTGCCGGAAACAAAACATCCGCTTTAAAGTATAGTAAACATAAGAACAGCACAGCCAATACAGGAAGTATATGTTCTTGGACTAACCGTGGCAAAGGAATCAAAGCCATATAGCCAAGCGGCAGTAACAACAATATAGATTTATGAAAGAGCGCACCGATTATTATAAAAAACGTAAACCTCACAATATTATTATTTAAGTAATTCTTACAGGCAAGTAAGCTGAAACCTATTGCAATAACCTGACGAACGGCATTAAAACTATCAAACCATAAAAGCAACACAATAGGCAGAAATAATAACAGTGGATTTTTATCTGGCAAACAAAGGAACACGGTAAAAAAGAAAATCATGGCCATTATGGCAATGGACCACTGCGGGTGCAGCTCAAGAAAGTTTAAAATACTGCTTATTAAAGAAAACAAATACTCATGACGGAATTGGAAGTTTGAGTGCTCCGCGATCTCAATATAACTGAAAAAATCAGTACCAACCCCATATCTCAACGCACTTGGCAAAAAAATGAACAAAAACCCTACAAACAATAAAAAACTTTTGTCTTTGCGTGTCGTACCATACTCACTGAGCCAAACAAAAAAACTGCTGGCAAAAGCGATAAACACATAAAAAGATAAACTTGCCATATTAATTTTACATATAGGTATCAGCTCGTATTATAATGCCAAGCTTACGATTAATCCGTACTTATATAAACAATAGTCATGGCTTACACAACACATAATAAAGATTACGCAACGTTTAATGTATTGCATATCATAATTAAGCGCAAATGGTTGATTATGATATTTATTTTTATTTGTATACTCGCTGGCATAACTTACAATTTATTTAATACGCCTGTATACAGAACAAGTGTTGTATTAATTCCAGGTCTGGTATCAATTAATTACAAGCAACAGCCGCTGGAACAACCGCAAGAGCTTGCTGCAAGGCTAAGCACAATGTTTGGGCCTGATTTAACCATAAATGCAAGCAATGGCAGCCACGCCATTACGCTGGAAGTCAATAAAAGCACTGCCTTAGAGGCGACAAATACATTAGCACAGGTACAAAAAGCTGTATTGGAGCACCAAAACAGCTTGTATTATGGTTATACCGCCCCTATAGTCGAACGTTTACAACAAATCCAAAGGCAACAAAAGGAAGTCGATGATGAGATTAAACGCTTGAAGGGATTTGTGCCACAATCGTCTACAGCGAATAACGTATCTTTCTCTATGTTGTCAGCACAGCAAGTGCAGCTATTGGGCATAAGCAACCAGCTGGAAGCGGAGGCACTCTCCTTGAAGCAGCAAATGCTACCGCCACAGGCACAACAGGCCAGTATCCTCGCTGACTTAGATACACCAGAAATTGTTTTTAAGCCAGAAAAATCAAAACTTATTTTATTAATGCTGATTGTGGGTGTACTTGGTGGTCTATTCCTGGCTTTTTTTATTGAGTTTCTGTCTGATATAAAACGTACGTTTAATTAATACTCAACGTGCCATGTAACAATATCACAGAAGTGACGTCTATTTTATTTATCTCTAACCTTATTAAACTTGTTATTTTCGAGTAACGTCTTGATATTATTAATTACAAGCTCTGGACGTAATTGTTTTAAATAAAAAAAATTGATATCTGCCGCCCAAAGCTTGCCAAAAGCATAGACCGCTGCTGTTAAGCCGTGGTTAAGTAGTACGTTTAACACAAACGTCAGCTTATCATAACCCAGAGTCGATAATTGCCTGGCATCGAGAAAGGATTTAAGATATAGATTAAGCCTGATGTAGACGTCTAAACGTACGTCGAGCACCTGGCGAGCACGACTCGCCGTTAAGGTGTGTCTTCCTTTTGTTACGGTATAAATTACATTTGGGCTAACAGCAAATGACTCCGCATGGTGTGCGGCCTTAATACTAAAGAATACATCATTGGAAGCAATAATTTCATCAAACCTTATATGATTATCCAAAATCAGACTTTTTTTGAATAGCTTGGACCATGGTGTAACGATCTTATACTTAACAATTAATTCATTATTTTTAGTTGGCTTATTCAGATAGCTTTGTAAGCGCTGCGCAGTCTTAATATGCCGGCCTGCTAACTCCTGAGTACCGCTGTAAACACTTGTTGGTATGAAATACACCAGCTCTATAGCACTACGGAAATATGGTTCTATGGCAGTATAAAAATCGCCACAGAAAAAATCATCAGCATCAGCAAATAGCAACCAGTCATTCTTGGCCTTTAACAAACCAATATTTCTACATGAGCCCGCACCTTTGACACCGTTGTTAATATAAAGCTCATAGCCAAGCTCAGATTGCGACTGCTTTAATTTATTTAATTGCTCAGGGTCACTACGATCATCTACAACAATGATTTGTATAGCATATTGACTCGGTATACTTTTTAATAGCACCTGCAAGCTATCATATGAATTATAGTGCGGTATTATTATTGTCAAAGACATTCTAAAATACTTTATTAGTAAGATTATATGATCGTGGCGGTGCCTTAAACTCAATCCTGTAATTGTTTTTTTAAAAACCTTATCCAAATAAGCGGATTTAAGATCTTGTAGATTTTCAATGCCAAAGATGAATTGCTAATTATGATATATGTTTTAATGCTCACACCTAAGCCATACGCGACTGATCTGAGCAAAAGCCAGTTTCCTGATCTTAGTGATTTATATCCTATCATTTCAATCCTGTCGCTTACACTAGCTGCAACCTTTACTCTAGCTAAAAAAACATTTGCTTCTTTACGCCCAATAAGGCTGTTCGGCCTTTTGCTGACAACATATATAGTCTCTGCAACGGCTTTAATTTTTTGTGCGGAGACAGCCGTTAACACACTAAATGCCATGTCGTTGCCTACCGCAACTTCATCAAATAAAAAACCATGTTCTGCAACAGTTTGAGCATTAAAAATCTTGCCCCACGGAACCACATGATTTTGGCGCAGATTCTCACTTGTATTAACTGCTGCATCAGCTATGTGCTCTAACACCAACTTGTTATACAGTTTTGCTCGAGCTGATGCCATATTTTTAATTTCATTATAAGCATCAGCTAAAAAATATATTATTTCGCAACTACAGTCCAGGTTGTCATCTATTATATCGAAAGCCCCTGGCGTAAACATATCATCCGAATCAGCAAATAACAGCCAACGTCCGGTAGCCTGCTGTATACCAATATTACGTGCCGCTCCAGCACCTTTGTTAAGCGGCGTTGTCAGCCACAATACCTGTGGATGCTTTTCTTTTAATGTACACAAGCGGACTTGCTGCGGTGAGCAGTCGTCTACAACGATTATCTGTATATCAGCGCGTGCGCCAGGTATGCTATTTATGAGCCTGTCCAGGCGCTCATAATCATCAAAATGTGGAATTATTATTGAATATTGTATTGTCTTCTGACTATCTTTTATCTGCTGATTATGTTCCACAGTACACAACATCTCTCACAAGCCTGCAGCCACTACGTAAGCCCTGCAGTTTGATTTACAATGCACCTAGATTGCTGACATATTAACATGTAGCCAGTAGTTTGATGGTTTGTGCAACCCGGCTGCCAAGTTCATACTCACGTCGCTATACTCAAATTGAATGAATATCAATAACATTGACCTAAGCGGCCAGCTTATGGCTCGCGACCCGACCAAAATACGTGTATGGCTGCCTGGCGTTGGCACTAAACGCGTTGCCGTACTAATGGCCCCACGTCTGGGTGATAGCCTGCTGATGATGACTATTGCCCAGAATCTTAGGCTTAAAGGCCATGAGGTAGATATATTTGGCGATTATATCCATAGCCTGGCGGCCTGGTTCCCAGGCTTCCAGACGGCACCAGCCCTGACCGCTGAATCCGCTGGCGAGATTTTATCAGCCTATGATTTATGCCTGCAAATGCACCCTGACTGGCCCTTTGATATTCATGCGTATCATCCTCAGGCACTGGTAGTGGACGAGCAGCTCAAGGTTACGGGTCGAGATTTTGTTAAATTGGCTCAATTTGCTGCGTTTAGCAAGTTTTATCTAGGCGTTGATGCACCAAGCAGCGGCAATGGCATGCAAGCACCACAGCCCTACAAATGGCGCAATCATAGCCAGCGTGTAGTGATTCATCCCACATCCACGGGTATTCAACGTTGCTGGGAGCCAAATAATTTTCTTAAATTAGGCAAAATGCTGAAGGCGCGTGGCTTTGAGCCTAATTTTATAGTAGCGCCCCACGAGCTGGCCGACTGGGACTGGCTGCCAAAGCACGGTATGGGGCTGCCACAATTTGATTCCCTCGCGCTACTGGCGGCATTTATCTATGAGTCGGGCTGGTTTATAGGCAATGAGTCTGGCATTGGCCATTTATCGTCCAGCCTGGGAGTGCCAACCCTGACCTTGACTGGGCGCCCGACCCGCACCAAATGTTGGCTGCCGGCTTGGGCTCCCAGTGCCTTTGTTTATCCATGGTGGATTATTGGTGGGCGACTGCGCGACAAATACTGGCGCACGGCCCTATCTCCCAGAGCCGTACTAAGAGCCTTTAACAACTTACGCAAAGAGTCACAAGCCCACCTCACGCCGCCGCCGTATTGAATTATAAATTATCATTAAATACACTAACGCGCACCCCAGCCTGTTAGTACTATACGGATAGTTTTGAATACAATCAGCAAATCAAGCCATAAGGAAAAATGCTTTATATAATAAAAATCGTACTGGATTTTTAGCCTGGTTTCTTCGCTATTACCTACGTAGCCCTGCATAACCTGAGCCCAGCCGGTAATGCCCGGCCGCACTACGTGGCGGTATATGTAAAAAGGGATTTCTGCTTCGAACTGGTTAACGAAAACACGCTGCTCCGGGCGCGGACCAATCAGGCTCATATCACCCTTAAGCACATTGAATAATTGCGGTAATTCGTCCAATCTGCTCTTACGCAGCAAGCTTCCTACGCGTGTAATACGCTTATCTGCCTGACTGGCAAATTTAGCGCCGCCGTCTTCAGCGGCAATGGTCATACTGCGAAATTTGTATATATTGAAGTCAGTATTACCCTTACCAACTCGTTTTTGGATAAATAATGCCGGGCCTGGGCTATCAAAACGAATTATTAATGCCAGCAACGCCATTAAAGGCAAGCAAAGCGGCATTAATATGAGCACCAGCACTACATCCATGATGCGTTTAACAGCGACGTAAGTTGGAGCTGGCAATAATGAGCCCAAAGCATTTGCTGATAAATGATCGATTTGCACCCGACCAGTCAAACCTTCAACCACCTGGCGCACATTAAAAACTGGTATATTTGCCAGGATGCACTGCGCCAGAAAACGCTCCCACTCGGGGGTAAGTGTTTTACTGGAAAAATCTGCCACTATCGCATCGTAGCGCACCCCACACAAATCTGGTCTGGTTAGGTAGCGTAACTCCAGCATTTTACTGGATGACAAGTCAAGCCTGTGCTCCATTGGTAAAACGGCATACTTTAAACGACGAAAACGCTGGCCAACAAAATAGCTTAGATAAGACCAGACCATATTGGCGATAAATGCTACTAATAACGCCGGCCGGGAATATTCAATACGACCAAATAGTAATATGGCAAACACAACAAAATAGCACAGGCTTACGATTGGCGCGATATTAAGTAATAGGCTTACACCGGGATAGTTACGCAGACGTAACAGCAAAACCCAGCTTACGCTATACGCAAGAAAACTAAAATAAAGCGCATTTAGCCTGGTTGACGCTACCTGCTCTAACGGCAGCCAGCCCCATAAGCTAAATAATGGCAAAATTAACACACAAGCAAAACCCAGCACATACCAGAAATATGGATTGAATATGATTAACTCATACCATTTGGAGTTACGGCGTTGATAGTTGTAGTCTTGCACGATCGGGATTTTTAAATACTGGTTATGAACGTCTGAGCATGGCGATAGATATGCTACTGCTCGAATATATTTTTATAAGCCAACATTATCACAGTTACACTTGGTTTGTTGTCCTTTTTTTGCTGTAACAGGCAATATAGCGGGTAATAAGTGATGGATTAATGTCGCTACCAGCCTGCTTAATATAAACACTTTATTATAACCAGGTTTAAATAACAGCTTTGAATATTCTTTAAATAAGTATGCACAACGATTTATTTCACCAATGCGCGACAAGTGACGCCGTGTGACCGAGCCTTGCCGCTCATTAACAAAATAACACGCATGCTCAGAGGTCTTGTACATAATGTGCACGTTTGTTGAGATTAAAGCCATAAACAATGAATCTTCACCAATACTCAGGCGCTCATCAAATCTATTTTCTTTTATTACCTGACGTGGAATCATTTTGGCCCAGACAGTAGAGTAATACTTTCTGGTCTTATACTTGGAAATTTCAGTTTTATTTAATTTCTGGAAACTGACAGTAATGAAATTGGGCTCTGGGTTATTGACATGGTTGTAGAAACTGAGCGAATTACTGGCCACTATACTATTATCTGTAATACCAGCTAACTCAATTAATTCAGCCAAATAGTTTGCGCTTAAAATATCATCATCATCAAGAAAAACAATATACGGCTCTGAGGATTTGTCCATTAACTGGTTGCGCGCATGCGCTACTCCGGCAGACTCTATATAAAATAGCTTATATTGCAACGTACTTGCTTGCAATAGACGTTGCAAATAAGAAAAATAAGGCTGCTTAATACCATTAAGGGCCACATAAACCACAAAAGCATCCTTGCTTAAGGTCTGCCCTTGCAATGATCGCAGACAGGCTTCAATATACGCCTCGGGCCTGTACGTAGGGATTAAAACTGCAACGGTCTGCGTACGACTAGTTACGCCCATATTCATCCTTTAACCGAACAATATCATCCTCTCCCAGGTATGAGCCGGTTTGCACCTCTATCAATTCCAGCGTGATTTTTCCAGGATTTTCCAGACTATGGAGCTCGCCAATAGGTATGTATGTTGATTCGTTCTCGGCCAGGTAAAAAATTTTATTTTGCAAAGTGACCTTGGCGGTACCGCTAACAACCACCCAGTGTTCTGCCCGGTGATGGTGCTTTTGTAGTGATAATTTAGCGCCTGGCTTTACGCTGATGCGCTTGACTTTGTAGCGCTGACCATTTTCGATTGAATCATAAACGCCCCAGGGCCGGTACACCTCACGATGATTGATGTGCTCAGCACGCCCGGCCAGCTGGATTTGCGCTACCAGGTCTTTAATGTTCTGGCTGTTATTCTTGCTCGTAACCAGAACAGCATCCTTGGTTTGAACTACCACCAGGTCTTTGACCCCTGCGGCAACCAGCAGCTTATCCTGCGCATATAAAAGGCATGCCTCAGTTTCCTGTACCAGCACATCACCGTACTTATAATTGCCCAGCTCATCTTTGGGGCTAACCTGCCAGATAGACTCCCATGTGCCAACGTCACTCCAAGCTGTTGCCAAAGGCATCACCACAGCCTGATCCGTTTGTTCCATTATTGCATAGTCAATTGAATTTGATGGACATTTTTCAAAATCTGGCGAACTTACCCGAATAAAATCACGATCCCGGTCGACGTTGGCTACAGCCAAAACGCAAGCGTCATACATATCAGGACAATACTTACGCAATGCCTGCAGGTAAACGCTGGCCTTAAACATAAAAATACCGCTGTTCCAGTAACAACCCCCTGCGGCAATAAACCGCCGTGCACTTGCTACGTCTGGTTTTTCGGTAAAGCTATCAATTTTGAAAGCCCCGCCAGCGTACGACTCGCCTGTTTTTATATAACCGTAACCAGTATGTGGCTCTAAAGCCTGTATGCCAAACACTACCAGTTTATTTTTTGCTGCAAGGGGCTGGGCCTTGTGCATGGTTTGCTGGAATTCTTTGATATCGCTGATGAAATGGTCGGCTGCCAGTGCCAGCAGGATTGGATCAGCGCCGTCTTTTACTAAGTGTAGTGCGGCCAGGGCCAGCGCTGGGGCGGTGTTTTTACTATGTGGTTCTAATAATATCTGCGGCTTTTCAATACTCGCCTGTCTTAATTGTTCGGCAGCGATAAACCTGTGGTCTTCGTGACAGACAACCAGCGGTTTTGTTAACTGCATACCATCCAGTCGCGTAATTGTCTGCTGTAACATGCTTTGCTCATTCCAGAGCCGCAAAAACTGCTTTGGGTATTGCTGTCTGGAAAGTGGCCATAGTCTGGTGCCACTACCCCCGGCCAGAATAACTGGTGTAAGCATATTAATGTCTCATAAAGTACGCAGCAAGCAAGCGCTCAAAGCATCAATAGTTTTTTAAAATAAGCTATTGTTTGCCGCAGGCCATCCTCCAGCTTTACCTGCGGCTCCCAGTGCAATTGCTTTTTTGCCAGGCTTATATCCGGCTGACGCTGCTGCGGATCATCTACCGCGGCCGGCATGGATTTCAGCCTGGATCTACCGCCCGTAATGCGCAATATGGTTTGCGCCAGCTCAAGCATGGATATCTCCTGTGTGTTACCCAAGTTCACGGGCCCGGTTAAATCTTGCCCGGAACTCATCATAGCCAACAGGCCCTTAATCAAATCATCTACATAGCAAAACGACCTGGTTTGCAAGCCATCGCCGTAAATAGTAAGGTCTTGCCCACGCAATGCCTGGATTATGAAATTGCTCACTACACGACCGTCATTAGCTTGCATACGTGGCCCATAGGTATTAAATATGCGCACTACTTTAATATCTACCCGATATTGCCGATGGTAGTCAAAAAACAGGGTTTCGGCACAGCGTTTGCCTTCGTCATAACAGGAACGCGGTCCGATTGGGTTCACGCGGCCGAGATACGTTTCCGGTTGGGGGCTGATTTCCGGATCACCGTATATCTCACTGGTAGAGGCCTGTAAAATCCTGGCATTGGCTTGCTTGGCCAACTCTAGCAGGTTAATAGCACCGTGTACGCTGGTTTTAATTGTCCTGACCGGATCACGCTGGTAATGAACCGGACTGGCAGGGCAAGCCAGGTTGTATATTTGCTCTGTTGGTACGCATAAGGGGGCCGTTACATCATGGCGTAGCAGTTTGAATCCGGCCCGGCCAAGCAAATGCTCGATATTTTGTGGGCTACCAGTATAAAAATTATCCAGACAAAGTATGCTATGACCCGATGCCAGCAGCGCATCACATAAATGCGAGCCCAAAAACCCTGCACCACCAGCCACAAGCACAGACGGTTTCATAAGCCTGCCAGCCGCTGCCGTACAAATTCAAGCACTAGCCTTACCCGCTTACGCACGGGCCGGGGCTCGGCCTGAGATAAATAAGAGCTACCATAATTACGCCAGCCAATCTTTGCCTGACGCACGGCGGCCAGGTTTGCTAAATACCAACGTGCGGCCAGGACGCGTTTAAAGTCTTGTACAGGAAATACGGCCAAGCTGGCATTGGCCTGATAGAGTCGTTCTAGCCAGGCGCCTACCGCCCCTATATCTAAACTACTTTCACCGCGATAATACCCAAGGCCAATACTTAAATGGGTGTTTTTGTCATGTTGGTCCGGCTCGATCTGTAACTGTCGCAATAATCGTAGCTGCACACGCCAGGCCTTGTCTTTTTGCTCGCTATGGTGCGTATCTGATATCTGGCCGGGGTGGATACGATAATCGAGCAGCGCTCTGGGTATATTTACCGTTGGGAACTGCGCCGCTATACGTTCCCACAAATCATAATCTTCGGCACTATCGAAGTCAGAGTCGAAACATTGTGACAAGGTCTGCACGTGTTCTTTGCGCAACATCACGGATGGCGCGCCAAAAGGGCATGCAAACAGCATGCTGCCACGAATAAAATCAGACCCGAGCGGACAGCGCCAAAGCACCTGCCTGGCTGCACCAAGCATGCGCACCCAGGTACCACACAATGCTACGGCCGGGTTGGCCTGCATAAAATCGACCTGCTGCCTGAGTCTGTCGCGGTGACTCACGTCATCGCAATCCATTAAAGCAATAAACTGCCCGGACGCCAGCTCCAGAGCACGGTTACGCGTACGGGCTATACCAATATTTTCAGGATTTTGTATGTGTCGTATGCGCTTATCGGCGTAGGCGGCAACCAGCTCAACGCTGTTATCAGTAGAGCCATCATCGACGATTAGCAACTCAAAGTCGGTTAAGGTCTGCGCCAGGATGCTATCGATGGCCTCTTGCAAGTAGCGGGCGCCGTTATAAACCGGCATTATTACTGAGACCTCAGGCATTTTCAGACAACAGCATCAAATATAGTCACGCTGTGGCAACAGGGATTTCAAGCGCACCTTGGCGTAGATCAAAGCATGCTTGCAGTGGTGTAAAGGTTTATGCAAAATCGAGCGTTTGAGCAAGCGCTTTATAAATGGGTCACGCCGGCCTTGGATCTGTGCCTTATAAGAACTGTACCTCTCTGCATGTAGATTACTGTGTGCCAATAGCTCGCTGGAGTACTTAATTAGTGGTTTTTGTAAGGCGTATAAGTTAGTGAGCTTGACTGCACCGGTGTAATGATCGATAGGAGCCACACCAAAGTTTTGTAGGCGCTGCAGTAGCTTTTGCGCGCCACGGTAATTAATCAAATAGCCATATGCACCGTGCGACTCTTCTACCGGTTTACCCAGGACAAAGCCGCCAGGTGCATAGCGACCCCAAATAGACAAACAAGCCGCACGCCTGTGCAGAACATGGTTGCCTAGCAGCACCAACTCCCAGTTTGGGGGCAAGTCATCCAGGTGGCACAAAAACCCTTGCAAGTCGCCGACAACGTCGATATCGTCTTCGAGCACCAGTACGATGTCATCGGACTGGATTTGCTGGTAGATAGCCTGGTGGCTTAATAAACAGCCCAGCTCGCCGCTGGTGAGCATTCTGCCGGTGTAAAGGTGATCATTCTTATCCAGCCTGATATATATTTCGCTCATGGCTTGGGGTGTGAGCTGCCTGCCATCGATCGCATCAAACACCTTAACCAGATCCAGGTCTACGCCGGCACGAGCCAAACCAGCCAAGGTGTGTTCTCGCTTAAAGTCATCTTGTGCCAGGTTGATTATTTGTATGGATAACCTAGAGCTCATCATATGTACAAACCCGCTTTATGCCGCCCTGGGCGAGCTCAATGATTTGATCACATCTTTGCAACGTGCTTATTCTATGGGCGATCATAAGAACCGTGATATCCGTACCAAGCCCATCGATAGCATCCATGACGGCGCGCTCGGTGGCGTTATCCAGGGCGCTGGTAGCTTCATCCAAAACGATTACGTCAACGTTTTTGTAAAATGCCCGTGCGATGCCTATACGCTGGCGCTGGCCACCGGATAAACGCACGCCGCGCTCACCCACCGGGGTTTGGTATTGCAAATCCAGGCTTTCTATATGGCAGGCAATCTGGGCTTTGGCTGCGGCATTACGCACGCGCTGCATATCGATTTGCGCCAGCGGTACACCAAAAGCGATATTCTCGGCTATGCTGGCATCTGACAAATATATAGCTTGTGGCACATGGGCGATGCGCCTTTGCCAGGCGCGCTGATTAGCCGCATCAAGCGCCACACCATCTACACTGATAGTACCCTCGCTGGGCGGCAATAAGCCGAGGATCAGGTCTATCAAGGTGCTTTTACCGCTACCGGTAGTACCGATAAAGCCGGTACGACTACCCTTTTTTATGCTGATATCAATACTATTTAAAACCTTGGGGCTGGTAGCTGTATACCTGAAGCCAAGCTGGTTGAGCGTTAGCTCATGCGCAAATGGCAAGGGTGGCCCGGTAAGCAGCATGCCCTGCTCGACCGGCTGGTCCAGCAAGGCCAGGGCATCGCGCACGTTGGCCTTTTGCGTGCGCAGCGTCACTAAGGAATTGTATATTTGCTGCATAACCGGCAGCATACGCTGAGCACCCAGAGCCAAGGCACCCAACATGGCTATGGTGTTGCCCAGGCCGTTACCCTGCAAACTGGCCGCATAGGCCAGCAGCGCTATAAAGGACATACCCAGGGCTTCGACCAGATAACGCGGCGCTGTGCCTATGATCTGGCTATTGGCCTGGGCGTGGCGCAGGGGAATGTCAGCAGCACGGTATTGGCTGGAATAAAGCTCTTGCGAGCCATCTATCAATACATCGCGGATACCGCCCAGCCCCTCTTGCAATACCTTTACCAAGGCGGTCGAATTTTTGGCAATGCGCTTGCTGTTGGCCGCCAGGCGTCTCTTGCTCAAGCGTATGATGGTGCCGTATATAAGGCCAAAACCAAGAAATGCCGAGATTGATACCAGCGGATTTATTACCAATAGGGCAGCAGCTACCGACACCATCATCACTACGCTGCTTATGCCGACCAGAAAGGGCACCAGGAAATAAAATATCAAGGCATGCACTTTAGTAGTGACACCGGTAATAACCTCACTGCTGTTTCTGCTTACATGTACCGCATACGGCTGATATAGGGTGCGCCTATAAATCTGATAACTAAAGTCACCACCTATGGCAAACGATAGCTTGGTCTGCACATAAAGCAGCAGCAGGCGCATGGCACCAGCGAGCAAGGCCGCCACAATGAATAATATGGTTATGGGCAAAATAAGCTGGCTGGCGCTTTGAATACCCAGCAGCTGTAGCAGGGGTTGCAGCAGAGGATAGTTGAACACCACCTCGGGCTGGGTTAACACGCCCAGAAACGGGATAACTGCGCCCAGGCTGATTATTTCCGCAAAAGAGGCCAGTACCATTAATACCAGCAACAGCATTAGCTGTCTTTTGCGCCGTTGCGTCAGATGGCCCCAAAAACCCTGGATTATTTTTGTGATACTGGTAGTATCCGTTTGCTTGCTTGTTTGTGTCATATAGATTAAACACGCTACCGCCCTGCCGGAACCACACCCAGCATGACCAGCCGCACACTGTAACGCAATGGTTGTAGCTTAATGCGTCACACCACCGCCCCAGGGAGCAAAAGCTTCGATCAGGGTATTTTTATCGGTGTAACCGCGACGCAGCAAAAGGGTGAGCAGGATCTTGGATTTTATACCATCTAGCCAACCTGCCCGAACAAGTCCGCGCTTTTGCAGGTCAATTTCGCTACCCACAAAGCCATAAGTGTTTGCCAGGGTAGCACCGGCTCCGGTACGCGAGCACAGGATTACCGGCATACGCTCGGCCAGCTGCTCCAAGTGCTGCACAATATTAGCTGGTACGTGACCGCCACCCATGCCTTCGACGACCAAACCATCCAGCCCCTGGGCTGTCAAAGCTGGCAATGCCTGGGCGTCATCACCCAGGCTAAGGCGTAATAATGCTACCCTGGCATTACCCGTCACGGCACCCTTTATGGGCGCTACCGCGGCTATACGCGCTAGCATATGGACCTTATCTTCGCTAACCCAGCCTATAGGGCCACAATTAGGCGAGCCGAAAGCACTGGTAAAACTGCTGTGCTGTTTGCTTACAAAACGGGCGGCGTGGATTTGATCGTTAAGCACTACTACGCAACCGCACTGGCTGGCATCATGATCGCTAGCGACGCGTACCGCTGCCAGGATATTGGCCGGACCATCGGCGCCCGGCAAAGTTGGGTTACGCATTGCACCGGTTACCACCACAGCAATTGGCACAGCCAGCAAGCGGTCCAGGATGAAGGCAGTTTCTTCTATGGTATCGGTACCCTGGGTAATTACCACACCGCTATAGGCCTGGGCGGCCAGCTTGGTTATTTCCTGGGCTAGTTGCTCAATATCATCGTATTGCAGGTGCGCGCCGGGCAGCTGGCGAAACGAGTAAGCATCAATAGCGGCTATGTCCTGTAATTGCGGTACCGCCGCCAGCAAATCTGCAGCATTCAGATTTGGTACTACGCCACCACTACCGTCACGGGTCATGGCAATAGTGCCGCCCAGAGCCAAAACAGCAATTTTTTTAGTATTCATATATTCCTCAATAAATTATTTGTTTGCGTACCAAACTACTCACACCCGCCCCAGGTTCAGCTCTATGGCCTGTACGCAATCGATTACCTGCTTAATAATTTGCTTGCGCCTGGCCTCTATCATTCTGTGCCTGATAGAGGCGATAAAAATTGCCCCTATGGGGGTGTTGGCGGCATTATGGATGGCTTTGCCAATAGCGCAGACATCCAGTGCGGCGGTACCCTCATCGATTGCTATACCGCCACTGGCTCTGGCCCTGGAGATCGCTTCGTACAGCATTGGCTCGGTACATTGGTAGGCCGCCAGACGTGGCTTGATGGCCGCAATTACGGTTTTGATATCGGCATCGCTCAAGGCAGCCAGCAAGGCCAGCCCCCCAGCCCCCATGCCAAGAGGGTGCCTGTCACCCTCGGAACGGGTCATGGTCTGGATTGGATAATGGCCGGCGAGCCGGCTGGCGCACACCGTTTCGAAGCCGCTGCGCATTACCAGAAACACCATATCACCGGTTTGTTGCGCCAGCTTTTGCAGCCCGGCGTTAGCGGCTTCGACCAGATTGGTGGCCGGCAAGGCCGCCAGGCCCAACTCGTACAGCAAGGGGCCAAGCCGGTAGCCACGGGCGGTATTACGCACCAGCATACCTTCTTGCACCAGGCGCTGTAACAACCTATGGGTAGTTGACTTATCCATGCCGGCGGCCTCAGCAATGTCAATCAAACGCAAATTGCCCACATTACCAGAGGCCACGATACGCAATAACAGAGCCGCACGCCCAACCGTTTGCGCCGGTGTGACGCGTTTTACCTGCTGTAAGGATGTTTTCATTAATTAAAACTTTTTAAAATAATAGCTACAGTGCCTAAATGCTTATAACACAATAAGAACACCAGTTATATCAGCCTAATTGTAGCAGTCAAGGCTTAAGGGTATTCATAATAAGAGAGTTTATCCAGCCTAGGGTTAATACCGATTTATATCAATTAATGATAATTATTTATTAATATCTTGACAGCTATTTTTGGCCCTGCATAAGATGAGCACACGCTCATTCAAAGTAGGTTTGCCATGCAAAAATCCTGGGGTTTATATATTGGTGGTACATATCAGCCGGCCATACACGGCGCTACGTTTACGGTCAGCAACCCGGCAAATGGCCAGGCGCTGGCGCAGGTCAGCGAGGCCAGCAAGGAAGATGTAGATAAAGCCGTGAAGGCGGCGCAAAGTGCCTTTACCGGTTGGTCGGCACTGTCGGGGGCAGAGCGCGCCGATATTATGAACCGGGTTGCAGACCTGATGGTGCAACGCATGCCCGAGCTGATAGATCTGGAAATCCAGCAAATCGGGCGTCCACGACGTGAGATGCAGGCCCAATTGGCCCGCTTACCCGAGTGGTTTCGATATTTTGGCGCAATCGCGCGCACGCATGAAGGTTATGTGCCACCGTTTAGCGGTTCGTACGTCAATTACGTGCGTAATGTTCCTCTGGGTGTGGTCGGCTTGATCACCCCCTGGAACCATCCACTGCTTATTCTAAGCAAGAAGATTGCACCGGCTATGGCCGCTGGCAACACCATGGTTATAAAACCTAGCGAGCTGGCCCCCATAACGCCTTTGTTGCTGGGCGAAATAATGGCCGCAGCTGGCGTGCCTGACGGCGTGTATAACGTAGTGCCTGGGTTTGGTGGCGTTGCTGGAGCGGCGTTGGTAACACACCAGGACATACGTAAAATCGACGTAACCGGCGGCACCCAAACGGGCAAACAAATAGCCGCCCTGGCCGGCGCAAACCTGGTCCCGGTAGCGGCCGAGCTAGGGGGCAAGGCGGCAGTAATCCTGTTTGCAGATACCGCGGTAGAGCGCGGCGTAGCCGGGGCCTTATTTGCCGCCTTTATCGCGAGCGGACAGACCTGCGTGCAAGGCGCCAGGATACTGGTGCAAAGGCCTATTTATGCGGCCGTCATCAAAGAGTTGGTGCGCCGCTTAGGCAGCATACGGCTGGGCGATCCAAATGACTTGCAGACCCAAATGGGCCCGCTGGTATCTGCACGCCAACTAGCCCTGAGCGAACAGTACGTCGCCATTGGCCAAGCCGAAGGCGCCCGGCTGGTGTATGGCGGCCAACGACCCTCAGGCGAGCAGTTTGCTAATGGCCATTATTATTTACCCACGCTTTTTGCCGACGTCACACCCGCTATGCAAATAGCGCAGGACGAGATATTTGGCCCGGTCGTCTGCGTTATGCCTTTTGATACCGAAGAGCAGGCCATAGAAATCGCCAACGCCACCGAGTTTGGCCTGGCGGCCAGCGTCTGGACCAATCAGCTCGATAAAGCGCACCGGGTCGCCCAACAAATAGACGCGGGCGTAGTATGGATTAACGATCACCACCGCATAGACCCGGCCTCCCCTTGGGGTGGTTTTAAACAAAGTGGCCTGGGACGGGAAAACGGCCAAATCGCCTACAACCAGTACACCCAAACCCAAAGCGTAATAGTTAACCTCGATTCAAGTACTTTTGATTGGTACAGCGACGATAACAGCGCCAAGAGATATAGTTGACATGCACATAGATATTCACAATCACGTAATACCCAAGGCCTTTATAGACCAGGTCAGGCAGGACCCCGAGCGTCTTATGGCGCGCGTAGACGAGGATACACAGCTACAGCGCATAGTCCACACCCAAGGTTATGCATACCCTTTATTCGAGGAGTTCTATAACCCTGAGGCCAAACTCGAATCAATGGACCGCAAGGGTATAGATATTGCCGTAATTTCGCCAGCACCACCGACGTTTTACTACTGGGCCGAGCCGCAGCTTGCCCTGGAGGTTGCCAGCCTCGTCAACGATGGCGTGGCGGCGATGGTTGCCGCCCAGCCGGCACGCTTGCGCGGCATGGCTACGATACCCATGCAACACCCCGAAGCCGCGATTCACGAAATGGAGCGGGTAGTACGCGAATATGGCTTTAAGGCAATAGAGATTGGTACCTCCATCGAGGGCTCCCAGTTAAGCGAGGCAAAGTACCGGCCAGTGTTAAAGCGCGCCCAAGACCTGGGACTATTCATTTTTGCCCATCCATACTACGTAGGTGCCAAAAGCGGTTTGGATCAATACTACCTGACCAATTTGATTGGTAACCCTTTAGATACCAGCGTAATGGTGGCTAACCTGATGTATAGCGGTGTGCTCGATGAGCTGCCCGAGCTGCAAATATGCCTGGCGCATGGCGGCGGCTTTGTACCCTATCAAATCGGCCGCCTGGAGCACGGCCACAAAGTGCGGCCAGAGGCGCGCGCGCATTCGCAAAGCTCGCCGCGCGATTTACTGCGACGCTTTTACTTTGATAGCCTGGTGTTTGAGCCCAAAGCCTTACGCTATCTGATTGATCTGGTTGGGGCCGACCGGGTTTGTATAGGCACCGACGCACCGTTTGATATGGGCGACGAGCAGCCGCAACAAAGCATCAACAATGTAGAGCGCCTGACTCCAAGCGAGCGACACGCGCTGTGCTGTGGCAGCGCTTTACATTTATTAAAAGAAGGCAGTGGTGGATTTTGATTTATCTCAGTAAATAATCTCAGGAGCATAGCAATGGCAGACGATTTGCCCGGATTCAGTGTACGCGCCCGCGTACCCTACGTACCGATACACAAGCGGCCCAAACTGGTTTTGCCAGACGGCGCCAAGATAGCGGTCTGGACTATAGTAAACGTTGAAAATTGGCGTCCCAGCCATCCTATGCCCAGGGTAGTGTTGCCACCACCAATGGGCCAGCCACTGTTGCCGGATATCCCCAACTGGGCCTGGCACGAATACGGTATGCGCGTTGGCTTTTGGCGCTTTCATCAAGCCTTACAGGCACGTGGCATCAAAGCCAGCTTTGCGGTTAATGGCAGCGCCTGCGAAATTTACCCCGAGGCCTGCCAGGCAGCCCTTGACGCTGGTTGGGACTTTATGGGGCACGGCTTTGCCCAAGGCCCCATGCACAAGCTCGCAGACGAAGCCCTGGCAATACAGCAGACCATAGACGCAATTACCGCATTTACCGGCCAGCCACCTCGCGGCTGGGAAAGTCCAGGGCTGACAGAAACCGATAACACCCTTGACCTGTTGGCCCAGGCAGGGATTGAGTATATTGCCGATTGGGTCTTGGACGACCAGCCTGTAAAGGTTAATACGACTGCCGGCCAAATCATCTCGGTGCCCTACACCGTAGAGTTAAATGACGTAGTCATGACCGCCATCCAGCAACAGCCATCCGACGAAATACTGCGCCGTGGGCGCGACCAGTTTGATCGTTTATACGCCGAAGCACAGGATTCTGCCCGTGTAATGGCGATCTCGGTACATCCGTTCCTGACTGGTGTGCCGCATCGTATCAAGTACCTGGAAGCCTTATACGACTATATTCTTGGTCACGAAGGCGTATTGATGTGGACCGGCGCTCAGATCATGGACTGGTACAAAACCCAGCAAAGCTAAAGTACACGCCACCTGCGGGCCCGGCAGCGGGCTCGCTGCCGGGTGACGGCGCCAGCGCCGCACCTGTAGCTAACTGACCGCAAGAAATCTGGTCAGCGCCGACTCGTCTGCTTTAACCTGCGCGGCGGTAGCCTCGTGTACTATTTTGCCAGTTTCCATAACATAGACGCGATCACACACAGCCAAGGCACTGTACAGGTTTTGTTCTACCAGCAAAATGCCCAAGCCGGTTTTGCCCAGTTCCGCTATTATCCCTTCCAGGTGCTGAACCATTACCGGCGCCAGGCCTTCAGAAGGCTCGTCCATCAGGATTAACTCGGGGTCAATCATAAGCGCCCGCCCCACAGCCAGCATTTGACGTTCACCGCCAGACAGTTGATTGCCCCTATGCTGACGCCTTTCGGCCAGACGTGGAAAAATATCAAACACCCGCTCAAGCGTCCAGCCTTCTTTATGGCTTACGGGCTTAAGCATGGTTAGGTGCTCCGTCACGGATAAGGACGAAAACAGCCTGCGCCCCTGTGGCACCAGGGCAATTTTACGACCCGCCACGTCATGCGGCCTGAGGCCACGTATTTCCTGGTCTTTCCATAAAATCGAACCGGCCCGGACCTGGGGCTGGGCAAGGCACATGATCGAACTAATCAAGGTAGTCTTGCCCATGCCATTACGACCCAGCAACGCCACAACCTCACCAGTGTTGACGTGCAGGCTGACGCCGTTTAATACGTGCGCTTCACCATAGTAACTATGAATATCCTTAACTTCCAGCCTACTCACGCGCCTTCCCCAAATATACGTCTTTAACGTGCTGATTCTGACTGATTTCAGCAGGCGTGCCTTCGGCCAGCAAATTACCGTTGTTCAAGCACGTCACCGAATCAACCAGCTTGAGCACGAGCTCCATGTCGTGCTCTATGAGTATCATGGTCAAGTCTCTGGATAAGGCCTTGATTATGTCCGATACTATGACGCGCTCAGCCGGGGACAAGCCCGCTGCCGGCTCATCGAGCAGTAGTAATTCTGGCTTGGTTACCAAGGCCATTGCCATTTCCAGCTGGCGCTGCTCACCGTAAGAAAGCTCCTGCACGGCGGTATCGCCCTTGGGGCCCAAACGGGTAGTCGTCAAGGCCGCCTCGATCTGGCTTTGCTCCTGATTACTGACGCGCATATTGCCCAGCAATGAATACTTATGCGCGCTATTGCCAAACAATGCCAACAGCATATTTTCACGCACCGTCAGGCTGGGAAACAGGTTGGTGATCTGGAATGTGCGACTGATACCGAGCCTGGCGCGCAAGTGAGCCGGCATGCGCGAAATATCCCGACCCTGAAAAACAACCCGCCCGCTAGTGGCAGGGTGCAGGCCCGAAATAGCATTGAATAGCGTGGTTTTACCCGCGCCGTTAGGCCCGATTATTGCGTGCCTCTGGCCCTTGTTGATACGTAAGGACACGTCGTTGACAGCCTTTAAGGCGCCAAAGGCTACAACTACATTTTCAAGAATAAGTGCGTTACTTGACACGTTACGTTGCTCATTTTTTTTACGACGGAGCCACAGCTGTTGTGGCTCCATCAGTTAGCGCTCGATTAATCAATAGCCCTGGTAGTCACGTGAAAACACCGGCGTTTTCAAATACTCCTGGGGATCGTAGGTCCAGAACTGCGACACCTCGGGGTAGGTTTCTACGGGCACGTTCCAGTATTTGCCGTCAGGGCGCTTTTCGACCTTACGTATATACACATCGTAGACAGGGTTGCCGTAGTCATCAAAGCGCACCGGGCTGCCTAAAGGCGAATTATCAAGCTCGCTGGCGAGTACCGCATCGATAAATTTGTCACGATCAGAAATATCGCCATTAAGCTGCTCAATAACCTTATTGATCCACATTGCGCCGGAGTAAAGGGAAAAGCTATACAAAGACGGCAGCTTGTTGTATTTTTCCTCGTATTCTTTAACAAATTTTGCGGTTTCCGGGTTGGTGGAACCTTCGGCAAAGTGCGCTGAGGAGTAAATACCCTCGGATTCATCACCCGAGGTACGAATTACGGACTGGTCGGTAAAGTTTTGCGCCCCCAGCAATGGAATTACTCCCTTAAGGCCAAAATCCTGGTATTGCTTCATAAAGCGCGACGCGTCAGCGCCCAGCTCCATAGCGAATATGGCGTCCAGGTCCATGCTGGCCAATTGACCGATATAAGGGCTGAAGTCAGCGGTATTAATAGGATTCCAAAGCTGGGCCACAATTTCGCCACCACCAGCCGTGAACACCTGGGCAAAGCCGGCGCATTGTTCGTGCCCAAAGGAATAGTCCTGAGCAATCGTAGCTATACGCTTATAGCCTTGTTTCAGGGCCCAATCAGCTAATGGGCGCGACATTTGGCTGGCGGTATAGCCGGCCAGGCGGATCACATTGCGTACGCGCTGGCGCTGGGTCAAGTCATCGGCCGCGATTACCGGGATAAAGTAAGGCACGCCATTGTCTTTAACGTAATTGGCAACCGCCAAGCCGGTATTGGCCAGCAGGTTCCCAAACAGAAAGTCGACTTTTTCCTGCTCTACCAGGCGACGGGCTTTTTGCAAGGCCGTGTCTGGGTTGCCGGCATCGTCTTCGACGATTATTTCTACTTTGCGACCGGCTACCTGATTGTCGTGTTCTTCCCAAAATTTGGTAAACCCTTCTACTATTTCGCGTCCGCCAGCGGCAATAACCCCGCTTAGCGGTGCCATCAGGCCAATACGTATAGGTGGTTGCTGCGCCAATGCAATGGCTGGGAAACCAATCGATCCGAAGGCCGATGCGCCCAATAGCGCCCCAGAAGATTTAATAAACTGTCTACGTCTCATGGTTGCTCCTCCGTTAAAACACGGGTAGTTAGGATAGTTAATTTATTTGTTTGATCTTTGTTTGGGTCGCATAGCTTTGCGCACGGCACCCAAAATACCTTCTGGCGCAATAATCATGGTAATAATGAACATCAGACCAAGCACCGTAGGCCAACGATCAGTAAATTGGCTGACAAAGTTTTCCAGCAAGATAATTGCGGCTGAGCCTATAAACGCCCCAAACAAGGTGCCAACTCCGCCTATTATGGCCATTAACAGCCCCTCTACGGATTGCGCCAGTTCCACTGTCGAAGGACTGACAAAATTGTTGAACAGGGCGTACAAGCCGCCGGCAATACCAGCAAAAAAACCGGTAACCGTAAAAGCCAAAAACATATGCAGGGGACAGCTGTAGCCCAGGCTGCTCATACGGCTTTCGCTATCGCGGATGCCGCGCAATGTCAGACCGAAGGGGGATTGAACAAAACGCCAGATCAGCAAAGCCGCGAGCACAACCACCACCAAGGTGACGTAGAAAAACACCAACTGGTCGGCGATCAGGGCCGGCCGGCCGATACCGCGCAAGCCATTTTCACCCCCGCTAATGCTGGTCCAGCGTAGCGCCACTCCCCAAACTATCATGCCCAGTGCCAGGGTTAGCAAGAGAAAATAAACCCCCGACACACGTGACGCCAATAGGCCAAAGATCGCCGCCACCACGGTAGCAGCCAGCACCCCTAAAATTAATCCGACGATAACCGAACCACCCATTATCGAAGTCCAGTACACGACCACGTAGGTGGAGGTACCAAATATTGCCCCATGCCCGAGTGAGGTACGGCCGGCAAAGCCCGCCAACACGTCTATGGACATGGCCAATAAGGCGAAAATGAGGATCTCGTTGGCGATGGTTACCTGGTAATTGCTTGCCAATAAGGGCAGGCAGCCAAACAGTACGGCCACGATTGTTAAGGCTATCCACGCCGGCCTGTGCCTTGCAGAGCTGATTATGCTCATTATCCCTTCCTTCCAAATAAGCCATGTGGACGAAACGCCAGGATTATTGCCATAGGCCCAAAAATCACAAAGTACGCAAGCTCTGGAAACATTACCTGTCCGATGGTATTAAGCAGGCCAACCATGAGGGCACCGATGGCAGCGCCGACCAGGCTGCCCTGGCCACCAATAATTACCACCGCCAAAGAAAACACCAGGATTTCCGAGTCTGCTGTTGGATATAGGGTTAAAAAGGCGCCACCCACTACGCCGCCCAGTCCGGCCAAGGCTGCCCCCAGCATAAAAGTCGCTAAAAATACCCGGCGTATATTGATACCCATGGCTTCCACCATTTCGGCATCATCGACCCCGGCGCGTATCAGCGAACCCAGGCGGGTGCGGTTGAGCAACAGCCACAGCAGGGCAAACACTACTACGCCCAGCACCAGCACAAACAGGCGATACTTAGGGTAAAACATGCCACTTACCTTGGTGGCGCCCATAAGCATTTTGGGAATTTGCACGGATAAGGTATCACCACCCCATATGACCAAGGCCATATCGTCAAGTACAAAAGCCACCCCCAGGGTTAGCAGCACCTGTCGTAGCACGTGGCCCCTGACAAAGCGCAGCAAGCCCTCATCGAGTATCAGACCAAGTACCGCAACACAGCACACCGATACCAAGATGGCCAAGGCATAACTACCTGAAGCCGCAGCCACGCTGTAGCCTATATAACCACCAAAGAGGTAAAGCGCACCATGGGCGAGGTTAACGATGCGTAACAAGCCAAATGTCAGGGTAAAACCAGAGGCGATAATGAATAGCAAAGATGCCAGCGTCAGTCCGTTTATGATCTGGATCAGGTTCAGCCCGCCCATTTAATCACCCTTTAAGGCATCAGGCCTTTGGGTAAGGTACCAATCATAGATTTGTGTACCCGTCCAAAAAGCCACGTCGGGCAAATTACTTATTTTTTCCAGAATACGCCTGAAATGCGCAGCCCGGTGTGGGGCCCCCATAATATATGGGTGTAACACCATGGCCATAACGCGTGCTGAATTGGCGCTATCATGGTACAGCTGATAGAACTGATCCATAGCCCGATCGTGGTATTCGCTGGCCTTGTGGTGCTGTATCAGCATCATGGCCACGTCATTACACTCCTGGGTATAGGGAATATTTATGATTGGTTTGCTGCGCGTTTTCAGGGTTACTGGCTCATCGTCCAAGACCCAGTCGCACACATACTTGAAACCTTCTTCAGCCAACAGATCAGGGGTCTCCCAGGTTTCGGTAAGACCAGGGCCAAGCCAGCCCAGCGGGTCCTTGCCAGTAAACTGCTTGATGGCCTGCGCCGTAGCGCGGATGTCTTCGCGTTCATCCGGGACCTTTTGCATGTTTTTCTGGCCAAAGCCGTGGCCGATAAACTCCCAACCACGCTCTAACGCGGCTTGGGAAATTGCCTCGTAGGTAGTAACTGCCTTGCCGTTGATCGCCAGGACGGCTTTAATATTATGGTTGTCCAGAATTTCCAGCAAACGCCAAAAACCAACCCGATTGCCATACTCGTGCCAAGCCCAGTTAGGGATATCCGGCACCGGAGCGCCGCCAGCGGGCGGGGTTAAAACGGTGCGCGGCATGGTTTCCTGTGGGTTCCATTCTTCTATGTTTACTATTACCCAAACCACCATGCGCTTGTTGTCGGGAAGCTGCAGCGGTGTGCGTTGCGTGATGGCGGAAAACGAAATGCGCTCGTTAGGAAGCATGGTATTACTCCTGTTTTGGGCCGATGGTAAACACCAGCGGCTTTAGGGTATCTATATTCACTTCAACCTTGTCACCAGGGTTTAGCTGACCCACCCCGGCTGGCGTGCCTGTCATGATTACATCACCAGGCATAAGCAGATACTGCTCCGACAGACGGGCCACGATCTCCAGCGGATTCCAGATCATTTGCGCCAGATCACCCTGCTGGCAGCGCTTACCGTTAACCGCTAAGCTGATATTGCCTGCTAACAAATGACCAACCTCGGCCACCGGGTGGATCACGCCACATACGGCAGAATGGTCAAAGCTCTTGCCGATTTCCCACGGCTTACCGCTTTTAAACGACTCACGCTGACGGTCCCTACGGGTCAAATCTACGCTGGCGGCATAACCAAAAATAACATCCCGAGCTTGTTCAATAGCTACATTCCTAGCTGTTTTACCAATAGCAACCAAGAGCTCGCCTTCGTACTGAAAATCATCTGTTAAGGGCGGATACGGCACTACAGCGTCCACGCCCACCACCGCATCACGCGGCTTTTGGAAGAAAAACGGCGGGTCACGCTCGTCACCTTCTTTCATCTCACGTATATGCTCTACGTAATTACGCCCAACGCAGTACACACGCCTGACCGGGAAAAGTAAATCCGTGCCAGCTACTGGCAGACTTACGCTGTCTATATCAAATACCAAGCTCACTACTTAGTCTCCTGCTACGCTTAATTTTCATGCAAAACGCCTGGGCCGCAACAATCTTGAAACCAACAGCCAAGGCGAAATGATTATATACAATCGTATGCATGTCAATGACAGAAATATACTGGTTTTCCCTTAACATTCACCTAAGAACACCCCAAATTACCATGTAATTTGTTGAAACAAAATGATATTTAATATAAATTCTTTTTATGGCATTTTTCTCATTAAATGCAAATTGTGTACAATAGGCCCAGACGAGCAAACAATGCTTGACTAGTGGGTATAATTTCAGCGCACCCTATTGTTTGCTGACCTGTAATTGGCATCCATATCATGCAGTGATTTTCAGGTGTAGCCTATGACCGAACCAGAGCTTTCTAAAATTGAATCTACAACTCGTAGCGTATCTACTGCAGAGCGTTTGCGCATGGCTATTCTCGATGGTCAGTTTGCGCCCGGCGAGCAGCTACGCGAGGCATTGTTATCGAAAAAACTTGAGGTTTCCAGAACACCTATTCGCGCGGCTTTACAATCTTTGGCCGGTGAGGGTCTGATCAAGCACATACCGAACTGTGGTTATTTCGTGCGCTCGTTTTCACTCGATGATATAGTGCAGGCCTACGAAATACGCGCCGTACTAGAAGGCCTGGCGGCCAAGCGCGCAGCGCAGATGGGTATGGATTACGCCGTAAGTGAGCAGGTACAGGAGGCCTTAAACCGAGGCGACGAACTACTCGCCAGAGGCAATCTGGTTGCCGCTGACCGCGGGGTATATGGTGAAATCAATGATATTTTTCACAGCGCTATACAAACTACGGCTGGCTCGACCATGCTCAAGGATATGTTGCGCATCGCGCACCAGGTAGCGCCGTCAGCGCACCGCAATGTTATAGCCTTTGAGTACAAAGACGTGCGCCGCCGCCACGACGATCACCACAGGATTTTTGAGGCCATACTATTGCGCGACGCCGGGCGCGCAGAAATGCTTATGCGCGATCACGTAGAAAGTATAAAAATAGCCTTGATAAGAGCCCTACCTTCGTCCTACAGTTAGGCACAAGCCGTTTTTATCATTAGTAATACAAATAAGCCCTACCCTCCTGGCCTATTTCCAGCTCAGCCTGCACCCCGTAGACATCCATTAATGCCTGAACGTTTAAGACCTCAGCGGGTGCTCCCTGCGCGTATATCTGGCCCGCGTGCATAAGAATGCACTGATCGCTGTGGTGCAGGGCGAGATTCAGGTCGTGCAGCGCTACGATCACCACAGCCTGCGCGTGCTCGGCTTGTGCCTTAAGCGCTTGCATAACGATTTGCTGGCGGCGCAAATCCAGCGCCGAAGTGGGCTCATCCAGCAGCATTATCGGACTTGTGCGCACCAAGGTTTGCGCCAGCGCAACGCTTTGGCGCTGACCGCCAGACATTTGGTCCATATAGCGCATGGCCAGATGGGAGATTTCTAAATCCTCCAGTACTTCCAGGCTGAGCTCCTGGGCCAACGCCGCGCTTATAGAGCGATTGGTGCGCGCTGCTACGATAAGCGCCTCCAGTACGTGCAAATGCACGCCCTGGGGCACACCCTGGGGCATGTAAGTCACCCGGCGTGAGCGCTGCTGCGGGCTCAATTGCAACAAGTCCTCGCCGTGCCACAAGGCTTGCCCCGACTGGGCTTTAAGCACACCTGCCAGTAGCTTTATAAGCGTAGACTTGCCACAACCATTAGGGCCAACCAGAGCAATTAACTGCCCACGCTCCAATGCCGGTACGCTGAGATCGGTAAAAACCAGATCGGCGCCATAAGCGGCGTAAAGATTTTTAATTTCTAAGCTCATTACCCGCCCGTTGCCAAATTATTAGTAAAAATATCGGTACCCCGACCAAAGAGGTGACAATACCGATGGGCAATACTACACCGCTAAGCAGGCCTTTGCTCGCGACCGCCGCCAGCGACATTATGAACGCGCCAACCAGTGCGCTGCCTGCCAGGTAAAAGCCTTGCTGTTCACCCCAAATCAGGCGGGCGATATGCGGCGCGATCAAACCTACAAAACCAATAGTGCCGGCAAATGCCACCGCCAGGGCGGCCAACAGGCTTATACGTAACAACGCCGCCAGACGCAATTGCGTCACGTTTATGCCCAGACTGAGTGCCTGCTCGGCCCCCAGACGCAAGGCTGTCAGTTTTGGGCTGGCCCACAGCGCCCAGGCCAGACAAATTCCCAGGGCAGGAAATATTATGCCCAACACCGGCCAGGATGCTCTGCTGAGGCTTCCCATGGTCCAAAACACCAGATTTTGCAGAGCCTGGGCGCTGGCTACAAATTGCAACAGGGAGAGTGCTGCATTAAAAGAAAACACCAGGGCTATACCAAACAACACCAGGCCGGCGGTTCCAAGGCGCCCCCAACGCGCCAGCACATCCAATAACAAAGCCGCCAGCACAGCAAATAAGAAAGCGTTGGCTGCCACGGCCCAAGACTGAGCCACGCCCGGTAGGCTTATGCCAAGAATTAAAACCAGGGCGGCGCCTAGCGCCGCGCTTGAAGCCACCCCAAGGGTAAATGGGCTGGCCAGTGGATTGGCTAATATGGTTTGCATTTCAGCACCGGCCAAACCCAACATCAAACCCAGGCTCAAGGCCAATAAGGCCTGGGGCAGGCGTATATCCCAAACTATCACCTTACTCGCCGCATCCAGGTCGCCGGGATTAAAAAACGCGCCATACCAGGTGCGCCACCCAAGTGCCACCGGGCCAATGCTCAGATCCAGTGCCAACGCCAGCAGTGCCAGTCCAGCAGCACCAGTAAGCCAGCACCAGCGCCGCTGCTGCAAGAGGACAAATGCCTGACGTATGCCGGGCTTATGCGCTGGATTACTTGGTCTGAATATCATGGCGCAACATTAGCACAAAGAGTAGCCGCGTACCTTACAATAGCGGGGTCGATAATAAACCGTAAGCTATTTATGGCTATCAAGCCGCCTCTAAATGAGCTGGCTCAGTGGCAGGATTTCACCGCTGCCGTACGGGCCTGCGCGCCTCAATCCGGCCAGCTCGATTTAATCGAGGCCCCTGGGCTGACCCTTGACAGCAGTGGCCAGCGTAATTGCGCCGAACTCCTAAACACGGGCCTGCAATTGTTACAGGCCCAGGGGTTTGAGCAGGCCCGCGCGCGTTTGCTGGGTGGTGCGATCATAAATTGCACCGAACAGCGGCCCGCCTGGCACAGTCTGCTGCGCGACCCGGATCTGGCCAGCAAAGGTGCCAGCCAAGGCGTATTAAGCGCTGACGCCAAAGAGCTTTGCACCCAGGTACTGGCCGAGCGCGAACGTCTCGACGCCTTCGTGCGCAACGCCGACGCCGAACGCCGCTGGCGCAACGTAGTGCATATTGGCATAGGCGGTTCGGACTGGGGGGTACGCCTGGCGGTAGCCGCGTTTGGTTACGCTGGCACCTGGCGCGACGTACGCTTTGTAGCCAATATTGACGGCCATGCCATCGAAGGTGGGCTCGCTGGCATAGACCCGCGCGACACCCTGGTGGTCATGGTATCAAAATCATTTAGCACCAACGAAACCTTACAAAACGGCGCCCGGGCGCGTGAATGGCTAACCGCCGCAGGCCTGGACGCGGGCCAGCATATGGTGGCAGTTACAGCCCGGCCACAAGCGGCGCTTGCCTGGGGGATAAATCCGGCGCACGTGTTCCAGATATGGGACTGGGTGGGCGGGCGCTATTCGATCTGGTCAGCCACCAGCCTAAGCACCGCATTGGTAGTCGGCAGTGACGTTTTGGCGGGCATGCGCATGGGGGCCGCCGCCATGGACGAGCACTTTGCCAATGCGCCTTTAACTCAAAACGCGCCGGTACGCATGGCTTTGGCCGGCGTAGTCAATCGTAGCGTGCTCGGCTACGGCTCATTGAATATTGCACCGTACGATTCCCGCCTGGCAAACCTCGTACCCTATGTACAGCAACTGGATATGGAGTCGCTCGGCAAATCGGTAGACTTGCACGGGCGCGCGGTTGGTGTACCCACCGGACCCGCGGTTTGGGGTATGCCGGGTACCGACGCACAACACACGTTTTTCCAATGGCTGCACCAAGGCAGTGACGGCGCGCCGGTTGACTTTATAGTCTGTCGCCGGGCTGACCATCGCTGGCCCAGCCACCATCGCCAATTGCTCGCCAACTGCCTGGCCCAGCGCGAGGCGCTGATTAAAGGCAAATCCAGCACGACTGCGCTTGCTGAATGCGCCACCCAGGGCATGGATGCGGCCAGCGCCGCGGCCTTGGCCCCGCACCGGGTACACGCTGGTGGGCGTCCCAATCATTTAATCGTACTGCCACGCCTGACACCCTACTCTTTGGGTGCGCTAATAGCCCTGTACGAGCACCGCGTATTTACCCAGGCAGTTATTTGGGGGATAAACCCGTTTGACCAGTGGGGCGTCGAGTTTGGCAAGGGCCTGGCTGACGATATATTCGCACGCATAAGTAGTGACAACCACCTTACTACAGATCAAGCTCACCACCATGCCAAAGACGCGCCAGCCACCAATGACGCACACGATGCCTCTACCTGCCATTGGATAGAGCGGCTTGGGCATCAGGATTAAAGCCATGCAGGACCAGCACAATTGGTACGTGGTGCATACCAAACCAAGGCAGGAGCGCATCGCGCTTGAGCACCTGAAGCGCCAGGAGTTTGAAGTCTACCTGCCGCTGTTCAAGGTTTTCAAAAAGCCCGGCAGGCGCAGCAGCAAGAGCCTCTTGCCAGCAACAAGCCAAGCGGGTGCACACACTTTGCGCACGGCTGATGGCGCCACCCACGCCAACCCGCTTACTGCCTACGAACCAATGTTTGCACGCTACCTTTTTTTACGCCCTAGCCGCAGCACCCAATCATTAGCCGTAGTGCGTTCAACGGTTGGGGTTAGCCGCCTGTTGATGTTTGGCCACCAACCTGCAATGCTCGCCGATGACGCCTTGCAAGCCATTTCTCAGGCAGTGCAGCTGCGCAACCAGGCATCCATGGATACTATAAGTCCTTACACGCCTGGCATGCCGGTACGTATGCTGGATCCTGCCTTTGCCGGACTCGAAGCTTTGGTACAGGCCGTATCCAAAGAACGGGTCACCATTTTGCTAGAAATTCTGGGACGGCCACAAAGCATTCAGGTAGAATTCGCCCGCCTGGCCCCTAAATAGACTTATCCATGTAATAATTAAGCTCAGTATTTATTTATCACTTTTATGTCCTTGATCCAACGCCTTGACGCCCGTGCTGCCGGTTTTGATGGCGCACTGCAGCGCCTGCTGGCCTACGACGCCACCCAAGACCAGGCCATTGAAGCGAGCGTGCGCGCTATTTTAGCGGCAGTACAAAGCCGCGGCGATGCCGCCTTGCTGGAATACACGGCACGCTTTGACGGGGTGCAAGTCAGCGACGCGGGCGCCCTTGCAATCCCCCAGGCCGAACTACAGGCGGCATTAAGCAGCCTGCCAGCAGAACAACGCGCCGCCTTGCAGGCCGCCGCCCAACGCATAGACGCCTACCATCAGCATCAGCTCACCCAAAGCTGGCGCTATACCGAGCCCGATGGCACGGTACTGGGACAAAAGATAACACCGCTGGATAGCGTGGGCCTATACGTTCCCGGCGGCAAGGCCGCTTATCCGTCTTCGGTGTTAATGAATGCGATTCCGGCCAAGGTCGCCGGCGTTGACAAGCTAATCATGGTTACGCCAACGCCCAAGGGCGAGCGCAACCAAATGGTCCTTGCAGCAGCCGCCATAGCAGGTGTCGATCAGGTATATGCCATAGGCGGAGCCCAGGCGGTTGCGGCCTTGGCTTACGGCACACAAACCATACCCGCAGTAGACAAAATCACCGGCCCTGGCAACGCTTATGTGGCCGCAGCCAAGCGGCACGTATTTGGCACGGTTGGCATAGACATGATCGCCGGGCCTTCCGAGATCCTGATCATCGCTGACGGCAGCGCGCCTGCCGCCTGGCTGGCGCTGGACATGTTTGCCCAGGCCGAACACGACGAGCTGGCCCAGGCCATTATGTTATGTCCCGATGCTGGCTACCTTGAGCAGGTATATCAGGCGATCCAGGACCTGCTGCCGCAGCAGCCACGCCTGGATATTCTGCGCAGCAGCCTGGGCAAACGGGGGGCCTTGATTCAGGTTAAAGATCTGGCACAGGCCTGTGCCATTGCCAACACCATAGCGCCAGAGCACCTGGAGCTGGCCGTCCAGGACCCGGATGCGTTGGTAGATCAGGTACGCCATGCCGGGGCGATTTTCATGGGTGCGTATAGTTCCGAATCTTTAGGAGATTACTGCGCCGGCCCCAACCACGTGTTACCAACCGCCCGCACGGCCAGATTTTCTTCGCCACTCGGGGTGTACGACTTTCAAAAGCGCAGCAGCATCATCCAGGTATCCAGGGCCGGCGCCCAAAATCTGGGCAAGATTGCTGCCACTTTAGCCACAGGCGAGGGCCTCGCGGCCCACGCTCAAAGCGCCATGATGCGCATTAACCACAAGCCTTAGGGCTGTTTTGATGGCAAGCAATGAACCAACGCACAGCTAGCGTAGAACGCAACACCCAAGAAACCAAAATCCGCGTCAGTATCAACCTGGACGGTACGGGCCAACGCAGCCTGAATACCGGCGTACCCTTTCTGGACCACATGCTGGACCAAATCGCCCGTCATGGCTTGATAGACCTGGATATCCACTGCTCAGGCGACACTCACATAGACGATCACCATAGCGTTGAAGACGTGGGCATTGCCCTGGGTCAGGCAGTAGCCCAAGCGGTCGGCAACAAGGCCGGGCTGCTACGCTACGGCCACGCCTATGTGCCGCTGGACGAGTCGCTCTCGCGGGTGGTGATAGATTTATCTGGCCGCCCAGGCCTGTACTATTACGTTGACTACGCGCGCGCGCGTATAGGTAATTTTGACGTAGACCTGGCGCGCGAATTCTTTCAGGGCTTTGTCAACCACGCTGCGGCAACGGTGCACATAGACAACCTGCGGGGCGAAAATGCCCATCACCAGTGCGAAACCATTTTCAAGGCCTTTGGCCGGGCACTGCGGATGGCGCTAACAAGCGACCCGCGCGCCGGCGACGCTATTCCCTCAACCAAAGGGGTTTTATAAGCTGTTGGCCGGTCTTTAAAACCATTTAATCGCTTCTAACTACAACGCCTAAAACTACTATGCTTCTGATACCTGCCATTGACCTCAAAGATGGGCACTGCGTGCGCTTGCGCCAAGGAGATCTGGACGACGCCACGGTATTTTCTGACGATCCTGCAGCTATGGCCTTGCAGTGGTTAGACCAGGGCGCGCGGCGTTTACACCTCGTAGATTTAAATGGTGCAGTTGCCGGGCGGCCGCGCAACAATACTGCCATTAATGCGATAGTCACAGCCATCGACGATGAGATACCAATTCAAATCGGTGGTGGCATACGCGACTTAAATACTATCGAAGATTATCTTGATGCCGGCATCTCGTACGTAATCATTGGTACCGCGGCGGTCAAGGATCCGGGCTTTTTAAGCGACGCTTGCTCGGCCTTCCCAGGTCATATTATCGTGGGCATGGACGCGCGCGATGGCAAATTGGCCACCGATGGCTGGTCCAAGCTCAGCAAGCACGATCTTTTTGATCTGGCACGCAAATACGAGGATTTTGGCGTCGAGGCAATAATCTATACAGACATCGGCCGCGATGGCATGTTGGCCGGAGTAAATATTGAGGCCACGGTACGTCTGGCACAGCATGTACGTATACCAATTATTGCCTCAGGAGGGGTGAAAAACCTTGATGATATACGCAATCTGTGTGCAGTTGAGGCAGAAGGCGTAGACGGCGTAATATTAGGGCGTAGCCTGTATGAGGGCACGCTTGAGTTTTCCGCCGCCCAGGAGCTAGCCGACGAATTAGGCAGTAACCTGGACGGCTTTAACGCAGCAAGCAACTAAGGGGAATATTATGGGATTCGATACCCACAGCAGTAACGCCAGGCAACAAACTGCGGCCACCGGGTATCACAGAATCATCCCATGCCTGGATATAAATGCCGGCCGGGTGGTCAAGGGGATTAATTTCGTCAACCTTACCGATGCCGGCGACCCCGTAGAAATTGCCCAACGCTATGCCGAGCAGGGTGCCGATGAGATCACGCTGCTGGATATTACCGCTACTACCCAGGACCGTAATTCAGTGCTGCTGCCAGTAATCAGCGCAGTAGCCAAGCAAATCAACGTGCCGGTTGCCGTGGGCGGCGGAATACGTACGCTAGCGGACATGCAGGCCATCCTGGATGCAGGCGCCAGCAGGGTATCGGTTAACAGCGCAGCGGTTGACCAGCCCCAGCTCATAACCACTGCCGCCGATAAGTTTGGCTCTGCCAGCATTATTGTGGCGATTGACGCCCACCTGGTTAGCGCTGCCAACGAGCCGGCCCGCTGGCAAGTCCTGACCCACGGCGGCAAAAAAGATACTGGTATCGATGCTATCGAGTGGGCCAGACGCATTACCGCTGCGGGCGCCGGCCAGATTCTGTTAACCAGCATGGATCGTGATGGCACTAAAGCCGGCTTTGACTTGGAGTTAACACGCGCCGTGGCCGATGCCATCACCATCCCGGTAATCGCCTCGGGCGGAGTTGGCAACCTGCAACACCTGGCCGATGGCGTGTTAAAAGGACACGCCGATGCCGTGCTCGCAGCCAGCATTTTTCACTTTGGCGAATACACCATCGCCCAAGCCAAAGAGTTTATGGCTGCCCAGGGCATTAAGGTGCGTCAGGCTGGCGCGTAGGCATGAGCGACAACACCACCAAAAATACCACTAGCCAGGCGGCCAACGCCTGGCTGGATGAAATTAAGTTTGATGACCAGGGGCTGATTCCGGCGATTGCACAGGAGCACGCCTCGGGGCAGGTATTGATGGTGGCGTGGATGAACCAGGCGGCGCTTCAGGCCACCGTGGCAAGCGGCCAGGCCGTGTATTATTCGCGCTCACGCCAGCGTCTGTGGCATAAGGGCGAGCAGTCCGGACACGTGCAGCAGGTGCACAGCATACGGCTGGACTGCGATGGTGATGTGATCCTGTTGCAGGTCACACAAGTAGGCAAGTTGGCCTGTCACACCGGACGGGTCAGCTGCTTTTTTCGTGAGCTGCAACACCCAGACGGTCAGGCTGCCTGGACGGTAGTCAACCCGGTAATCAAGGATCCAAAAGATATTTATGGCAAATAAAACCACATCCGCCGAGATACTGGCACGCCTGGCCGATACCCTGGATCGCCGCCATCCGGAGCGCGGAGGCGATCCGCATAGCTCGTATACAGCGAGCCTAATGGCGCGTGGACCAGACGCCTTTTTAAAGAAGATAGGCGAGGAAGCTACCGAACTGGTTATGGCCGCCAAGGACGGCGAAGCTACAAAAATAATTTCTGAGGCTGCCGATTTATGGTTTCATAGCCTGGTAGCCCTTAGCTACTATGGCCTGCGGCCCGAGCAGGTGCTGGATGAACTGGCCCGGCGCGAGGGTTTATCGGGTTTGGACGAAAAAGCCGCCCGACCTAAGCAGTGATTAGCCGAGCTCATTGATTGGGCGATTAGAAAGGCGCCCGGATAACTAATCGGAGTCGGTGCTGGCCAGTTCAGTTTGCTCAGCCTGCTCCTGACGGCGGCCCTTTTCAATAAACCTGCCAGCGATGATACCGATCTCATACAACAAGCAAAGCGGCAGCGCCAGTAAAATTTGGCTAAGAACATCCGGCGGAGTAACTACCGCGGCCAGGACAAATGCGCCAACAATGATATAGCCACGGATTTCCCCGAGCTTTTTGACGCTTACCATACCTGTCTTTACCAATAATACGACCGCAACGGGCACTTCAAAGGTTATGCCAAAGGCCAGAAACATGGTTAAGACAAAGTTTACGTAAGCCTCGATATCGGGCGCTGGGGTGATGGACTGGGGTGCAAAACCGGCAATAAAGCTGAACACCGTCTTAAACACCACAAAATAGCAAAACGTCATGCCCAGCAAAAACAAGAAGGTACTGGACACTATCAACGGTAAGGCCAGGCGCTGCTCGTGACGATATAAGCCTGGGGCCACAAAGGCCCAGGCCTGATAGAGGACATAGGGCAGCACGAGCACAAACGCAGCCAGCAAGGTTACCTTTACGGGTACCATAAAAGGCGTTATTACGCCGGTGGCGATCATGCGGGTACCTTGCGGCAAGGAAGCCAGCATGGGCTGCGCCAGCACATCGTAAATAGCCGATGGGCCAGGATATATAAACAGCACCACAAAAACCGCCAGAATCACTACCACAGCACGCAGCAGGCGGTTGCGCAGCTCTACCAGGTGCGAAATTATAGTGTCTTGAGAATCGGAATCGCTGGCGTCTTTCATGGCTGAGCTTTATTTGCGGTAACTTCTTCTGCTGTAACTTCCTCTACAGCAATGGCGCCAGCTGCAGCCGCTGATGTTGCCGGGCTATCTTCTGGCGGCAATGATTCTGCCTCAGCCAGGGTTTCGCTATCAGTTATGGCGGACTTGATATCCATGGCCTTGCGAGCCTCTTCGACACTATCTTTAAAGGCCTGGGTTGGTTGGGTTACGGCTGCCTTAAGATCGTCTACCGAAGACGTCATGGAAGACTGCACCGACTGCGCGGCGTCTTGCATCTGGTTTTTAAGATCGCTGATTTCCTGGAGATTAACCTCTTTCTGGATATCGGCCTTGACTTCGTTGACGTAACGCTGGGCGCGTCCAAATAAATGGCCTATGGTACGCGCCACCTTGGGCAGGCGTTCGGGACCGATGACAATCAGCGCGATTACGCCAATCAGCATCAACTCGCTAAAGCTGATATCAAACATAATGCCAAACCCGCAATATTATTAAGCTTCGGATTTTTCCTTGGCCTGCACGTCGATAGTATTGTCGTCTTGGACTTGCTGGGTTACGGCCGGCTTATCACTATCATCATCCTGAGCGTCTTTCATGCCCTTTTTAAAGCCCTTGACGGCACCGCCAAGGTCTTCACCGACGTTACGCAGTTTTTTAGTACCAAACACCAAAGCCACTATAACCAGCACAATTAGCCAGTGCCATATACTGAAACTACCCATTTATAAACTCCTTAAGCAGCTGGCGCCGCACGTTTGGACCAGGGGCGTGGACCCCCCATTATATGAAAATGTAAGTGATCTATTTCCTGCCCACCTTCAATGCCGGTATTGGCAACCAGACGAAAGCCGCCTTCATGGCCAGGATTGCAACCATTGGCATAGGCGAGTTCTGGGGCCAGCAGCAATATTTGTGCCAGCCATTGGCGGTCAGCAGTGCTAATATCCGCGAGTGATCTTACGTGATGTTTGGGCACCAGCAGTATGTGAACCGGTGCAGCCGGATTGATATCGTGAAAGGCTATGAAATTATCATCTTCGTGGACGATTTTGGCAGGAATCTGATGCTGCGCAATCTTGCAAAATAAACAGTCTTGACTCATGGTTAAAATATCTACGCCATTTAAAGGTTATGGCTTCACAAACTGGTATGTTGCCACATTTTTGTACTGAACGCGCGCCAAACTAAGCCCCCGGCCGCAGTTAAAGGGTATGTACTGATAGTAACGCTATTTATACATCACAAGATACCCTGCAGTATGCCAGCAAAGTCCTGCGCATTCTTAAAGCCAATTACGCGTTGCTCCTGCAAGAGCTTACCCTGGGCATCAAAAAACATTATCCCTGGTGGGCCAAATAGCTTAAAGCGGGCCAGTAACTCTTTATCGGCCGCTGTCATTTTGGTTACGTCTACCTGCAAGAGCAAAAACTGTGCCATTGCGGCGGCCACGTTGGGGTCGATGAAGGTGAATTTTTCCATTTCCAGGCAAGCTACGCACCAATCGGCATAAAAGTCCAGCATGACGGGTTTACTGGTATTGGCAAGCTGTTGCTCAAGCTGTGCCACGGAAGATACCTGGATAAATTCCGGCGCCTTGACCTGGCTGCCTGTTGTGGTAGTAGTACCAGACTGAGCGGCAAAAGGCGCCAGCGGGCGCAACATGTCCTGGCCCCCCGCCAGCAAGCCTGCCCCCTGGGCCAAGCCCCAAAGGGCAATAATAAGGGCCAAGGCGCGCAGCAACAAACGCATAGGGCCGGTTGCTGTTGTAGCGCCAACCGGGGCAGCACCGGAACGCGGCCCAGCTAACTCAACCAAGCTGGCCGACCAAAACAAGAGCGCTGCCCACAAGGCCAATACTACCCAGCCACTAATGTACAGGGCGCTCGGCAAAAGGGGCAACAGCATCCACCACGCGGTGGCCAATAGCAAAATCCCAAAGCTGGCCTTAAGAGTGTTCATCCAGGCACCGGCGCGCGGCACCAAAGCGCCAGCGCCGGCCCCTAATACCAACAGCAAGAGCCCTTCGCCCCAGGCCATGGCAAAGAGTGCGCTGCCACCTACCAGCCAATCCCCGGTTTGAGAAATAAACAACAGCACGCCAGCCAGGGGTGCGGCCACGCAGGGCCCGACTATAAGGGCCGAGAGCATGCCCATAATGAACACCGCGCCAAATTGTCCACCCGGCAGCTTTTGCTGCCAGCTTTGCAGCCTGGACTGCATCACACCTGGGGCTTGTAGGGTAAAAACGTCTAACATGGCCAGGGCAAACAAAGCCAATAGCAGGGCAAAACTACCTAATACCCAAGGCGATTGCAACCAGGCCGCCAAGCCCGCGCCCAGCAGACCGGCAAATATACCCAAGGCGGTATAAACCACTGATACGCCCAAAACGTATATCGCAGCCAGGGCCAAGCCTTGCCAGCGGCTGACTGCCCTACCGCTACCTGTAATAATGGCCAGTAAGATCGGCACCATTGGCAGCACGCAAGGGGTAAAAGACAGTAATGCACCAAAGGCTACGCTAAGCAGCAAGATCTGCCACAGCGGTGCTTGGTGCAGCCAGGCGGCCATACCAGTGTCACCTGCTGCTGCAGACAGGGTAAAAGCAGTCGCGCTGCTATGCGCCTGCGTAGGCGCCACCGCATTAGCCTCCAGGCCAGCAGGCGCGGGCACCGTCGGTTGAATCATTGCCCCCACGGCGCGATAGCCTGGCCCGTCGGCCAGCAGCTCAAAGCTGTTTTGCATAGGCGGGTAGCATAAGCCCAGGTCGGCGCAGCCCTGCCCGGTAACGCTTACTGTAAGCGGCGTTGGCGCACCTGGTTCGAGCCCGACCCGTAGCGTGACCCCATTACGATAGACTTCCATGTCTTGCTCGAAGGTGGGGTCGTAGGTGAATTCTCCTGCAGGCATATACGTGCTGCTGCCTTGCCAGGCTACTGCGGCGGGCTGGTCGGCGGGCTCGGTCAGGGTAGATGCGCGATAGAGTAAGTCCCGGCCGTTGGCATCGCTAATACGCAGCTCAAAGCGCTCCTGGTACATGTAGTAAGCAGGGGCAATCTGATAGTGTATATCCAGGCTGAGCGGGTCTGCCATTGCAGCGCTAATGCTAAAGGCTTGCTCCGGCGCGAGTAAATCCTCGGCTTTGGCAGCCTTGGGCCCACTGACAAACAAAGCCAGTAGCAGAACCAGCATAATAGCTTGCGCCAGGGTAAAAACAAGCTTGCGGCGCGCCTGCGGCTGATACGGAGCATTTAAGTATTGCATGGTCTCAGTGTAGCAAAGCCAGCCATGGCTTAATTATTGTTTTTTTGCTTACACAGGCACTGTTGGCTGGACTCAATACCTATGCCAGCGCGGGTACTGTGCTCGACCCAATCAAGGTAGGAGCTACTGCCAGCTGCTACACCAAGCACCAAAAATTCAGGCACTGAAAAGGGGTGCAGCTCACACAGGCGTTGATATAAAGCTGGCAATGCGGCGGCGCTGGTTTTAAATGTAAGGGGTATTTCTTCACCGCCATCGAGCCGGCCATCCCACATGTACATGGCGGTCTGTGCTGCGCCTACCTGGGCACAGGCAACCCGAGCTTCTTCGACCAGCACGTGGGCAATGCGCTTGGCCAATAACAAGTCCGGTGCGTTGCTTAGCACCACCACGGTATCCGTTGGTTGGCCGCTTTGCCTACGCACCATGACTATTTACTCTTGCGCGTCGGCCTCGGTAGCAGCGGCGTCCTCAACACGCTCGGTAAGCTCCATAAAGGCCATAGGGGCATTATCACCTTGGCGAAAACCCATTTTGAGCACGCGCGTATAGCCACCATTGCGCTCGGCAAAACGTGGGCCCAAGTCATTAAACAGCTTGGTAACGGCGTCACGGTCGCGCAAACGTGCAAAAGCCAGACGGCGATTGGCCAGGCTGGGTTTTTTACCCAGAGTGATGAGAGGCTCGATTACACGGCGTAACTCTTTGGCCTTGGGCAAAGTAGTCTTGATGGCTTCGTGCGTAATAAGTGCGACGGCCATATTGCGGAACATGGCCAGGCGGTGACTGCTGGTGCGATTTAATTTACGTAAACCGTGACGATGACGCATTTTATTTTCCTTTGAATCTTCAATCCCGTGATCTTCTATCGGCCTGCAATGTCACGCAGGCCGCGGTCCGGGTTGTGTGGGTTTGTGGGTAAAAAATCAGGGGCGCTCAAGGCCTACTGGGGGCCAATTTTCAAGCTTCATACCCAAAGTCAAGCCACGGGCTGCCAGTACTTCCTTGATCTCGTTAAGTGATTTGCGACCCAGGTTGGGGGTCTTGAGCAATTCGTTTTCGGTGCGCTGAATCAGATCGCCAATGTAATAGATATTTTCGGCTTTGAGACAATTGGCCGAACGCACGGTAAGCTCCAGGTCGTCCACTGGACGCAGCAACACCGGGTCGATAGGGGTAGCAACACTATCCGAGTAGGCTCCCGCGCTGGGTGTTGTAGAACCACTTTCCTGGTCGCTGAGCGAAGCAAACACCGAAATCTGATCCATCAGGATACGCGCAGCCTGGCGCACGGCCTCTTCAGGGCTAAGTACGCCATTGGTCTGCACATCCAGCACCAGTTTATCCAGGTCGGTGCGCTGCTCTACGCGGGCATTTTCGACGGCGTAGCTTACGCGCCTGACCGGGCTGAAAGATGCATCCAGAACTATTTGACCAATGGTTGCCGAACGGTCATCAACCAGAGCACGCACGTTACCGGGCACGTAGCCGCGCCCTTGCTCAACGCTGATCTCCATAACCAGGCTGCCGTTATCGGTAAGCGTAGCGATATGGTGATCCGGATTGACCACTTCGACGTCGTGGGGCAGTTCGATGTCGCTGGCCAGGACCTCGCCGGGACCTTGCTTGTTGATATGCACGGTAACTTCGCTGCGATTGTGCAGCTTGAAAACCACGCCTTTGAGGTTGAGCAAAATATCTACCACGTCCTCGCGTACCCCGGCGATGGTGGAGTATTCGTGCACTACACCACTGATTTGCACTTCAGTAGGGGCGTAGCCGGTCATGGATGAAAGCAGGATGCGGCGCAGGGCATTACCCAGAGTATGGCCAAAGCCACGCTCAAAGGGCTCCATAATAACCTTGGCATGGTGGTTGCCAAGCGACTCTACCGTAATTGTGCGTGGCTTAAGAAAACCTTGTGCAGACATATATGATCCTTTTCAATACCCTCGGCTCGTTACACCGATAAGGCTGATGGATTAGTAATTACCCAGGCCGCTGGCTGGCGTGCCTGGGCTTGAAACTCAGATTAGCGTGAGTAGAGCTCAACCACTAAGGATTCGTTGATATCTTGTGCTACATCGGCACGATCCGGGGCCTGTTTAAAGACACCACTCAGCTTATCAGCATCAACCTCAACCCATTGCGGCAGGCCTATGCCAGTAGCCAGTTCAAGGGCTTCTTTGATACGCCCCTGGCCTTTGGCTTTTTCACGCACGCTCACTACGTCACCGTCCTTGACCAGCATGCTGGCAATGTCGGCAGTGTGGCCATTAATGGCGATGGCGCGGTGATTAACCAGCTGGCGCGCTTCAGCGCGCGTGGAACCAAAGCCCATGCGGTAAACCACATTATCCAGACGTGATTCCAACAGTTGAATCAAGGTCTCGCCAGTTGGGCCGCGTCGGCGATCAGCCTCGGCAAAATATTTGCGAAACTGCTTTTCAAGCACGCCATACATGCGTTTGAGTTTTTGCTTTTCGCGCAATTGCAGGCCAAAGTCCGAGGTACGAGCACCTGAGGTGCGACCATGTTGACCAGGCTTGGATTCAATTTTACATTTTGAATCCAGCGAGCGACGCGCGCTTTTAAGAAACAAATCGGTGCCCTCGCGACGCGAAAGCTTGCATTTAGGACCAGTGTATCGAGCCATGTTATTTATACCTTAGATACGACGACGCTTGGGTGGGCGGCACCCGTTATGGGGTACCGGCGTGATGTCGGAAATACTGGAAATCTTTATGCCCAAAGCATTCAGGGCACGGACCGAAGATTCACGCCCTGGGCCTGGGCCCTTGATGCGCACGTCCAATGACTTAATGCCAAACTCCTGGGCCTGACGACCAGCGGACTCGGCAGCCACCTGGGCGGCAAACGGAGTTGACTTACGCGAACCCTTAAAACCTGCACCACCGGATGTAGCCCACGACAGCGTATTGCCCTGACGATCGGTAATGGTGATGATGGTGTTGTTAAACGATGCGTGCACGTGCGCCACGCCATCGGAGACGCTTTTTTTGACCTTTTTGCGGGCGCGGCTGGCGCCTGATTGTGCTTTAGCCATAGTGGTTCCTTATTTCTTAAGCGCTTGGGCGGCGCGACGTGGCCCCTTGCGGGTGCGGGCATTGGTGCGCGTACGCTGACCGCGTACTGGTAAGCCACGCTTATGCCGCATACCACGATAAGTGCCCAGGTCGATCAGACGCTTGACGGATAACTGCACCTCGCGACGTAAATCGCCTTCGATCATGAAGTTATTCAGTTGTTCACGAATTTTCTCCAACTCAGCGTCGGATAAATCCTTGATCTTCTTGGAATACTCGATACCGCTGGCATCACAGATTTGCCGTGCGCGCGTGCGGCCAATACCGAAAATGGCGGTCAGACCAATTTCAGCATGTTGGTGAGGAGGAATATTAATGCCAGCAATACGGGCCATAGTGGTTCCTTGAATCTATTGCCTGGCCTTAGCCTTGGCGTTGCTTATGACGAGGGTCGGTGCAGATAACCCGCACAACCCTGTGACGTTTAATGATTTTGCAGTGGCGGCAAATCCGCTTTACTGATGCCATTACTTTCATGGTGATCTCCTGTTGGCCGGCCGTTACTTGGAACGGAAAATTATCCTTGCGCGGGTGAGGTCGTAGGGCGTGAGTTCCACCGTAACCTTGTCACCCGGCAGGATCCGGATATAGTGCATGCGCATCTTGCCAGAAATATGGCCCAACACCACGTGGCCGTTTTCGAGCTTGACACGAAAAGTTGCATTCGGGAGGTTTTCTATAACCTCACCTTGCATTTGTATAACGTCGTCTTTTGACATGTTTAATTAACGCATTGGTAGACCAGGGCTTTTGAAATGTGACTTTCTAAGCAATGAGTCATACTGTTGAGACATAACATAAGCTTGTGCCTGGGCCATGAAATCCATGGCTACGACGACAATAATCAGCAGAGAAGTACCGCCGAAATAAAATGGTACGTTCCAGCGCATTTGCATAAGCTCGGGCAATAAACACACCAAGGTTACGTAAATTGCACCAGCCAAGGTCAAACGCATAAGTATTTTGTCGATATAGCGCGCAGTTTGCTCGCCGGGACGAATACCTGGCACAAAGGCCCCGCTTTTTTTCAGGTTATCGGCCGTTTCACGGCTATTAAACACCAGGGCCGTGTAAAAAAAGCAGAAAAATATAATCAGACCAGAGTACAAAGTAATGTACAAGGGCTGCTGCGGCCCCAGGGCTGCAGCCAGATCGCCCAACCAGCGCATGTCTGGATTACTGGAGAACCAACTGGTAACAGTGGCCGGCAACAGGATTATAGACGAAGCAAATATAGGCGGGATCACGCCAGACATATTCAACTTAAGCGGCAAATGCGAGGACTGTCCACCGTAAAGTTTATTGCCCACCTGGCGCTTAGCGTAATTAACGGTAATACGTCTTTGGCCACGTTCGACAAACACGACAAAGTAGGTTACCGCCACCACCAGTACGAGTATGAACAAGGCGGAAATAATCGACATCGAGTCGGTACGCACCAAATCCAGCATGCCACCTAGGGCACCGGGCAAGCCAGCAACGATACCAGCAAAAATAATCAATGAGATACCATTACCAATACCGCGCTCGGTAATCTGCTCGCCTAACCACATGATAAACATGCTGCCAGTAACCAGCGTTACTATGGTGGTAAAGCGAAACATCAAACCTGGATCGATTACCAGACCAGGCTGGGATTCCAGCGCTACCGAAATACCGATGGCCTGAAACGCAGCCAAAAACACCGCACCGTAGCGCGTGTACTGAGTAATTTTGCGCTGTCCCGACTGGCCTTCTTTTTTTATGGCCTCCAGCGTGGGCACCACAACGGCCAGCAACTGCATGATAATAGCCGATGAGATGTACGGCATAATACCCAGCGCCAGTACCGAAAAACGTTCTAAGGCACCACCCGAGAACATATTAAAGAGGCCGAGAATACCGCCCTGATTGCTCTGGAACAGCTCGGCAAGGGCGTCCGGGTTGATGCCGGGTACAGGAATATGCGTACCCATGCGGTATACGACCAGGGCCAGCACCAGAAACAGTACCCGGCGCTTGAGATCGCCGTATCCTGAACTGGTTTTGTTTGCCTGTGCTTTGGCCACGCCTGCCCCTTTAAGCCAATGAACCGCCGGCCGCTTCGATAGCAGCACGTGCACCCGCTGTAGCGTTAATGCCTTGGAGATTTACTTTACGGCTTAACTCGCCGGTTTTGATGACCTTAACCGTACGTACCAACTGACCTACCAGGCCAGCTTGCTTGAGCACCTGCAAATCCACTTCATCAACCGGCAAAGCCTGCAAGTCGCTCAGACGTATTTCACCTGCAAACTGGCGCGTCAGAGAAACGAAACCGCGTTTGGGTAAACGGCGTTGAATGGGCATTTGCCCGCCTTCAAAACCGATCTTGTGAAAACCACCAGAGCGCGACTTCTGACCCTTGTGACCACGGCCACCGGTTTTGCCAAAGCCCGAGCCAACGCCACGGCCTATACGCCGGCGACTGGTTTTACTGCCCTCAGCGGGCGCCAGATTATTAAGATGTGTGTACGACATGTTCTTTCCTTAAACGTCGGCAACAGCCACCAGGTAGCTTACTTTGCGTAGCATGCCGCGCACCTCCGGTGTGTCCTTGAGGACACTGCTGCTGTTCAGCTTGCGCAGCCCCAGACCGCGCACGGTGGCACGGTGCGTCTTATGCGTGCCGATAACCGAACGTACCAGCGTAACCTTGATTTGTTTATCCGCCATTACTTACCCCTGAATTTCCTCGACCGTCTTGCCGCGCTTGGCAGCAATCTCAGCCGGGGTGGAACAGGCACGCAAGCCGTTAAGAGTAGCGCGTACCATGTTGTAAGGGTTACTCGAACCCAGGCTTTTGGCTACTACGTTGCGAACGCCCATTACCTCAAATATTGCCCGCATCGGGCCGCCGGCGATGACACCGGTACCTTCGGCTGCAGGCGATATGAGTACGGTCGAGGCGCCATGCTTGCCAACCACCGTATGATGCAAAGTACCGTTTTTTAAGCTTACCTTGATCAAACCACGGCGCGCCTGTTCCATGGCTTTTTGTACCGCTACGGGCACTTCGCGGGCCTTGCCCTTGCCCATACCGATGCGACCGTCGCCATCACCAACTACTGTCAAGGCGGCGAAACTCATTGTGCGCCCACCCTTGACTACCTTGCTCACGCGGTTGACCGCGATCATTTTTTCGCGCATGCCATCATCGCGGTCTTGATCGGCGTGTTTGCCTTGTGCTTTAGCCATGTCTATCCTTAGAACTTCAAGCCGGCGGCACGCGCGGCTTCGGCCAGCGCTTTAACGCGGCCATGGTAACGGAAGCCAGAACGGTCAAAGGCAACTAATTCGATGCCTGCGGCGCGGGCTTTTTCTGCCACACGCTTGCCGATCATATCAGCAGCGGCAGCATTGCCGCCATTGACATTTTGGCTGGCGAGCGCCTGCCGGACTTCGGGCTCGAGCGTAGAAGCGCTAACGAGTACCCGATCGCCCTCGGGCGCGATAATATTGGCGTATATGTGCAAATTGGTGCGATGCACAGCCAGGCGATGTACGCGCAGCTGATGTATCTTGCGGCGGGTAGCCGCAGCACGACGCAAACGGGATTGTTTTTTGTCCATGATATGTACCTGCGCTTATTTCTTCTTGGTTTCTTTGAGGATGACGCGCTCATCGGCATAACGCACGCCTTTACCCTTGTAGGGTTCGGGTTTGCGATAGGCACGAATATTGGCGGCCACCTGTCCTACTACCTGCTTGTTGGCACCCTTGACCACGACCTCGGTCTGGCTCGGACACTCGATCCTGATGCCCTCAGGGATAGGAAACACGACATCGTGGGAAAATCCCAGCTGCATTTTCAGGTTCGAACCTTGCACCTGGGCACGAAAACCTACACCTACCAGGGTAAGTTTGCGCTCAAAGCCAGCATGCACACCGATAACCATATTGTTTACCAATGAGCGCATGGTTCCAGCCATGGCTTTGGCCTGACGGCTGTCGTTGGCTTCGGTAAAGCTTAGCTTACCGTCTGCGTGGCTGATACGCACGTCGTCATTTAACGCCTGGACAAGTGTGCCTTGCGGCCCCTTTATCGTGATCTGGCCAGCGCTGATAGAGGGCTCAACGCCCTTGGGCAGCACTACGGGGTATTTGGCAATACGAGACATCCTATACCCCCTTACGCTACGTAACAAATGACTTCACCGCCGACGCCCGTGGCACGGGCTTTGCGATCGGTCATCACCCCGCGAGGGGTAGAAATTATGGCAACGCCCAAACCGTTCATTACCTGTGGCAAGGTGGCGCTGCTTTTGTAAATCCGCAAGCCGGGACGCGAAACGCGGTCGATGCGCTCTATAACCGGGCGACCGGCATAGTATTTCAAGCCGATTTCAAGTACGGGCTTGGCGTCTGTGCCACCAACCGCGTAGTCTTCAATGTAGCCTTCGTCCTTGAGTACAGCAGCTATGGCTGCCTTTAACTTGGAGGAAGGCATGCTTACCGATGCTTTGTTGACCATTTGTGCGTTACGCACCCTGGTCAGCATATCGGCGATGGGATCGCTCATGCTCATGTTTAGCTCCTACCAGCTGGCCTTGGTTATACCCGGCACTTCGCCGCGCATAGCCATTTCGCGTAGTTTGTGACGGGTCAGGCCAAATTTGGCATAAACCCCGCGCGCGCGTCCGGTAACCACGCAGCGGTTACGCTGACGGGTTGGATTGGCATTACGCGGTAACTGCTGCAGCGCAAGGCGCGCCTGATAGCGTTCTTCGTCGGATTTGGATTGGTCGTCGATAACTGCTTTTAAAGCCGCACGCTTGGCGGCGTATTTTTCCGCCAGCTTGGCGCGCTTGATATCGCGATTAATTAAAGAAAGTTTTGCCACGTCAGCCCCTTAGTTACGGAAGGGGAAGCTGAATGCGCCTAACAGCGCCCTGGCTTCCTCGTCGGTTTTGGCAGTGGTGCAGATATTTATATCCAGTCCACGTACTGCGTCGATCTTGTCGTATTCGATTTCGGGGAAAATAATCTGCTCTTTTACCCCAAGGTTGTAATTGCCACGACCATCAAAGGCGCGCCCTGGCACACCACGGAAGTCGCGCACGCGCGGCAGGGCCACGGCAATCAAACGATCGAGAAATTCGTACATGCGCTGACCGCGCAGCGTAACCATGCAGCCAATGGGATAATCCTCACGAATCTTGAACCCGGCGATGGCCTTGCGCGACTTGGTTATAACTGGTTTTTGACCGGCGATCTTGGCCATGTCGGACACAGCATGTTCGATCACTTTTTTATCCGCCACGGCTTCTGAGACACCCATATTCAGGGTAATCTTGGTGATGCGCGGCACTTGCATCAGTGATTTGTAACCAAACTTGGCCTGTAAGTCAGCAGCCACCTGGTTGCGGTAAAAATCTTGTAAGCGAGCCATTTTATTTTTACCCCCTATGCCTTGGCGCCAACGACAGCGCCGCTGGAGCGAAATATACGAACCTTGGCACCGTCTACCAGCTGCACGCCTACGCGCTCGCCCTTTTCGGTAGCGGGGTTGTATACGGCCACGTTAGATATATGGATAGGCATGGTCTTATCGACGATACCACCCGGTTCGCCCGTCATGGGGTTGCCACGGGTGTGTTTTTTAACGACGTTTATGCCTTCGACGATAACGCGGTCCTCACCTACCAGGCGCAGCACGGTACCGCGGCGCTTGCGATCACGCCCGGCCAACACTATCACTTCATCGCCTTTACGAATGTTTTGCATTTCGGGCTCCTACAGTACTTCGGGTGCCAGCGACACGATCTTCATGAACTTGTCGGTGCGCAGCTCGCGCGTGACAGGACCAAAGATACGAGTGCCAATCGGCTCGAGCTTGGCATTTAGCAACACAGCTGCGTTGCCGCCAAAACGGATCAACGAGCCATCTTTACGGCGTACGCCTTTGGCAGTGCGTACTACCACTGCATTGTAAATTTCGCCCTTCTTGACGCGCCCGCGGGGTGCTGCTTCCTTGACGGCCACCTTGATGATGTCGCCAATGGCAGCATAGCGGCGCTTGGAGCCGCCTAACACCTTAATGCACATTACCGAGCGTGCGCCAGTGTTATCGGCCACGTTTAGCGTGGTCTGCATTTGGATCATGATTTTTCCTGTTCCAACTTAGTAGCATAAGCCTGCACTTAAGCCGCCATACTAGGCGCACCCGGTGCGTTTTTGACTGCCACTACTAGTTTTGGTCCCGTAAGGTTTACACCCTGGGTTGAATTCTTAAATACTTGCCGTGTTTTCCTAGGCAAGTTTTGTATTATACACACATTATTTAATCTAGCGCAAGCTTCAGGCTGCACCAAATTGCAAGGGATCACCTTGAGCATCGAATGCCAGAAAACTTCCTATGGTGCCGTATTTGATCATTTGCGTCATGCGTTGGAAAGCTTCATCCACAGCTTTGTCATCCATGCCGACGTCATCAACCGCGGCAACGAAGGCAACTTCCCAGGTCTTGCCGGTTTGTTGCGACTCGGCTGCCAAGCCTGCAAAACTGGCAATTTGATCCGGGGTTTTATCAACGCATAATACCGGTGTTAGTTCACCACCTTCGCCGCGTGCGTGCTGCTCTTTTTGCAACTCGGTGGCGTCATCAGGAATACTGCTCGCGGCAAATACGAACAATAACCTTTGGGGTAGCTGCTGCTGCTTGGCTACCTGAATCAAATCGTCAAAATTTGTTATCTGCATTACTGAACCATTGGTTTGTACAAAAACAAAACGCCCCGCAAGGGGCGTTTTGGCTCATAGGCAATAGCGTTGCTGCACGTTAAATGATACGCACGGCTTCAACCAGGCGCGTCACGGTCCAGCTTTTGTGCTTGGAAATGGGACGGCACTCGGCGATCTCAACGATATCGCCTTCGTTGTACTGGTTGTTTTCGTCGTGCGCCTTATAACGGGCCGAGCGGTTTACAAACTTGCCAAGCACGGGGTGTTTGGTGCGAGCCTGCACGTTAACCACCACGGTCTTGTCCATTTTGTTGCTGATCACCTTGCCGGTTAGCGTACGTTGACGCTTGGTGGCAGTTGTGCTGGTTGCATCTGTAGCTGTCATATCAATTACCTGCCTTCTCTGCCATGATGGTGCGTACCCTGGCAATGTCACGGCGCACTTTGCCCAACTGGCTAGTGTTGGTTAGCTGCTGCGTAGCACGTTGCATACGCAGATTGAAATGGGCCTTTAACAGGCTATCGAGCTCGGCCTTAAGGCCAGCGGCGTCTTTTTCACGCAATTCTGCGGCTTTCATGGCGAATCCTTAAGCACCTACCCGGCGCGACACAAAGGTCGTGCTTATGGGTAGCTTGGCAGCTGCCAGACGAAATGCTTCACGGGCCAGCTCTTCGCTTACGCCCTCCATTTCGTACAACACCTTGCCGGGTTGAATTTCGGCGACCCAGAACTCTGGATTGCCCTTGCCCTTACCCATACGCACTTCGGCAGGCTTTTGGGAAATTGGCTTGTCCGGAAATATACGAATCCAAATGCGTCCGCCACGCTTAATGTGGCGGTTGATGGCGCGACGCGCGGCCTCAATCTGACGGGCAGTCAAACGGCCACGGCCTGTAGCCTTGAGACCAAACTCGCCAAAAGAAACGTTGGCACCGCGCGTAGCCAAGCCAGTGTTACGGCCTTTTTGCTCTTTGCGGTATTTTCTACGTGAGGGTGACAGCATAATTATTCTCCTTCGGGTGCTGCTGATGCCGTAGCATCACGTCGCCCACTACGACTGCGGCCTGCAGGACGGCGCTCACCACGGGGTGCACGCCGGGAGCGGCGCTCTTCATCACGTGGCGCAGGAGCCTCTACGGGCAAGTCACCATTGGGCTGGATGTCGCCCTTGTAGACCCAAACCTTGATACCGATAATCCCATAGGTAGTCCTGGCCTCAGCAGTGCCATAATCAATATGGGCGCGCAGAGTATGCAAAGGCACGCGACCTTCGCGATACCATTCGGTACGGGCAATTTCAATGCCGTTTAAACGCCCCGAGCTCATGATCTTGATGCCTTGGGCGCCCAAACGCATAGCATTTTGCATAGCGCGCTTCATAGCACGCCGAAACATAATACGCTTTTCAAGCTGTTGCGCGATCGAATCGGCAATCAACTGCGCATCGGTTTCGGGCTTGCGAATTTCTTCGATGTTGACGTGCACGGGCACGCCCAGCAAACGCTGCAAATCTGCTTTGAGGTTTTCTATGTCCTCACCACGCCTGCCAATTACCACGCCTGGGCGGGCTGAATAAATGGTAATACGGGCGTTTTTGGCTGGCCGTTCGATAACGACCCGACCGATAGACGCCGAGCCGAGTTTCTTTTTCAGGTACTCGCGTACACGGATATCCTCGGCTAGCATGGTACCGTAATTTTTATCATTGGCATACCAGCGTGAGGTCCAGTTACGATTGACCGCAAGGCGAAAGCCAGTAGGATGAATTTTTTGACCCATGGTTACTCCTATGCCCCAACCTTGACCACTATGTGGCAGGTTTGTTTTTCAATACGATTGCCACGACCTTTGGCACGAGCGGAAAAGCGCTTCATGGACTGGGCCTTGTCGACGAAGATGGTGGTCACCTTCAACTCGTCAATATCGGCACCCTCGTTGTGTTCGGCATTAGCAATAGCCGACTCAAGTGCCTTCTTTATAATGGCAGCCGCTTTCTTGGGGCTGAATGTCAGAATGTTGAGCGCGTGCGCCACGGATTTGCCGCGAATCAGATCCGCCACCAGACGGGCCTTTTGCGCAGAAATATGTACGCCGCGAATAACTGCAGAAGTTTCCATGGCTTACCTCCTGGATTTCTTATCCGCCACGTGTCCCTTGAAGGTACGTGTCAGGGCGAATTCACCAAGCTTGTGGCCCACCATGTTTTCGTTGATGTACACAGGCACGTGCTGACGGCCGTTATGTACAGCGATGGTTAAGCCGATAAACTCGGGAAGTATGGTTGAACGGCGCGACCAGGTTTTGATCGGCTTTTTCTCTTTGCCACCAACTGCAGCGTCCACCTTTTTTAGCAGATGGGCATCTACAAACGGGCCTTTTTTAATTGAGCGTGACATATGCTTTGCCCCTTATTTGCGCTTGCGACGCGAGACAATCATATTGTCTGTGCGCTTGTTTCGACGAGTGCGGTAGCCTTTGGTTGGCGTACCCCATGGGCTGACGGGCTCACGACCTTCGCCGGTGCGGCCTTCACCACCACCGTGGGGGTGATCCACCGGGTTCATGGCGACACCGCGTACGGTTGGACGGATACCACGCCAGCGAATGGCACCGGCTTTGCCTATTTGACGCAAGCTATGATCACCGTTAGATACCTCACCAATCGTGGCACGGCAATCGATATGCACCCGGCGCACTTCACCCGAGCGCAGCCGCACCTGGGCGTAGATACCATCACGCGCCATCAACACGGCTGATGCACCCGCCGAGCGCGCCATTTGCGCACCCTTGCCCGGCTGCATTTCGATGCAATGGATGGTAGCGCCGATGGGAATTGCCCTGATTGGCAAGGTGTTGCCCATGCGAATGGGTGACTCCAGGCCGGACATGACGCTGGCACCAACCTCCAGACCACGCGGGGCGATGATATAACGGCGCTCACCGTCGGCATAACATAGCAACGCAATGTGTGCCGTACGGTTAGGGTCGTACTCGATCCGCTCTACCTTGGCGGCAATGCCATCCTTGGTGCGACGAAAGTCTATGACACGGTAGTGGTGCTTGTGACCACCACCACGGTGACGTACGGTAATGTGACCGTAAACGTTACGGCCCGAACGCTGAGATTTCTTTTCGAGCAGCGGCGCATGGCCCGGACCTTTGTAAAGTTCGGGGTGTACCACTTTAATCATCCCGCGGCGTGCGGGCGACGTTGGTTTGACTTTAACGAGGGCCATCTTAATTTACCTCCGTAAAGTCGATTTCCTGGCCTGGTTTCAGGCATACATAAGCCTTGCGCTCGTTGCGCCTGCGACCGGTAAAGCGGCCAAAGCGCTTTACCTTGCCTTGGCGGTTGGCAACTTGCACGGCTGCGACTTCTACCTTAAAGAGCAGTTCTACTGCGGCCTTGATTTCAGGTTTGGTAGCATCGGCTATAACGCGGAAAGCGACTTGATTATTTTTTTCGGCAACCTGCGTGGCTTTTTCTGTAACCACCGGCGCCAGAATTACTTGCATTAAGCGTTCGGTGTTCATCCCAGTAGCTCCTGCAGTTGTTCAATAGCTGGCTTGGTAACCAGAATCTTTTTGAAATGCACAAGCGCGAGCGGATCGGCATAGTGCGGCTCGATTACTGCTACGTTGGGCAAGTTGCGCGTGGCCAAATAAACATTTTCGTTTAAATCGGTAGTAATTATCAGCACCGATTCGGTAACGCCCATCTCTTTGAGCCTGGCGGCAGCGAGCTTGGTTTTGGGAGCCTCAAAATCAAATGCTTCGATTACGGCCAAACGATCTTCACGCACTAGCTGCGAAAAAATAGCGCGCATACCGGCGCGGTGCATTTTTTTGTTGATCTTTTGGCTGAAGTTTTCTTCTGGGCTGCTAGGAAATGTGCGCCCACCCCCACGCCAGATGGGCGAAGAGGTCATACCCGCACGCGCGCGCCCGGTGCCTTTTTGGCGCCAGGGCTTTTTAGTGGAATGCTTGACCGTGCCACGGCTTTTTTGCGCACGGTTACCCAGGCGCGCATTGGCCTGGTAGGCAACCACCAGCTGATGCACCAGTGAAGGATTAAACTCACGGGCAAATATTTCATCGGCAACAGCGACGGTAGCGCTTGACTGGCCTTGGTTATCGAGGAGCTTAAGTTCCATGATCAGGCCCCCTTGACAGAAGATTTAATAGCAGGTCGTACTACTACGCTGCCATTTTTGTGACCTGGAACTGCGCCCTTGACCAATAACAGGCCGCGCTCGGCATCCACACGGATAACGTCCAGATTTTGCACGGTACGGGTTACGTCACCCATATGACCGGTCATTTTTTTACCCTTGAAGACACGCCCTGGATCCTGGGCCATGCCTATAGAGCCGGGCACACGGTGGGATAACGAATTACCGTGTGTTGCGCGCTGCGCGCCGAAATTATGGCGCTTGATGACGCCGGCAAAGCCTTTACCAATAGTGGTACCGGTGACGTCCACCTGCTGGCCTACCTGGAAGACCGTATCTACGGCAACTTCACTGCCAGCGGTAAATTCGGCAGCACGCACCGGATCTAGGCGAAATTCTTTTAAGGCGCTGCCGGCTTCGATACCGGCCTTGGCATAGTGGCCAGCCTGCGGCTTGCCTACCCGTGATGCGCGACGTGTACCATATGCCAGCTGTACAGCTGCATAACCGTCGACTTCGGGGGTTTTTACCTGGGCGACGCGATTGTTGGAGACGTCCAGCACCGTAACGGGTATGGACTCGCCATCATCCGTAAAGATGCGCGTCATGCCAAGCTTACGCCCAACTAGCCCAAGGCGCCAGGCCGCGGGCACTGTTGTCGATTGCGACATTGTTTTCTCCGGGGGTGTTACCCCACAGTTTTAAGATCCCAACTACGATTGGCTGGGGCTTGTACTACTATGAATCTTGCAATTATGCTTGACTAAGAAATAAAGCCAAGCTGTGCATAATAGCATTTTTATAGGCTATTGCCTAGGCGCTGCAACTGATTCAGGCTACAACAAACCCCCGGGCCGTAGCTTAATTACAACCCGGGATGGTTTTTTTACTGCAAAGCTATTTCAACATCCACACCAGCAGGCAAGTCCAGGCGCATAAGCGCATCGACGGTCTTGTCGGTAGGATCAACTATATCCATCAAACGTTGATGGGTACGCATTTCAAATTGGTCGCGTGAGGTCTTGTTAACGTGCGGTGAGCGTAGTACGTCATAGCGACGGATACGCGTGGGCAGCGGCACAGGTCCGCGCACCACGGCACCGGTACGTTTGGCGGTATCAACTATCTCCGCGGCAGATTGGTCGATAAGTTTGTAGTCGTAGGCCTTAAGTCTGATACGTATTTTTTGGCTTTTCATGATATGTCCAAAGAGCGAGTTTGCACACGGGACGACCCGTGTTCTCTGGCCCACGCGTAGTTTTAAATCACCACGCGTGGTACCTACAGGCTACTGATTATTTGATTATTTTGGCGACTACGCCGGCGCCTACGGTGCGGCCACCCTCACGGATAGCAAAGCGCAAGCCTTCTTCCATGGCGATAGGTGCAATCAGGCTGACCTTCATCGAGACGTTATCGCCAGGCAAAACCATTTCC